>Ga0194055_10000323_pt1 | contig 37889 bp, 38 predicted proteins | sample SepL449m_MetaG_FD_155482 | JGI IMG/M metagenome (GOLD analysis project Ga0194055, IMG submission 155482) | Anoxic zone freshwater microbial communities from boreal shield lake in IISD Experimental Lakes Area, Ontario, Canada - Sep2016-L442-9m | ecosystem: Environmental > Aquatic > Freshwater >... | reverse complement strand
TGTCAAAGTTGGTCAAGGGTGGTCGTCGGTTCTCGTTCACTGCATTGGTTGTAGTTGGCGATGGCGACGGCAAGGTTGGCGTCGGATACGGCAAGGCTAAGGAAGTTCCAGCGGCAATCGCAAAGGGCGTTGAAGAAGCAAAGAAGAACTTCTTCACAGTTCCGCGGATTCAGCGCACGATTCCACATCCAGTAACTGGCGAAGCTTCTGCTGGTGTTGTGTTGTTGCGCCCTGCTGCTCCAGGTACTGGTGTTATCGCTGGTGGACCTGTGCGTGCAGTACTTGAGTGCGCTGGCATCCACGATGTGTTGTCTAAGTCACTTGGTTCTTCGAATGCGATCAACATTGTGCACGCAACTATTGCTGCTCTGAAAATGCTTGAGCGTCCAGAACAGGTTGCGGCTCGTCGCGGCCTGCCTTTGGATCAGGTTGCTCCGGCAGCATTACTACGTGCGAGTGCTGAGAAGGTTGGTGCGTAATGGCCCAGATCAAAGTCACACAAATTAAGTCCGAAATCGGTGGCAAGAAAAACCAGCGCGATTCACTTCGTGCTCTAGGTTTGAAGCGCATCGGTCATACCGTTGTTAAGGAAGCTCGTCCAGAAATCTTGGGCATGGTTAACGCAGTCCGTCACTTGGTCAGCGTTGAGGAGGTTAGTTAGTCATGACTCTTAAGGTTCATCACCTCCGTCCAGCTCCAGGAGCTAAGACAGCCAAGACTCGTGTGGGTCGTGGTGAAGGTAGCAAGGGTAAAACCGCAGGCCGTGGTACCAAGGGTACGAAGGCTCGTTACCAAGTTCCTGTTCGTTTCGAAGGTGGCCAGATGCCGCTTCACATGCGTTCTCCTAAGCTCAAGGGCTTTAAGAACCCATTTGGTGTGACTTTCCAGGTTGTCAACGTGGCGACTATCAATGCGTTGTTCCCACAAGGTGGCGACGTCTCTATTCTCGATCTCGTTAAGGCCGGCGCAGTTCGTAAGGGTGAACTCGTGAAGGTCCTCGGTCAGGGTGACATCTCGGTTAAGGTGAATGTGACCGCTCACGCGTTCTCGGAATCTGCAGTAGCCAAGATCACTGCAGCCGGCGGCTCGGTTAACCAAATCTAGATAACCGTTCGATTTCGGTCGGTCCTTTAGTCAGACCTAGTTTGGCTAAACGACCGACTATTTCTAGGAGGCAAGAACGTGCTAGGCGCATTTGCAGCAGCATTCCGTACCCCGGACTTACGTCGCAAACTTTTGTTTACGTTTGCGATTATTTCACTGTTTCGTTTAGGTTCAGTGATTCCTACTCCAGGAGTGAGCTACACCGCAATCCACACGTGTATTAATCAAGTTCAAGATAATTCCATTTATGGTCTTATTAACTTGTTCTCCGGTGGGGCGCTATTGCAGTTATCCATCTTTGCTCTAGGCATCATGCCTTACATCACGTCAAGCATCATTATTCAGTTGCTCACTGTTGTTATTCCTCGACTCGAAGCGCTGAAAAAAGAAGGTCAGTCCGGTACAGCTCAAATCACGCAGTACACGCGTTACCTGACGATTGCCCTTTCTATTCTTCAGTCGACCACCATCATTACGTTGGCGCGCACTCCTGGTCGCTTGTTCCAAGGATGTAAAGAGCAATTGATGCCAAATCAATCACTTCAGTTGCTGCTTACCATGGTGTTCGTGATGACTGCAGGAACCAGCTTGATCATGTGGCTGGGCGAACTGATCACCGACCGTGGTGTTGGTAACGGTATGTCTATTCTGATTTTCACATCAATCATTTCGACATTCCCAGGTCAGCTAAGTTCGATTTGGAAGATTGATGGATCGCTCAAATTCTTCCTGACACTCGGTGTCGGTCTGGTCACTATTGCTGCTGTGGTTTTCGTGGAACAGGCACAGCGCCGGATTCCCGTGCAGTACGCCAAACGAATGGTAGGGCGCAAAGAGTATGGCGGTACCAGCACGTACCTTCCTATTAAGGTCAATCAGGCTGGTGTTATTCCAGTTATCTTCGCGTCGTCCCTTCTTTACTTGCCATCCTTGGTTGTTCAACTTACTGGTTCGCAGTCCAGTTGGGCGCAATGGATTTCTACTTACATGGCCCCGGGTCGTAGCGCGTATTTAGCTGCTAACTTCCTGCTCATTGTGTTCTTCACGTATTTCTATGTGTCAATCACGTTCAATCCGCAAGAAGTTGCAGACGACATGAAGCGGTATGGGGGATTCATACCCGGTATTCGTGCCGGTAAGCCAACTTCGGATTACTTGTCTTATGTGTTGAACCGCATCACACTTCCGGGCGCTTTGTACCTTGGATTAATTGCAACCATTCCGTACATCGCCTTCGATGTGCTTGGAGTAGGAAAGCGATTCATTTTCGGTGGAACAAGCTTGCTGATCATGGTCGGCGTTGGTTTGGATACTGTCAAGCAGATTGAGAGCCAACTTCAGCAACGTAATTACGAAGGCTTCCTTCGCTAATGCGTTTGCTCATCATGGGCCCACCTGGAGCTGGTAAAGGAACTCAAGCCGCAGTCATTTCACAGCGACTGGGTATTCCGCACATTTCAACCGGTGATCTATTTCGCGCAAATCTTGCCCAAGGTACTTCGCTGGGGCAAGAAGCTAAAAAGTACATGGACGCTGGCGAATATGTCCCAGACTCTGTAACAAACGGCATGGTGCGAGAACGCCTACGCGATGAAGATGCTCGTAATGGTTTTCTGCTTGATGGTTACCCGCGTACCGTTCAACAAGTTGCTGAACTTGATGGAATGCTCGCCGGTAAAGAAATAGACCGAGTCATTGAACTAACTGCTGACACCGATGCAATTGTTGGCCGCTTGATGAATCGATCATCGCAGCAGGGTCGTGCTGACGATAATGAAGAAGTCATTCGTCGCCGCCTCGAGGTCTATGAAGAGCAAACTGCGCCATTGACTCAGCTCTATAAAACGCGTGGAGTTTTAGTTAACGTCGATGGGCTCGGCGAAGTTCCTGACATCACCGAACGTATTTTCACCGCGCTTAACGCTTAGTCCGCGAGATTCACTGTGGTGTTTCGTCGTAAGGATCGAATTGAACTAAAGACCCCTGCGCAATTTGAGTTAATGCGCAAAGCGGGATTAGTCGTAGGCCACACTCTGCAACGCCTAGCTGTCGAAGCAGGCGTAGGGGTGAGCACTGCAGACCTTGACCGCATTGCGCGAGAAGAACTACGTAAAGCTAATGCGGAACCGTCCTTCCTTGGCTATTACGGGTATCCAGCAGTAATTTGTACGTCTGTTAATCACGAAGTTGTGCATGGCATTCCGAATGACAAGCCCCTCGACGATGGTGACATTCTCTCGATTGATTTCGGCGCAATTGTTGATGGGTGGCATGGTGATTCCGCGATCACAATTGAAATCGGAACTCCTGTTCCTGAACAAACCAAACTCAGCAAGGTAACGCGTGCATCCATGTGGGCTGGGCTTGCCCAATCAGTTGCTGATAATCACCTCAGCGATATCGGACATGCAGTCGAAACAACTATTCGATCGGCTGGTCCTTACGGAATTCTTGAAGAGTACGTAGGTCATGGCATTGGCACGAAAATGCACATGGATCCATCAGTTCCTAATTACGGCGATCCCGGTCGCGGCATGATTTTGCAAGTTGGTATGGCGCTAGCTATCGAACCGATGGTGACATTAGGTGGACGTCATGTTCACACGCTGGCCGACAATTGGACTGTGGTTACCGATGATGGTTCGCGGGCAAGCCACTGGGAACATACCGTTGCGATAACTGAACAGGGCCCTTGGGTTTTAACGGCAATTGATGGTGGAGCCGAATATTTTGCGGCTCACGGTGTGGCCAGTCCTGCACTTTCTGGTAAGTGACCAGGACCTAAAAGCAAAAAGAATGGGCTACCGTTTCTGGCAGCCCATTCTTTTTATGCGTTAATTAGCTGACGAGATCCTTAATTGATGAATCATTTTCCTTGCCAAGGATTCCAACGACGAATCCGATGACCAGGGCAACAAATGGAATCGCCATAAGGACGGTACCTGTCAAACTTTGCGCCCACGATGTGACTGTTGGGTCAACATCTGGCGCAGTTGTGCCAGCCAGAAGTGCAAAGCGAGACATCAGCAAATAAAGTCCGAACGCTAAGCCAACAAGACCAAGAACCGGAGCGATGATGCGAGTAAACACGCTTTCGCCTTCAGCATTCTTGGAGAAGTAGACAATAACCGCAAGACTTACCAAAATTTCCACCACAACGATCGCAATGACGGCTAGTCCACTCATCCAGTAGAACAGGTTAAGAATTGGATCTAACCCCTTCACTTGGAAGTAAGCAATAACTAAAACAGCTAATACGGTCGTAACGATTGATGCATTTTGAGGTGCACCACGACCGTTGACTTTAGCCATTGCGCGTGGCAGTACTCCACCACGACCAAGAGCGAACAGGTAACGAGCTGATGAGTTTTGGAATGCTACGGTTCCTGCAAACAGACTGGTCAAGATGAGCCAGCCGATTACTGTTCCTAGCCACGTTCCAACCGACTGATTAGCAACGGTAATCAGGACGTTAGCTGGGTTAGCTAACGGCACTCCATCTACAGTTGACCATTCCACGGTCTTACCGACAGCTTGCGAAGCACCCATTGCAGTTACCATGCCGAAGGAAACGACAGCAAAAAGTGCTGTAATGATTCCGACAGCCAAATAGGTAGCACGTGGCACTGATCGCTTTGGATCGCGAGTTTCTTCACCGTAAATTGCAGTGGCTTCGAATCCAATAAAGGAAGCAAAAGCAAAAGCAAATGCAATTCCAGCAGTGCCGAGTAATCCGCCAGCAAAAATACTGCTTGGTGAAAATGAAGCTGCTAGGTTCCAGCCTTCAGGTCCGCCATCAGCAAGTGCGGCAATCGCTGCAATCAGCATTGAGGTAATTTCTGCGAGCATTAAAACGCCAAGAACTTTGGCGCCAACGTCTACTCGAAGGATTGAGAGCACAGTAGCAATCACGACTGCAATTAAGGCCCAGACATACCATGGCAAATCAATGCCAAACTGAGCATTCATCTGTCCGGCAGCGATTGCACCGAAGAATCCGTAGATGGCCCATTGCACAGTTAAGTAAGCGACCATAGAAACGAAAGCTGAGCCAACGCCAGCGTTCTTTCCGAGACCACGACCTACATATGCAAAGAAAGCACCGGCATTCGTTACGCGATGTGTCATTGCCGCGTAACCGACACTGAACAGCACGAGAACTAAACCAACGAGCAAGTAGGCACCGGGTGCACCTGCTCCGCTACCTAACACAATTGCAACTGGGACTGCTCCAGTCATTCCCGCGAGTGGTGCTGCAGCTGCAATAACAAAGAAAACAATCCCGATGATTCCGATTGTTCCTTTTTGCAGTCCTTTACCGTCTGCGGCGGCTTGAGTTTCACTTGATGACACGGGCTCCTCCTCGAGTCCTTACTGTCGACGACATCCGCCAATAATCGAACGGATACGAACGATATTGGCAGAAAAGCATTATTTGTGGCGGTATTTTCGAATATCTACCGAAAAGTATTTATGGATTTTGGCCGTTTCTGCGTGTCGCCATGAGCCTATTCAGAACTGGCTCATTCGTACCCTAACGAATCTTCGTACTACGCTAGACGCATGTCTGAACTCAATGGATTTATGCCACCCCTGACTCCGACGGGCAAAAGCAGCCTTGTGCCTCACATGCCCTGGTATTACAGCGGCACCTTACTCACAGTGGAGTATCTGACCGATCCAGCCAATGTGCGGGCCTTGTTGCCTGAAGACATCGATTTGGCACCGGAGCATCCTGGTGCGGTCGCGCTGATTTGGGCCGATTGGCAGTCCTGCAGTGAAGGCGCAGCAGAGTTGCTTGATCCAATTCGTTCGCAATATCTAGAGACTTTTGTCGTAGTGCGTTGTTCATACGAAGGGCAAACGTATAGTCGCTGTGTCGCAATTTGGGTAACGAAAGATTTCGCAATTGCTCGAGGTTGGTTCCAGGGTTACCCCAAGAAAATCGGGTCGGCGCACGTTACCCGTATTTTCAATCGCGGCAAAGCGTCACCTCGATTAGAGGCGGGAGCAAAGCTTGGTGCAACCTTGTCTGCCTATGATCACCGATTGGCTTCAGCTGTTGTCACTTTGCGCGAGCCATCGGATACCAATGGATTTGTCAATGGGCACCCCATGTTGCACAGCCGTTTCATGCCATCCATCACTAAAGATGCCGGTATGTCTATGGACCAACTGATCACCATGGGTGGTGTTGACGCTGACCTAGGTCAAGCATGGCGTGGGGATGCAGAACTTATTCTGGGCGACTCACAATGGGATGAACTAGCGTCGATTTTGCCAGTGCAAGAAATTCTCGGTGGCTACTACCGCGAAGTAGGAGTCACCTTTGCGGGTGGCAAGCTGATTGCTGACCGTTCAAAGCCGGTTTAGAAATCCCAGATGTATTCGTCGAGTTCCCACGCCGTAATGTCGCGGGTACTCGGGTCTGAGACTTCGGCTTCGTAGCGTTCAATTTCATCGCGTTTCAGTGTCAAGTGAGTTGAAATCACTGTCGCACCCATGAGAGCGGCAAAAAGTGGATCCGCTTCCAGGGCGTCTAGTGCGCTACTAAACGTCAGCGGTAGAAGTGGATCTGCCTCATCTTCGTAGGCCCAACCTTCAGAGGCCTTGTTTGGCGTGAGTTTGCGAAGAATCCCATCTAAGCCTGCTGCCAAAACCGCAGCCACGAGCAGGTATGGGTTGGCAGCGCCATCACCGATACGAATCTCAAGACGAGTGCCTTCGCCTCGTTCTGGTGGAACGCGAAGCAGGGTAGCGCGATTGTCGTAGCCCCAATTGGCTCGGCTCGGAGCCAAAGTATCTGGCCCAAGTCGCTTAAATGCGTTCACAGTTGGATTCGTAAAAGCTGTGAGGGCGTTTGCATGGCTCAGGATTCCCGCAGTCATGTGGTGTGCAACATCAGAAAGTTCTTCACCGTTGTGCATTTGGTTTTTGCCATGGGCATCGACCACTGAGAAGTGTAGATGGAAACCGCTTCCCTCTGATTCAGCCCAAGGTTTGCCGAGGAACGTGGCGTTGTATCCGCGGCGCACAGCTATGTCCTTGATAGCGGTCTTGAATAAGAAAGTTCTATCCGTTGATTCCAACGCTTCGCCGTGCCATAAGTTAATTTCATATTGGCCTGGTGCAAATTCATGGTTGCCGGCAAATACGCCAATCGACATTTGATCAAGCATGCGCAAAATATGCAGGAATGTTCCGTCCGGATCCACTATCGCGCCAGTGGTGTAAACGCGGCCTGTGCGATGCAGGGCTCGTACCCACTTGTCGTCTAGTTGCTTTGCGAGATAGAACTCAAGTTCTGGACCAATGACTGGTGTTAATCCAATTTTTTCGTATTCCTTGAGTACTCGTTGCAAAGCAGTACGAGGGGCGACGGGATTATCGTCGCCGTTAGGTTCAAACGCATCAACAATTGCGTACGCAACACCTGGCTCCCAAGGCAGTTTACGAATTGTTGTGGCGTCAATACGACTCACAAAATCGGATAGCCCATCGGAGATACTTCCATGGCCGTCCAAAACTCCGCCTCGAGTCGTTGTTACCCACACACCTTGGCAAAAGGCTGGGCCATGCGCAGCAGCTTTTTCAAGTTGGCTCACGACTAAATCCTTTGAGCGCGGTATGCCCAATACATCTGCATAGATAAGGCGCAAAACATCAATATTTTCGCTTTGCAATTGGGCTCGTAGACCAGAAAGATCGACAGTCATGTTTTCTCCAAAAATCGTTAGGGTATGAACGATTTTTTTATTTTAGGGGTTCGCGACATTCTTTTCAGGCAGAATAGAAGAAATTTGTGTCCAGAAAATGAGGTAGTCATGAGGGTTCTCATCATCGAACATGACCATGTCAGCCCACCGGGTCCAGTCGCGCAGCGGTTTCGCCACCATGGCTTTGACGTTGATGAGTTTTTGGTAGTACCTGCGGAAAATTTCGCTGACCCAAATGTAAAACGCGAATTTCCAGATCTAGCAAACTATGACGTTATTGTCCCTATGGGTGCACCTTGGGGTGCCTGGGAAGACGAGCGCATCGGCAATTGGCTTTTGCCCGAGTTGGAATTTTTGACTCAAGCGATTGTACAAGATACTCCAATATTTGGCATTTGTTTTGGTGGGCAATTACTTGCCCGAGCACTAGGTGGGAGCGTGGCTCCTGGTCCAAAACCTGAAATTGGTTGGACTGTGATCCATAGCGATCGCCCTGATTTAGTTTCAGCGGGACCGTGGTTTCAGTTTCACTACGATCGCTGGAAACTTTCTGGCGAGGCGTTTGAAGTAGCACGAAACTCGGTATCAAGTCAGGCATTTACTCACGCTCGTAATTTGGGAGTTCAATTTCATCCTGAGCTCACTACAGAGATGCTTACTGGTTGGCTAAATAATGGTGGCCGCGAGTTAGTAATCGCAGACGGCCAAGATCCAGATATTTTGCTCGCTCATACCGAAGCGGAACAAGCCGCAGCAGAAGAACGTACCAACCAGTTAGTTGATACGTTCTTACGCGATGTTGCTAAATTAATTTAGTTATTTAAGGGTTACTTCAACTGGGAAACGCTTAATTCCATTTACGAAGTTACTGCGAAGTCTTTCCAAATCGCCAGCTCGCTTAATTCCTGAAATTCTAGGTAGCAATTCCTGGAACATAATTTTGATTTCAAGGCGAGCCAACGAGTTACCCAAACACATGTGAGGCCCGCCTCGACCAAATGTCATGTGTTCATTGGGATTGCGAGTGACATCCATGCGATACGGATCAACAAAAACTTCTCGATCACGATTACCTGAGGCAAACCACGTGACTACTTTGTCGCCTGCTCTAATGACCTGACCGTCAATTTCGGTGTCCTTTGTTGCGGTGCGACGGAAGTGGTACACGGGACTTGCCATACGCAACATTTCTTCCACACCCCACTCAATTAATTCAGGACGCTCTTGCAACAGGGCCATTTGATCTGGATTTTCAATTAAATAATTCATGCTGTGAGTAATTGTGTGACGCGTTGTTTCATTGCCGGCCACAATCAACAACAGGAAGTAGGCATGAAAATCCCGAGTTGACAGTGGAAGTCCATCGACTGGCGTCTGGTTGATCAGAGTTGAAACAATGTCAGTCCCGTTACCGCCAAGCCGTTGTTTTGCTAATTCATCACCGTAAGCCCATACCTCTAATGCGGCTGGTGAACGGAAAGGCAACATTCGGTACTGCTCGGATTCTGGTGAATCAAGTAACACATCTGCATGTTCTGGGTCGGTATTTCCGACCATGCGATTTCCCCAAGCAATAAGTTGACCGATGTCACTATCCGGAACGTCCATGAGTCGCGCGAGTACCCGAATAGGGAAATCCGCCGCGACTTCTTTTACGAAATCAAAAGAACCTTTTGCAAAGGCGCTGTCTAGAGTGCTCGCTGTGAGTCCGCGTAAAAAGGTTTCGTAACCTGCCACTGCTTTTGGCGTGAAGGAATCCTGCATCAATCTGCGTAAAGCGCGATGGCGAATGCCGTCTGTTTCAAGCATCGACTTGCGAGCTTCCATCTGCTCTTCATCTAACTCTTCTAAGTTAGCCGTACCCTTTTCACTCGAGTAAGTTTCAGTGTCCCGAAGTACTCGGACAATGTCTTGGTATCGCGTCAGCGACCAGAATCCGGAATTTGGAGCAGGCTCTTCACTCCAATGCACCGGCGAATTTGTGCGCAACTCATCAAAGATTTGCCACGGTATTTGCTTTTCGAATAAATCTAAGTTTGCCAAGCTAATTTCTGTAGCGGTTGACATTGACTCACCTCATACCAAGTTGGGATATTCGTTCGGGTACGAACAATTTGAAGATACCTGATTCTTACCCATCCCGCCATCATTTTCAAGTAAGCCGATAAAGTGAAGATAGGCACTACCAAATTGAGGATTAATGGCTGGTCAGCATACGTTAGACGAAACTGAACGCCAGGTTCAAGCCCGTCTCGGCGATCTCAAGATTGATTTCGAAGCCATGGCGGTTACTTCAAATTTGTTCCGAGCCGCCAACGCCGTCCGAAATTATTTAGAACGTACTGTGCTTGCAGAACACGATTTATCCTGGACTGCATTTGTCGTCCTATGGGTGGTCTGGATTTGGGAACCTGTTGAATCACGAACTATTGCCGAAGAAGGTGGATTTTCCAAAGCTACCTTGACTGGCGTCATGCAAACTTTGGAAGGCCGTGGGCTCATTACGCGAACGCGCAGCAATAAAGATGGGCGTTTAGTTTTGGTAAAACTTACTGCCAAAGGACGCAAGATGATGAAGCAGTTATTTCCAGAGTTCAATCAGGGCGAGCGTCTAGCTGTAGCTGACCTCAAACGATCTGATTTGGGTTCGTTTGCTGACTTGCTGCGAACAGTCACCGTTACTGCAGATTCGCAAAAAACTAATTAGGCACGAGCTTCTTTAACGAGCCGAGAAAATATCCCGCTCTGGTTCACATCTGACTTCGCAGTATCTTCGGGGTGCCACTGCACCCCTCGAGCCCAACCAGTTGATTCAATTCCCATAGCTTCAACGGTGCCGTCAGGACCACGGCCTAAAACTTCTAGGCCAGTTCCGAGTTTGTCGATTGCTTGATGGTGGTAGCACGAGGTGCTTACAAGTTCCGAAGTGAATCCAAAAGATTCGTAGTCGTTGACTTTTACCTCTTGGACCACGTGCCGATGATTAGTTGGCATATCTTGAATTAACGTGCCGCCGCGAAGGACGTTAACTACATGCATTCCTCTGCAGATAGCCAATGTTGGAATCCCTTGACTAAGTGCATATTCAGCAAGTCCAAAATCTGAATCATCCTGCACGTCGTCCACGTCATAAACACTTGCATCTGGTGCTTGGCCATATCTGGCTGGGTTTATGTCACCGCCACCTGAAAGGAGAACTCCTTGGTAGCCCCGAAGTCGAGTGTCCCAGTCGCTGTCTGCGGCGGCCAGGAGTGTGACTGGATCCGCTCCGGCATCCCACAGCGATTCGAGCAATGCACGCGAGCTGACCACTCCCGCATATCTAAGAGCCGAAGCTGAGTGAGTAAACCGCCCTATGAGCGCGATTCTGGGACGTAATGACATTTCACCAGCCTAACGAAATAATTACTCAAGATTTGGTTCCCAAATCACTAGATTTAACGTATCGTAATTCGTTAGTACCCGAACGATTCTTCAGAGGATGGCATGACTAGTGCAATAGTTGCTGGGGTTGCAGTTGACACCCGGCATTTCATTGGTGGCAATCGGGTAGCTTCTGATTCGACATTCGCAGATTACTCGCCGATTGACGGCACGTTCCTCGCGGATATTTCTCGTGGTGGAAAGCGGGAAGTTGATTTAGCAGTTGCGGCAGCAAAAGCGGCATTTCCAATTTGGTCTCACATGTCACCTACTGAACGCGGTGCAATCTTGCATCGGGTTGCAGACATTATTGAATCCCGAATTGAAGATTTGGCCATCGTTGAAACGACCGACAATGGCTCACTTCTGCGGTCACATCGTCGTGGGGTAATGCCACGCGTTGCCATGAACTTTAGATTTTTCGCGGACTACGCAATGAATCAACTCAACTATCCTGACTTTGAAACACGCGGCCACACCAATCACGTGACCTGGGACCCTGCTGGTGTGACTGGAATTATTACTCCGTGGAATGCGCCACTGATGCTCGCTACTTGGCGAATTGGTCCAGCACTTGCAGCTGGCGACACAGTTGTTGCTAAACCACCAGAGTGGGCGCCACTCACTGCATCATTACTTGCCGACATAACAGTAGAAGCAGGAATGCCACCGGGCGTTTTCAATGTGGTTCAAGGTTTTGGCGAGGAAGCAGGCGCAGCACTGACTGCACATCCAGACTTATCGCGTATCTCATTTACTGGATCCGTGCCCACAGCCAAGCTCGTTGCTAAGGCAGCAGCAGAAAACTTAGTTCCCTGTTCATTTGAACTTGGTGGCAAAAGTCCGCTCATCATTACCGATGATGCTGATTTAGATATTGCAGTCACGGTTGCGGTGGAGCAGTACGACAATGCGGGGCAAGTATGTTTATCTGGCACTCGGTTCTTGGTACAACGTGGGATCGCCGAGAAATTCAAAGCCGCATTTATCGAACGAGCTAAGCAGATTAGGCAAGGTGATCCGCGTGATGAAGCCACCGATATCGGGCCTCAAATTCATCCAGAACATTTTGCACGCGTTAAAGGATTTGTCGATCGCGCAGTTGCCGAAGGGCAGACTGTAGTTTTGGGTGGTGGGCCTAATCAGGAATTGGGTGGCAATTTCTTCATGCCGACTTTGATTGATAACCCAACTGTCGGCAGCGAAATCGTAACTCAAGAAGTGTTTGGGCCGGTTCTATGCATGCAGCAATTCGATACTGACGACGAAGCAATTGCCATGGCTAACGGAACTGAATTCGGATTAGCAGCCGTTGTCGTTTGTGGCAATAAGAAACGCGCGCAAGCAATTACGGATCGTCTAGTAGCAGGCACAATCTGGGTTAACTGCTTCTTTGTCCGAGATCTTGGTGCACCATTTGGTGGTTCCAAGAAATCAGGCATAGGTCGCGAAGGCGGTATCTGGTCATTTGATTTTTATGCAGACGTAAAGAACACAGTCTTTGCGCCTAACGGTTGGGAGGAATAAGTCATGGGTGAAATTGTTGGTGCTGGCCTGCTGGCGCACGTACCTACTATTGTCTTGCCGCTTGAGATCCGTAAAGAACTCAATAACGGCAAAGACTTCACACTAGTCGCTGGGTTAGAGCAACTTCGTAAAGATGTTTTCGAAAAAGTGGATTACGACACGGTTATCGTTTTCGATTCCCACTGGGCGACAACTGTTGAATACGTAGTCACCTCACATGATCGACGCGAAGGTTTTTATACCAGCGAAGAACTACCGCGCGGAATGTCGTCTGTTCCTTTTTCGTGGCAAGGCGATCCCGCGCTCGCAAAGGAAATCGCATCACTTGGCGAAAAGCATGGAACGTGGATTACTCCAATAGATAACCCACATTTGCCCACTTTCTACGCGACCTTGAATCTCTGGATGTATCTCGGAAAAGGTTTAGACAAAAACTGGATCAGTATTGGTATGTGCCAAACCGGGGATGACGAAGATAATTTACGTTTAGGCCGTGCAGTCGGTGAAGCTATTGCGAACTCTGATCGCAAGGTGCTCCTCGTTGCTTCAGGAGCGTTGTCGCATACTTTTTGGCCACTACGTGAACTGCGTAAGCATGAAGCAGCTGACTTGGACTCTATCTTTACTCCCCAGGCACGTGCTGCTGACGAAGAGCGTATTGCTTGGTACCTTGCTGGCGATCATGCAAAAGTCCTTGACACAATGCCACAGTTCCACAAGTTCAAGCCAGAAGCACGATACGGGCACGCCATGATGATGCATGGTGCGCTTGGCGAGCGTGATTGCACTGCGCCTGGTCGTCAGTACGGTGAGTATGAAAACTCAATTGGCACTGGTCAGGTTCATATTTGGTTTGACCAACCTGCAGATGGGTTTCCTGCGGTAAAACATCCGGTCGTGACTCGTGGCTGAGTACCGTCGCATCCTGCTTGATGGCTTTGCAGTACAAACAATTCGCCATGGTGACACTCTTGTTGCACCAGATGGCAGAGAAGTAGCAATTACTAATGCGATTCACCTACCGCCAAGCGAGCCTACAAAAATTATTGCTGTTCACCTGAATTACGACAGTCGCACCAAGGAGTTCATGACCAAGCTTCCTGCAGCGCCAACGTACTTTCATAAGCCCATTACGGCATTAAATAGCCACTTGGGGTCAATCGTACGGCCGCAAGGGTGTAAATGGTTGAACTATGAAGGCGAGATCGTCGTCGTGATTGGCAAGACGTGCCGCAATATCAGCCCAGCCGAGGCGGGCAATTACATTGCTGGTTACACGATTGGCAATGATTATGGCTTACATGATTTCAGAGACACGGATGCTGGTTCAATGCTTCGAGTTAAAGGCAGCGATACTTTGGCACCCGTTGGACCTGGTTTAGTGACCGATTGGGACTTCCGTGGAAAACAAATTAGGACGCTGGTTAATGGAGTTGTTAAGCAAGATGACAACACCAGCAACATGGAATGGGATATGCATTACTTAGTCGCGGACATTGCCCGCACAATCACTTTGGTTCCAGGTGACATTTTGTTCTCGGGTACTCCAGCAAACTCACGTCCTGTGCAGCCGGGTGATGTCGTCGAAGTAGAAGTTGAAGGCCTTGGAAAGTTAACAAACACGATTGTGACTGGTCCAACGGCAATTCGAACTGACGTGGGTGCCCAGCCAACCGAAAGTGAAGAAGTCATTTCCACAGCTATGGGTGGTGACTGGGAGTTCCGAGGAATTCGAACTCCATCGAAAGATCTTTATCCATCAACTGTTGAGGAGAAGAAATGATAAACATTAATGTCGATATGGAAAAGTGCCAACATTATGGCCAATGTGTATACGAAGCACCAGATATTTTTTCGTTAAACGCAGACGACAAACTTGAATTTGTTGCCACGGCAGACGACAGTCGTCGCCACGACGTCCAAAGTGCCGTCGATGTGTGCCCTATGCAAGCCATCTCGATTGTTGATTAATAGTTTTAAACATATGTCACAGAATGTAGTCATTGTTGGTGCATCCATTGGTGGCTTGCGTACGGCTGAGGCACTTCGCAATTGCGGCTACACAAATCACATCACTGTGATTGGCGAAGAAGTTCACGCACCTTATAACCGTCCACCTTTATCCAAAGAAGTACTGGCCAAAGAAGTTTCACATGGTGCAGTTGCATTCCCATTGCGCCCACACATTGACGATGTTACGTGGCATCTTGGTGACGCAGCTGTTTCGGTGGATTTAGATGCCCAGTTCGTAACCACTGCTTCTGGTAAAACATTTCCATTTGATGGGCTTGTTATTGCGTCTGGGTTGCGACCACGAGTGCTCGATTTGCCGAATGGCAATGTATCGGGTCGACACACTGTCCGAACACTCGATGATGCGATTGCACTCCGAGCGGAACTGGCACCTGGAGTTAAAGTAGTGGTCGCCGGAGCAGGCTTTATTGGCTGTGAACTTGCAGCTACGGCTAGACAATTGGGCTGCGAAGTCACCAATGTGGCTATCGACAGTTTCCCTATGGTCCGACCACTTGGAGATCAGTTCGCTGCGGAGCTTCAACGTCGCCACGAAAGCCATGGCGTAAATTTTCGACTTAAACATGGGATTAAAGACGTCACTGGAAGTGGTTCAATTTCCGGCGTCATCCTTGATGATGATGAATTTTTGGAAGCGACCGTTTTAGTGGAAGCCATTAGTTCGCATTGCAATGTCGAGTGGCTAGCAAATACCACTATCGATATCACAAACGGAGTACTTGCAGATTCAGCGCTTCGCGCAATAACTACCGAAGGCAACCCTGTGCAAGGCGTTCATGTCGTGGGGGACTTAGCCCGATTTGCAAATCCACTCTTTGACAATGTGCCTCGCCGAATTGAACATTGGAATATTCCTATCGAGACCGGTAAACGAGTAGGGGCTGTATTAACTGCATATCTGGCGGGTGATGAAAACTTTGACGCGCTTGCGTCCCAAGCGTTTACGCCGCTACCAAGTTTCTGGTCAGATCAATATCGTATGAAGATTCAAGGATTTGGGATGCCCGGCTTGGCAGATAGTTACGAGTTAGTGGATGGCGACATATCAGATGATCTTGTTATGGCTTACTACAGAAACGATGAACTCATCGGAGTTGTTGGTATCGGCATGACTGGAGTCATGGTGAAGTATCGTAAACAACTTTTAGGTGACTAGTCTCGTTGCGTCAAATGTCGTAACGCTTGACCCTGCCAAGCACTAAGCCTTCAGCGATAGCGCGAGCAGCTGCAGCGGCGCGGTTTGGAGCACCCAATTTATCGAGAATGTGTTCTATGTGTGTGCTCACCGTTCGCCCACTGATTGACAGTGCGGCACCAATTTCTAGATTGCTGAGACCATTTGCTGCCAGCGTGAGCACTTCAAGTTCACGGTATGACAGAGGTCCAACGTTCGCATTATCCAGACACACAACGGAAGACATCAAATGATTATCGGTACTGCACGGTAAAACTCTCACTCGCATCATTTTGTCATCGGCCTCAGGCCAAATAAATGAGCCAAAGGTGTTCATTGCAGCTGATTTATGTGCAACAGGAATCAATGCCGACCCTGGTTGCAGGAGTGCGTGCTCTGGCAATCCAGGAATAGAAATGGGGTCACCATCTAAAGTCAGGCCAATCGCACTCGTACCAGAGCCGACAAGCATTGCTATCCATCGACCAGACTGAGTTTGGTCGGCCATGTTGGCAAGGGCAGTGCACAAGTGAGCAACGGCATCCCGGGCAATGTCAGAGGGATGTTCATTTGTTTCTGTCGAAAGGTTAATAACGCCTGTAACTCGACCATCTGACGTTTTGAGACACATAGTCATGCCTTCGTTGTAACCGGCGGGCAACAAGACATCGCCTACCGCCCAATTGTCCAGAGGATCACCAGGCAAATCCTTCATTCGAACTGGCTTGCCCGACTTTTGAAGATTGAGGCTTTCCATCAATTCAAAAAACCGGGCGCTATGAAGATTTTCCAAAACATTGACGTCGTAGCCTTGTGTAGCTAACTGGGACACTTCACCAGTGAGAGGGTGGATCGAAAAGATCTCGGCTGCCACGAACGGGATGAGATTCTGAAGTTCGTCCAGAACGACAGATGCGCGTTCGTTTACGGGCATAGTTTCGGTTGTTACGGCGGCAACTCGCCCCACCGTCTCGATTGCCTTATCGACCGTGACGCCTGACATGTGGGAATAGTGACAGATTTTTGGGCTCAATGTGGGCATTATTCGGATACAAACCATTCTGTAATGAAATTGTTGTCTGAGGGGTGTTTTGTGGCCACTTGTGCTCCATTAGAGTCCAAAAGAGTGGGTTTTTGATAGATATCCGCCAATTGACGGATAACACGGGAGCGATTTTTCCGCCACTCTTATCAATAGCCGAGCGCGTTCCCGCGCTCATTTTCACATGCGTGGAGGACGACTGTGATTCGAACTAGTAAAGGCACGAAGGCTGCAGTAGTAATTGCTGCAGCAGCGCTTTTGGCAGCGTGCGGTAGCGGAAGCTCCGATCAGCCATCAGCGGCACCATCCGCAACCGGTGAACCAATCACCATCGGAGCACCATTCGCTCAGTCAGGTCCAGCTGGTATTGCTGACCACAAGGACTGCTGGAATGGATCCCTGCTTGCAATTGATGAAATCAATGCTGCAGGCGGTGTTAACGGTCGTCCACTCGCACTTGATGTGACGGACATTGATATTTTGACACCAGAAGGCATTACATCAGCATTCCAAAAACTTGCTGCTGATAAGGTTTCGGCCATTCAGTCAGCATTCGTGTTGATTCCACCACCAGCTCTTGATGCAGCGGCCGCTTACGGTGCTCCATACATGAGTGGTGACACCAACATCGATGCAATCAAGTTGGCACAAGCTGATACAACCAAGTACAGCAACTACTTCTCGGATCCAGCAGAAACTTTCTATGGCACCGGGTTTGTTACCTTCTTGACTCAGCTTTCTGATTCCGGAAAGTGGACACCTGCAAATAACACTGTGGACATCATTCGTGGTGACACTGCTTACAACAAGAACATTGCACAAGCGACAATGGATGCGATTGCGGCATCAGGTGGCAAGTGGAAACTTGGACAGGTCATCGACATCACTGGTGGAACCAAGGACTGGGGTCCCGTCATTGCAAAGCTTCAGGCTAAGCCCGCTGGCGCAATCATGGTGGATCACTGGATTGGTGCAGAACTTGCATCATTCTCACAGCAGTTTGCTGGTAACCCGGTGCCAAACTCACTTGTGTATTTGCAGTACGGGCCTTCGCAGCCTGAATACTTGCAGATTGCCGGCGCAGCCGCTGAAGGCTTCGTTTGGGGTACCGTCATTGGCGTTGGAAATTCAAATGAAAAGCAGAAGGCATTCCGCGCTGCTTACCAGGCGAAGTTCGGCGTAGATGACACCACAATGGGCATGGTCTACACCGGTTGGTGCTACGACACTGTGCATGTACTCGCCGAGGCATGGAAGAACGTAGATCCAACCGACTTCGCTGGTGTTAATGCATACATCAAGGCTCACCCATATGACGGTGTTATCGGACATGAGGACTTTGCAAATGTCTCAACACCTGCATACCCAGATCAGGTTAGTTCAGCTGATCAAGGTGTGACTCACTACTTCTACCAGGTGCAAGGTGGCAAGCATGTCACCATCGCACCAGCAGGCTCAAACGAAGCTGAATTCGTTAAGCCAGCCTGGATGCAGTAAGAGTTATGCCGATACTCGCTTGTCACAACATTGCACTTGAGCTCGGGGGTCGTCAGATTCTTCGAGATGTCAATCTCAGTGTTGAACAAGCAGAGGTTGTAGGTCTTGCCGGCCCCAATGGGGCCGGCAAGACTAGCCTCTTCGAAGTGTTGTCTGGTCGCAACACAAATCATCAAGGGCAAGTGTTCTTTGATGACAAGGATGTTTCGAAACTTCCGATGCACGAACGCGTTCATCTTGGATTGGTGCGAACTTTTCAACGACCAGTTGTGCCTGCAACGCTGACTGTTGGCGAAACGCTCAAAGCTGCGCGTAAGGCGTTCAATCCAAAACCGAGTCGCCTGCGTATGGAGTGGATTGCTGAATTTGTTCACCTCAAATCTGACATGGGTACGCCCAACGGGACACTTGAAACTTTAGAACGACGCAAATTAATGCTTGCCTGCTTATTGGCACGTGAACCCAAAGTCGTGCTACTCGATGAACCAGCGTCGGGACTCACTGGTTCTGAAATTGATGAAATCGATCTCATTGTGAGAAAACTTGCGCAAGAGTATGGGATTTCAGTGCTGATTATTGAGCATCGTTTGGAATTACTAGCGATGGTTGCTTCGCGAGTCATGGTGCTTGATGTGGGGGAAATCATCGCGCAAGGTCCTCCTGAAACGGTCTTTAGGGAACCAGCAGTTCGTGCGGCTTATTTTGATGTGCCGGTCGAAGCCTCAATGGTTGGTGACTAGATGAGTTTGCTTGAAATGAGAGATGTTTCTGCCGGATATGGCACGATGCGCGTTTTACATAGTCTGAACTTCACTGTTGAAGCAGGTGAGCGCATTGGCTTGGTAGGGCTTAATGGTCACGGTAAGACGACAATGATGAGCACAATTGTTGGAATGACGGGTTGGCAAGATGGCTCAATCATATTTTTAGGAAATGAAATTGGCGGTCGTCGTACTCACGGCACTGGCCGTAATACCCCAAAGATTGTCCGTTCAGGAATTGCGATTGCCCCACAAGGAGACGCGATCTTCCCAGGATTATCGGTAGCAGAAAATCTCGAAAGCGGGGCTTACACCCAGGGAGCATGGCGGCAGCGCAAAAAGCGTCGCGACGCAGTGCTAGATATTTTTCCGCCGCTGTCGGATCGTTTAAAGCAAACTGCAGGAACACTTTCTGGTGGTGAACGCCGCATGGTGTCAGTCGGGCGTGCGCTTATGGCAGATGCAAAGCTATATCTTGTAGACGAGCCTTCTCTTGGTTTGGCCCCAAAAATTTCAATCGCACTTGTTGCTGCATTATGCCAAATCGATCTCGGAGATGGCGCGATGGTGATTGCCGAACAGAATCTTCCGTTGCTGAGCGGTCGTTGCGATCGAATATTAGGTATGCATGCGGGTGAACTTAAAGAAGATGTTGGCGAGGCACTGGGCGACCTTCCGCCGGCGGCGGAGTTGTCGTGATTGAATTATTGTTCAGCGCGTTGGTTTTGGCGTCGATGTATGGCCTAGTGGCCATCGGTATTTCGCTGACGTGGTCGAGCATTGGAATGCTGAACTTGGCCCAAGGGTTCGTGTTTACAGCGGGCGGCTATGGTGCCTACGAATTTGTGCAATGGATGGGAAAGCACCAACACATACATACTGGAAATGTTTTAATGGTTGGCGTTGTCTTAGTGGGAATGTTGACAGCGGCTTTAGCGGGTCTGTTTGTTGGTTTGTTGGCGTTTCTTCCCCTTCATGATCGAGTGAATTTTCCAGTTCGCGGATTGATTGCCACGTTGGCGATCAGTGTGATTGGTACTCAACTTTTCATCATCCTTTTTGGCCCGCAAAATAAGCCTTTGCCCCAGCTCTTCGGAATTAAGAGGTTTCACATTGGGACTCATGGAATTGCTTATGGGCAACTGGGCACCATCGTTGTCGCTGCGCTAGTCATGGGAATTGTGACATTTTGGATGCGCACGAGTCGGCGAGGCTTGCAAATGCGCGCCATGATGATGAATCCAATTGGTGCGAACATGGTCGGTGTTTCAGTGCGCACAACCGGAATGGTGACGCTTGCCATTAGTGGCGCCTTATCAGGTCTCGCATCTGTCATGCTCGCGCAAACCTTCTTTGTGAGCCCCAGATCCGGTGTTTCACCATTGACCGTCGGACTTATCATTTCCTTGGCAGGCGGACTCGGCTCACTGCCAGGCACGGTTGCGGCTTCCGTGTTGCTTGGCTTAGCAGAGGCGGCTACGGCGCGTTATACAAAACAGTCGCTTGTGCCGTTTGTGCAGTTTGGTCTCGTCATTGCAATTTTGGCATTTCGTCCTCGAGGACTAGGTGGCGTTTTGGAGGATGTGCGTGAGTAGAGTATCCATTGGTCGACGTCGGCTCATTCCACACTGGCCAGTTCGCACTGAGTCGCTTTTCCGTCGTGTTCGAGTACCGTTCACTAAACGGCCATTGCTTCGGTTCGAAGGCCGCTATAACCCTAAAACGCTCAAGCGCGAATTGATCTTGCGTGACAAGAAGCCTCTGTTTTGGACACTTGGACTTTTCGTTCTGCTAGTTCTTCCTGTCGCTATCGGACAAGAACGTGTATTTTCTATTTTTGGAATCATTTGTTTCTACGCAGCAGTCAATGTGTTCTGGACTCTTATTATCGGGACCGCTGGGTTGCAATCATTTGCCAGTATGGCAACAGTGGGTGTTGGCGCGTATGGCGCCACTTACTTAAGTATTTCGCGACATATTCACTGGCCACTTATGTTGGTCATCGGTACCTTTTTCGGAGCTTTGCTGGGTTTCATCATTAGCATTCCTGCGCGACGACTTGATGGCATGTACTACGCACTTTTGACACTAGGTCTTTCTGAGTTCATTCGAAGTTACATCACACAAGATAAAGCTTTGGGTGGTCAATTCAATGGCGCACTGTTTGGTGCAGATCGAATCGTGTCAGAAGATGCAACCCATACCTTGGCTGGACAGTCGCTTAATTATTTTGCTGCCTTTGCGGTACTTCTAGGATCACTGGCTGTCTTTCGTGTGGTTACAGGTGGGCGGATTGGAATTTTGCTCAGGACTGCGCAATCGTCCCGAGAAGATGAATCATTCGCCCAAGCGATCGGTGTTGACTTTCAGCGAATTCGTATGTTTGTCTTCTTGATCGCATCTGCTGCGCTTGGATTTGTTGGTGCCTTCTATTCGGCGTATACCGGTGGAACATCACTAAATCTATTTAGCCTTGATCAACTATTGCTGTTGCTGGCAATGATTGTGATTGGTGGTCTCGGGAAAGCGGAAGGTGCTGTCATTGGCACCGTCATCGTCGTCTTCATTACGCAGTGGTTCACTGCTTGGGGACCATGGCGCATCGTATTCGTTGGAGTCATGATGCTGGCATCGGTGCTCTATACACGGAACGGTTTGTTTGGTCTACGTCAACAGGTCATCGAAATTCGTGAACGACGCAAGGCACTTGCGCGCTCTTCGAGGACAACGCGCTATGGTGCGTTTTTACCTGAAGAAGGTCCCGAAATTCGTGATAAGGCCAACATTAGTGAACGCGAGTTTGAACGTCACATTCGTGATGAACTGCGCGAATGGATATCGCCCGAGATTATTGAAGAACATCGATTGGCTCCAACTGGACAGCACTCGGACCATTTGGAACGTATTTTGAACTATTTCCGCAAGCAGCCCATTAGCAATAAGTATGTGGTTTATTGTGAAGAATCCTTTAAGTCTTATCGTGTCGTTGCACTCAGTGGTCAACCTGGTGTTCCACCTCGTTTAGTTGACGACAAAATCTACACATCTCTGGATGAGGCATACCATGCTGTATTCCTTCGCCGAATTAACGACCTCAAGTCTCAGCACTAAAAGGAGAAAAGCACATGGCATCTATATCAATCACTGGTTACACGGACAAGATAAGCGTTGTTGAAAGTGAAACGGTCTCCTTTCAGGTGAGTGTTGATAATGCGACCGAAGCTCACGTCAAAATTGTTCGGCTTATTCATGGTGATGAACATCCAGACGGTCCTGGATACCTAGATGAACTAGCGCAAGATTTAGGCAAAGTAAATGTCAACAAGCAGTTTGTTGATCTAGGTAATGCAGTTCGCGTGCCAGATTCGGGCGGCAAGCTTGCCCTCACCGAAGCTTTGACAATCTCAAGTTACATTTATTCGACAACTCCTGAGAAGGGTCGTCAAGTCATTCTGGGAAAGTTTGCATTGACCGAGACCGCAGGTTATGCCCTTGGGATTGACGGCGAAGGTCGGTTAGCTTTTTGGGTTGCCGACGGGAAAGAAACTGACGAAATTGTTTCTCAGATTCCGTTAGCGCACCACACGTGGTACTACGTTGCTGTTTCATTCGATGGGAAGTCTGGCAAAGCCATCTTGCACCAAGAAGCGATTATTAATCCTTACAACGGCCGACTTGGTCCTGCCGCGCCATTTGATCACACATGTTCTGTTGAACAATCCTTACGCACAAAACCAAAGTCGGCGACGACAGACTTTCTGTGGGCAGCGGCATCAAATTCTGCGACGGTACGTGGCTACTACAAAGACTTTTTGTATAACGGCAAAATTGATCGGTCGTCTGTATGGAATCGAGCACTGTCACTCGATGAAATCAAGGCCCAATGTTGCACAGCACCGTCTTCTGACGGATTAGTCGCCGCATGGGATACCACAATCGGCTATGGCGACTCGGGTATTGGCGATGTCGTAGTTGATACGAGTGGAAACGGACTCGACGGAATTGGAATTCAGCGACCTATTCGTGCGATGACTGGTTACAACTGGTCCGGTAAGCACGATGATTGGCGAGCAACTCCCGGTGAATACGGAGGCATTGCCTTTCATGATGACTCGATGATTAACTGCGAATGGTCCTCAAGTTTCACCTGGACTGTTCCAGCAGGAACAAAAAGCGGCGCATACGCAGCACACATCACGATTGGTGATGTTGAGGATTACGTGCCGTTTTTTGTTCGCGCGAAATATCCGAAGGCGAAAATTTTGTACTTGTTCCCCACGAACTCTTACCTTGCCTATGCAAACGAAATGATTGTTCACCACGTGCCTGTTGCGCAAGCAATTGGCGCCCATCCGGCCGTATTAACGCCGACTGAGGCTGACTATTTTCAAGATCCAAAATATGGTCGTTCCACTTACGATCACTATGAAGACGGTGAAGGTGTGTGTTACACATCCTGGCTTCGCCCAATTATTAATTTGCGACCAAAGTGGCGTTCTTCCGCTATCGGAACTACCTGGCAGTTCCCTCGAGACCTGACTGCAATTGCGTGGTTGGATAAGCATGGCTACGACTATGAAATTGCTACGGACCATGACTTGATGAGGGACGGTACCGAACTACTTCGAAACTACAATGTGGTCTTAACTGGTTCTCATCCGGAATATTGGAATGAAGATGGGCTGAACTATTTGGAAGAATTCGTTTCTACTGGTGGTCGTTTAATGTACCTCGGCGGAAACGGATTTTATTGGGTTGTTTCCTACCGTGATGGTCAACCTGAAGTCATGGAAGTACGCAAGGGTGAAGCTGGTATGCGCGCCTGGCAGGCCGAACCTGGTGAGTACTACCATGCAACATCTGCAGAACGCGGCGGTATTTGGCGTAACCGTGGACGTGCGCCACAGAAACTCACTGGTGTTGGATTCACAACACAAGGTTTCGATGCGTGCCATCCTTACCATCGCATGCCTGATAGTTATCACAAGTCTGTTGCATGGATCTTTGCCGGAGTCGATACAGAAAAGTTCGGAGACCATGGCTTGGCACTTGGTGGAGCTGCTGGCCTTGAAACCGAACGTTACGACTTGTTGCTCGGCACGCCACCGCATACAAAACTCTTGGCAACCTCGACTAACTGGTCAGATAACTACCCAGGCGTCCATGAAGACATCATGTTTCATCACCCAGGTTTGTTGGGCACTCAAAACCCCGCAGTCCGAGCCGATGTCACATACTTCACCTCGGGAAACAATGGTGGGGTCTTCTCTACAGGTTCTATAGCCTGGACTAGTTCGCTTGCCAGTTTTGGTTTCGAAAATGACATTTCAGTAATCACTAAGAATGTGCTTGACGCATTTGCAAAGTCTGGAGTTTTGCCGGGCAGCGCATACACCGAAGACGAGAAGTCCTGGAGATAACGTGAACGGCGTTCAAAAGTGAGCGCCACATCCGACAAGGAGACCGCAATGGCAACTGGGTTTGTATGGCATGAGCTGTATGGCTGGCATGACACGGGTACGTATAACGGGCTGCTTGCCCCGAGTGCGACGGTCCAACCATGGCAACATTTTGAGAGCGCTGAAAGTAAAACACGATTTGCATCACTTGTTGAAGTGTCGGGACTTGCAGAATATCTCACGCGCATAGTTCCGGTAACTGCAACTGAAGAAGACATTTTGCGAGTTCACTCACGCGAACATCTCGAACGCATCCAGCGGGAAAGCGCCAGCGTTAAAGGTGGCGACGCTGGTGATGGAACTTCGCCATTTGGTGGCGGTGCTTTTGAGATTGCATCATTGGCGGCAGGTGGAGCGATTGCAGCAGCGCATGCAGTGATGAATGGTGATGTGCGAAACGCTTATGCTTTGATTCGTCCGCCTGGTCACCACGCTCGCCCGAGTACTGGCATGGGTTTTTGTATTTTTGCAAATGCTGCGATTGCGATTAAATCGCTTCGCGCCGAAATGGGTGTTGGACGGATTGCCACAGTTGACTGGGATGTGCACCATGGCAACGGAACTCAAGAAATTTTCTATGACGATCCAGATACTTTGACTATATCTATTCATCAAGACGGGTTGTTTCCGATTAACAGTGGCCACCTTCGGGAACGTGGTGACGCAGCGGGCGAGGGCTTTGCCATGAATGTGCCGTTACCTGCTGGGTCGGGGAATGGTGCCTACATCGAAACGATTCAACGGTTCGTTGTACCAGCTTTGCGGCGCTTTAAACCAGAACTCATTGTGGTGCCATCAGGCTTTGATGCAAGCGCTGCAGATCCGCTAGGTCGACAGATGGTAACCCCAACGGGTTACCGCGAAATGACTCGGTTGCTTATGGACGTCGCCGACGAAGTTTGTGGTGGCCGCATTGTGATGACTCACGAAGGTGGGTATTCACCGTTCTATGTTCCGTACTGTGGCCTGGCGGTTTTGGAAACGATGTCGGGACACAAGACAGCCATCGACGACCCAATTACCCCTGGGTGGGACGAGTTGCCGGGTCAAGAATGCACTGACCACCAACGGGCTGTCATAGATTCAGCAATCACGGCGCATAGTTTGTAAGTATGTGCCGTAACACGTATTGCAACACGTGTTATTTAATAGCTCACTCGGTTGTAATACCGACGAGTAGTTAACGGATGCTCCCGAATATCTTCTAGGTGCGCGCTTACTCGCTCTAGTAGCGCGGACATTACTGCATGAGAGATTTGGCCACGCAAAAGCTCATTGACCCCCTCAAGTTCAATGTCCTTGGTGTCTAAAATTTCTATGTTGTCAGTGTATTTGTTCGCGAAACTTTCCACTCGATCCATGAGCAAACGAGTGTCATCTTCTCCCTTAAACAGAATCATGCTGACGCCTGGTTCTACAAGTTCCAGGGTGCCATGGAAAAAATCAGATGCGTGAATCGGACGAGTACGGATCCATTGCATCTCTTCCAAAATACACATTGAGTAGTAGAACGCTTCCGGCCACATTGAGCCGCTACCTGTGATGATGTGGTAGTCCTTCGAGGCGATGTATTGCGCAATTGTGCGAGCACGTGGTTCGATTTGTTCCTTTGCTGACAACAGCGCCGCAGGCAATCCATTGAGTCCTGCAAGAGAATCTTGAAGTGAGGGCCCTACTCCCGCAGCACTTTGAATCGCAAAGACGATACCTAGAGCCTGTATATAGAAGGACTCGCAAGAAGTGTCATCCTCCACAAAATTTTCAACCGCGTAATCAGCATTTTGGCCCAAGGGTGTATTACGGTCACCCACCAAAGTCATGGTTGTTGCCCCTTGTTCTTTTGCCCAATTCAGGGCCGCAACACTTTCAAGTGTTGTTCCAGAGCGCGAAGGGATGACAACTAAAGTCTTCGGTCCGACATTCACTGATCCGGTGTGAATAATCTCGGCAGGGTACTCCAAATATGTTGGAAACGTCGTAGTTGTCTGCAATAACTTCACGGCTGGCATCATGAGTAAGCCAGCACCGCCAGCACCAAGAAATACAATCCGATCTATACCTTGAGACAGAACCGTGCCCACAATCGCGCTTGCTTCATGTGCACCAGCAACCGCCCCTTGCTGCATTCTCAGATAACGTTCCGGATCGAAATTAAACATCAGTACTCATTCCTACATTGATTGATTTTTCTCGTTGAGCTACTTGCCCATGCCTTCAGTTAAACCACGTAAAAATTGCTTTTGCCCAATGAGGAATAGAACCACCATCGGAAGTGCTGCGATCGTCAAGCCTGCTAGAACTAAGGGCCAATCGGTCAGGAGGCGACTTTGCATGGATACCAAGCCCACTGGCAAAGTCTTTACTTTTTCGCTGCTCGTAAATACGAGCGCAAAGGCAAATTCATTCCAGGCAAAGAGTGCTTGCAGAACCGCCGCGGAGATAAGAATTGGCCGGCTCATAGGGAAAATTATTCGCCAAAAAATTTGAGAGGTACTGGCGCCATCAATGTGTGCGGCTTCATCAATTTCACTAGGCAAATCAATCATATAAGCGCGGATCAAGAAGGTAATAAACGGAATGCGAAACGCGGTATACAGAACAATCAGCGCCCACAGAGTGTCAAACATATGGAGTGTTTGTAACAATCTAAATAGCGGTATAAGTGCAACCGTGGGAGCGAGCATCATGCCACCCATAATGAGCAGTGTGACCTGCTTACTTAAAGGGATGTGCACTTTGACGAGACCGTAGGCAGCCCAGGCACTGAAAAGTGTTGTTGCGATGATGGTGAGCACAGTGACAATCACACTGTTGGCGAAGTAATGAGTTACCCCCAAATTCCACGCTTTGGAGTAGTTTCCTGGATGAAAACTCTGTGGGAAGCCCCATGGGTGGCTGAGAAAATCTTGATTAGATTTAAGCCCACCAAGAACCATCCAAATCAACGGATAAATAATCACAATGGCAAAGCCGATTAACGTTCCCCACGCAATGAGGCGTAAAACAATGCTTGATAGTCCTGCCGAGGGCCGATTAAGTAGAGTTGAATCTGCCATTACGATTCCCTCTGTTTCTTTGTAACGACCATTTGCACAGCAGCAATCGCAAAAGTTGCGACAAACATGACTACCGCAACCGCAGAGGCGTAGCCCATGTCATCCTCAAAAAATGCTTTCCGATAAAGCAGCGTGCCTAGAACCTGGCTGGAGTTATTCGGCCCACCAGCGGTCATAACCATCACTTCGTTGAACACCAGAAATGCACCTGAAATGGTGACAATGACTAACAACGCGGTCATTTCTCGGACCATAGGGATGGTCAGTGAAAAGAACCGCCGAATCTTTCCAGCTCCGTCGATTTCAGCAGCTTCAAATAGATCTGAAGGAATTCTGTGAATGGCGACTACAAAGAGAACAGCGCAATAACCTATGGACTGCCATTGACTCATCGCAATGATGCTCCATATTGCAGTTTTTTCTTCACCTAACCAGGCATGAGACCAACTGGATAACCCAATTTTTTCGAGAAAACTATTTACCAATCCAAATTGGGGGCTGTAGATAAAACTGAACAGAATACCCACAACGGTAATGGACATAGCTGCCGGAATAAAGTAAATGGTGCGAAATAGACCGCGAAGTTTACGTCCAATGACATCTTCTAATAACGCGGCTAACACCAAGGAAATAAATACTTGGAAAAATAATGAAATCAAAGCATAAGAAATATTATTTCGAAATGAATGCCAAAAAATTGAGTCGGCAAACATGTTTTTGTAGTTCAGCATTCCTACAAATTTAGCTTGTGGGTTGAACGCATCCCATGAGTAGAAACTTAAGCGAACACTCTCGACAACTGGGTAGTAAACAAATGTGAGGAGAAGGAGAACTGCAGGCGAAACCCAAAGTATTTTGCGCGCACCTTTAGTCACCTGGGGTTTGCTGTACATGCCAACTTTCCGTTCGTAATGACAAGAGTTGAGGAAGGCATTTGAAACACTAACGCCTTCCTCAACTTGCTTGCTGCATTAACTAATTACTGTCCAGCTGCTTTAGCTTTTACGGCCGCTGCTTTAACGGAATCCATTACTTGAGCTGGAGTTTGACTTCCGGACAATAGGCCTTCCACGCCGGACAGATAAGCACTTGCAACATCTGCCTGCGTTACGGTGTCCAACCAAATTGCGAACTGACTAGCAGTTCCCATGTCGGCCAACGTCGCAGTTAGCTGTGCGAATGAGTTATCCGCTGTCGCCGAGCCTGCCACTGGACTTAGCCAGCCGAGGTCCTTCGTCATCTTCTGTGCATTTTCCTGGCTGGTAAAGAACTTCAAGAAGTCAATTGCCAGTGCCTTATTTGCTGATTTTTCATTGACCATGAAGCCATCAGGTGCTCCTGTGAGGGCGCCAGTATCGCCGGCAGATCCCGCTGCTGCTGGTAACCGGAAGAAGTCCCAGTTGTCCGCAATTGCTGGAGATGCTCCACCGGTTGCAGTGAATACTGAGAATTCCAGTGACTCCACATACTGCATGGCAGCTTTTCCTGCTAGAAAATCAGCCTGTGCTACTTCGTGGGCAATACCGTTGGAACCCTTGGTTGCACAGTGACTCATAATGTCTGAGAACTCTTGGAGTGACTTAACATATCCGGGATCTGTGAAAGCACCCGTAGCCGGATTGTAGTCAGCTGCAAGTGTCGCAGGAGCAACATTCATTGCGTTGAGCTGCGTTAGATAGTGAATTGCTGGCCAACCGAACTGATTTCCGAACGCAATGGGAGTAACACCTGTTGCTTTCAGCGCATCACAAGCAGTCAGCAGTTCTTCAAGAGTCTTTGGAACAGCTACATTTGCTGCTGCAAACATGGTCTTGTTGTAAACCATGTACTTTCCATCAAGGTCAATCGGAACGCCGTAGTACTTTCCGTCGTAGTTGAATGCCTTGAGGGCAGCCGAAGCAAAAGTTGAGCCCCATGCAGTGTCAGGAGCAATTTCACTCGTCAAGTCTGCAGCCAAATTTGCGCGAACAAATTTATTAGCAAAATCTCCAGCCCATGAAAAGTAGATATCAGGCAGGCTGTTGGAAGCGCTGAGCACGCGAATTTTATCTTTGAATGGCTGATCTCCGACCTGCTCCAAGGTGATAGTTACACCTGGGTGAGCATCTTGGTATGCCTTGGCAACGCCCTCGAAATATGGCGCATACTTTGGATCAGCAAATTTGGTGACCATACTGAGAGTTCCAGTAAGTGCCGCATTTGATGTGGTTGGATTTGCCGTTGAGCTCGAACTTCCCGAACCACAGCCAGCAAGTACGAGCGAAGTCACTAACAAAAGTGCACCTGCCGTACTTCGTTTTGTTATCTTCATCTTCTGTACCTCATTTTCTTTACTTCGGAAATCTCTCAATGCATCTGCACTAAGAAGAAATATTTGCCACATCAAGTGGTGTTTCATACCCAAACGCACCGTGCGTTAGGCACTCGTTGGTTGCATATTGAGTGGCAGCAACCGCGATTTCTTGCAACGTTTCTTTCCACACAAGGCCACACAACATTCGTGCGATGAAGGCATCTCCAGCACCTAGAGTGTCTACTGGCTTGACGAGTGGTGCCTGTTGGAACACCACTTCATCGTTGCTTGCCAGAACAACGCCGCTGGCTCCTAATGTGATTGCAACTATGCGCGGCCCAAGTGCCAACACTTGACTTGCGATCTGGCGGGCCTTTGATTCTTGGTCTTCTGGTAAAGAAATAGTGGCAATGTCGACAAACGGTGCTAGTCCAGAGATGTAATCCCACGGACGTTCGGAGAAGTCGTATGAAAGCATTTCAGATTGCGAGCTGATACCTTCAAGGTCCTTTTCAAGCCCGGAGCATTCACCTGTGTGAACAATGGCGCATTCGGACATAGCTTGGTAGTCATTCTGGCTGGGAACGATTCTTGAAACTCCAAGATTGCTGCTCTGAAAAACTCGATTGCCATTTTCCAGTGCAATAGTGCAGTGCGCGTTTTCGCCATCAATAATTCGCGTATGAGCGGTATCGACACCTTCAGAATGAAGCGCATTGAGAATTGCTTCGCCTGCTCGATCATTGCCAAGGGCCCCGATATATGAAGACTGGATGCCTAAGCGCTTAACATGCACAGCGACATTGATGGCGTTGCCACCTGGGTACAGCACACCAAGTTCCGGGTAGCAATCAACGACATTGTCGCCAACTGTCACAATCGGAACTCGCATTATGTTCAGTTCCCCTTCACATCAATCGAAGTTAGGTTGCGCACCCGATACAAGACACATAGGGTGTTACTGAGAACGTTCTCACTAAATCGGAGGCGCGTCAAGCAATTCCGAAACGTTTACCAAACTGATACCTTTATCGCGACCAAAAATCCAGCAAAATGAGACTTAGGAATCCAGATGTCGAGGAAACAGGGTGGCAACCTTCCCACTCTGATCGACGTCGCCAAACTTGCTCAGGTATCCACCGCTACAGCGTCACGAGTACTGGGTGAATATGGCTCGGTCAGCGAAAAGACCAGAGTCCGCGTGCAGGATGCCGCTGAACAGCTCGGGTACAAACCCAACACTTTGGCTCGCAGTTTAATAACCGGACAAACCCATACGCTTGGCGTAATTTTCCCTGATATCGAGAACTCATTTTTTGCACATGCGTTCATGGGAATCCAGAAGATTGCTCACTCAAGCGGTTTTGAAGTTTTGCTCATCAATACGGATGAAGATGCGCATACGGAGCAAAAGGCGCTTGATACCTTCGCAGCGAAAAGAGTAGACGGCATTATCTTTGTGCCGGCTGAGCAATCGATAGCCGCTCCAATTCTCAATGGATTAGTCGCTGCGATTCCCTTGGTCTTGCTTGACCGCAAAATTGAGAACCTTGAATTAGACAGTGTTGTTATAGATAATTTTGAGGCCGCGAAAGATGCAACAGCTCGACTAATAGATCTGGGCCATCGGCGCATAGCTTTGCTTACTGGAACAAGCCCAGCTGAAACGAATGTGTTAACTAGTGAGGCGACTAATGTGACGCCGCTGAACTCGTACACCACTCAACTTCGAACCCTCGGTTACCAAGCTGCGCTCAAAGAGCGAGGCATCGCACTTGATCCAGAGCTCATTGGCGCTGAAGGATTCCATCCCAGTGATGCGGCCAACGCAACTCGCAAACTGATGGACCTTGCAGATCGGCCAACAGCAATTCTTGCCTTGGATAGCCTTTTGACTTTGGGAGTTCTTAAGTCACTTTCAGAACTTGGTCTTAAATGTCCACAAGATGTATCGCTGATAAGTTTCGATGACGCTGATTGGAGCGCATTTGTTTTGCCTCCTATTTCGGTTGTCGCACAGCCAGATTTCGACCTCGGCGCCCAAGCGTGTGCCTTGCTCATCTCACGGATTCAGGGAGAAAGTAAGCCAACAATTTCAATCACTCTGCCGACACAATTCATCAATCGAAAATCAATCGCGGCCGTTTCTAGCTAAGCAGCAACCGCAGCACGTTTAGTACTCGACTTTAAACATGTACCGGCGTTGTTCTAAGTCATGGCCACGCACAGCCTCATAATGCTTGGCAATCCGACCCATAAGAAGTGCCACGAGTAGCGGAGAAGCATCGGCACGCATCGACTTTGGAATTCCAGGCAATTCAAGTTTTGCGACATCTACCTCGTGAGTATTTTTAGTTGCATAAGTACTGAGAAACTTTTGGGCACGTAGGGCCATCGGTCGTGATGCATCCTCGCCAAGAATATTGATTACTGCGGAATTGTCATTAATCATTTCAAATGCTCCCTGGAAGAATTCCCCAGAGTTGAATGATGACGCGCTCTTCCATTGCATTTCCTGCAAATAACACATGGCTAATCCGTATGCCCATCCTGCACTTGGGCCACTTCCCAGAACCATGGTTTCGGGTGCATCCATTAACGCCAGCGCAATCGCTTCGGCTGCTGGCTCATTTTGCTCACAGGCGTGAACTGCAGCAGTGGGGTAATGCTCCAGAAATGAGTCCACATCTGCCCAGTTGCGCTGCACTCCAGTGAGTTCCATTAAGGCATACGCCGCTATCACGTAGAAGAGATCGCTTTCTCCAAGAAATACGTGATCAACTTCGCTGGCAAGTGGGGTGTCTGCTTTCGTTACGGCGAATACTGTGGCGCCTAAAGCTTTGGCATTTTTCGCAGCAGCAACTGTTTCCTTGGTTGTTCCAGTGTGTGATGCCAAAAAAGCAACAGTGCCTTTTCCAAACCGCTTGGGTAGCATCGTGTTGAATTCGTCGCTTTGAATTTTAAAGACTGGAAATTGAGCTTCGCGCTCCAGAAGGTAATAGGCGGCATACGAAGCAATCAGCGAACCCCCGGCGCCTATGAAGACAACATTGGTCAAACCAGCGCTCACTATTGGCAGAAGTGCCTCCCGAAGTGCAGCGCGCTGATTTATCGTATTTTTGAGTTTGTCAGTTAAGTCAGCATCAATCGGTTTCAGCGGCAAGGTATCTGGCACGGGGACTCCTTTAGAATTGAGAACGTTCTCATTTTGAATCCTACTGTACTGGACGGATTTCTAGGCTCTGACCATCTCGATTTCAGTATTTAGGGGGTTTTGCCGTAACATCGTGCCTCGGTCCAAAAATACTTTTGGGCTACACGTCCAAGGAGTACAAGAGACCTTTATGGCCAAAAAAGACGGTGCCCTCGAATTAGAAGGCACTATTCTCGAGTCGCTACCGAACGCAATGTTCCGGGTAGAACTTGAAAATGGTCACAAAGTACTTGCACACATTTCTGGCAAGATGCGTATGCACTACATCCGTATCCTTCCAGACGACAAAGTGATTGTGGAGCTTTCTCCATATGACCTGACTCGTGGACGTATCGTTTACCGCTACAAGTAATCAAGGACGAGAAAAAGTGAAGGTTAACCCCTCAGTTAAGCCAATGTGCGACAAGTGCAAAGTCATTCGTCGCCACGGTGTCGTCATGGTCATTTGTGAAAATCCACGCCATAAACAGCGTCAGGGCTAGGTAGACCACTACTAAGACGACCACCCGATCCCGGCATCACGCGTGCGTGAAGACGGAACGATACCTCCAGGCGCTCAAAGGCTGGAGACCTTGTCAGGCGGCAAGGACCGGTGGACGTGCCAGACCTTTGACATAAAAAAGAAATGAGTAACGCCTGATGGCACGCCTTGTTGGTGTTGATCTCCCACGCGAAAAGCGTCTCGAGATTGCACTTACCTACATTTACGGCATTGGCCGGACGCGCGCGGATGAAATCCTCGCTGCAACCGGCATCAGCCCGGACTTGCGCGTTAAAGACCTGACCGACGAACAACTAGTTCCATTGCGCGAATACATCGAAGCACACTTCAAAATCGAGGGTGACCTCCGCCGCGAAGTACAAGCTGACATCCGTCGCAAAATTGAAATTGGTTCGTACCAAGGTATTCGTCATCGTCGTGGTCTGCCTGTTCGTGGACAGCGCACCCACACCAACGCCCGTACCCGTAAAGGTCCTAAGAAGACCGTGGCTGGAAAGAAGAAGGCGACTAAGTAGTCGCTGTATTCTCCAAGAGATTTAGGAATCACCAATGCCTCCAAAGAAAGCTACTGCAGCGGGAGCTAAGAAGATCCGCCGCAAAGAGAAGAAGAACGTTGCCGTAGGCCAGGCCTACATCAAGAGCACGTTTAACAACACAATCGTTTCCATTACCGACCCAACTGGTGCTGTGATCGCATGGTCATCCGCTGGTCAAGTTGGATTCAAGGGAAGCCGTAAGTCCACACCGTTCGCTGCACAGATGGCTGCTGAAGCTGCTGCAAAGCGCGCGATGGAACACGGCATGCGCAAAGTTGACGTCTTCGTCAAGGGCCCAGGTTCAGGTCGCGAAACTGCGATTCGTTCACTGCAAGCTACTGGTCTTGAGGTCGGAACGATCCAAGACATGACCCCTGTCCCTCACAACGGTTGCCGCCCTCCAAAGCGCCGCCGCGTCTGACGAAGAAATAGTAGGAGAATTCAATGGCTCGTTATACGGGTGCTGACTGCAAGCGTTGCCGTCGCGAAAAAACCAAATTGTTCCTGAAGGGCTCTAAGTGCGATTCGCCAAAGTGCCCAATGGAAAGTCGTCCTTACCCTCCCGGCCAGCATGGTCGCGGTCGTGCGAAGGAATCTGAGTACTTGTTGCAGAAGCGTGAGAAGCAGAAAGCTGCACGTATCTATGGTGTGCTCGAGAAGCAATTCCGTGGCTACTACGAAGAAGCGAGCCGTAAGCACGGCAAGACTGGTGAGAACCTCCTTCGTATCTTGGAATCGCGTCTTGACAACGTTGTTTACCGTGCTGGTTTTGCTAAGTCTCGCGACATGGCGCGCCAAGTTGTTCGTCACGGTCACATCGTGGTCAATGGCAACAAGGTAGACATTCCGTCATTCCGTGTCAGCCCTAACGATGTCATCGAAGTTCGCAAAGCTTCGCTTGAACTCACACCGTTCCAGGTTGCTTACTCTGAAATTGGCGAACGCACTGTGCCAGGTTGGTTGGAAGTTATTCCAGCTGGCATGCGCATCTTGGTCCACTCACTTCCTGCCCGCGATGCAATTGATACGCAGGTCCAGGAACAGTTGATCGTCGAACTTTACTCCAAGTAATAATCCCCACTAACTGCGACTTCAAATAGAGGTTGTCGCCGGAAGGAATGCACAGTGCTGATCTCAGTACGCCCGACATTGACAGAAGAAGTTCTGTCAGAAACCCGTTCACGTTTCGTACTCGCGCCACTAGAACCAGGCTTTGGGTACACACTTGGCAACTCGCTGCGTCGCACGCTGTTGTCCTCGATTCCTGGTGCAGCAGTCACCAGCATCAAGGTCGCTTCTGTGTTGCACGAGTTCACCACCGTTGATGGTGTTAAGGAAGACGTCACCGAACTTATTTTGAACATCAAGAACCTTGTTGTTTCAAGCCAGTTCGATGAGCAAGTTGAACTTCACCTTCGCAAGTCCGGATCAGGCGCTGTCACTGCTCGTGATATCCAGGTTCCTGCTGGTGTTGAAATTCATAACCCAGATCTACACATCGCCACTCTCAATGACAAGGGTTCCTTGGAAATCGAGTTTGTTGTTGAGCAAGGTCGCGGTTACATCTCAGCTGCCAACAACAAGGCAAGCGGTGGCGAGATTGGTCGAATCCCAATCGACTCAATTTACTCTCCTGTACTTAAGGTGACCTACAAGGTTGAAGCAACTCGTGTGGAACAGCGCACCGACTTCGATTCACTCGTGATCGATGTTGAAACCAAGGGTTCGATTTCACCACGCGATGCAGTTGCTTCTGCCGGTTCGACTTTGGTTGAACTCTTTGGTCTTGCTCGCGAACTCAACGTTGAAGCAGAAGGCATCGAGATTGGTCCGTCAGTAACGGATCAATTTGCAGCCGAACAACTCAGCACGCCCGTTGAAGCACTAGATCTCACAGTTCGTTCATACAACTGCCTGAAGCGCGAAGGAATCCACACTGTTGGAGAACTGATTTCACGCTCCGAAGCAGACTTGATGGACATCCGTAACTTTGGTGCCAAGTCCATTGACGAAGTCAAGGACAAGCTTGCGAGCATGGGTATTGCGCTCAAGGACAGCCCTCCGGGATTTGATCCTTCACAGTACGCATCAGCTTTTGATGATGACGAAGACGAGGACGTAGTTTTCTCTGCTGCCACGCCAACTGACAACCTTGCTGCAGAAAATGTTGATTCATTCGACGCAGCATCCGATGACGACCAGAGCTTTGCAGAGGACGAGCAGCTTTAACGAGCTGCTCTCCAAAGCACAGCTCTCCACTGACAGGAGAATACGATGCCAAGGCCATCTAAGGGTGCGCGTCTAGGCGGAAGCCCAGCGCACGAGCGCCTCATTCTGGCAAACCTTGCTACCGCACTGTTTGAGCACGGTCGCATCACCACAACTGAATCACGCGCAAAGCGTCTCAAGCCAGTGGCAGAGCGCCTTGTGACATTTGCAAAGCAAGGTGACCTTGCTGCACGTCGTCGCGTACTGACCGTTATCCGTAATAAGGATGTCGTTCATACACTGTTTGCTGAAATCGGTCCACGTTTTGAAAACCGCGAAGGTGGCTACACCCGCATTATCAAAATTGGTCCACGCAAGGGTGACAATGCGCCGATGGCAGTGATCGAATTGGTAGAAGCACTTGACGCTGCTCGCGCAGCTGAGGCGATTGCTAAGCGTGCTGTTAAGGAAGCTGCTCGTGAAGCAGTTGCCACAGCGCCAGTTGCAGCAGCCCCTGTTGCTGATGTTCAGGCTGACGAAGACAGCGCCGAAGCAGTTGAAGAAACTGTTGTTGACGAAGTTGTAGATACTCCTGAAGAAGAAGCAGCTGTTGAAGAAGTCGAAGCCATTGAGGCCGAGGTTTCTGAAGGTGCACCGACCGAAGAAGCCTAAATTATGGTTCTTGTGAATGAGCCCCTCGGTACTGACGTGCCGCAGGGGTTCATTCGTTTGCGGGGGACTATCGCATACGATGGCGAGAAATTTGCGGGCTGGGGCATGCAACCCGACCGTCGAACTGTGCAAGGCGAACTAGAAGAAGTTTTTGCCCAATTAATGCGCACTGACCGGCTGGTTATCACATGTGCTGGACGTACTGATGCTGGCGTGCATTCGGTTGGACAAGTTTTTCACATTGATGTGCCAGGAGATCGTTATCCAGGCCGCAAAGACATGATGTTCAAACTCAACGCTATTTTGAGTGAAGATGTTGCTGTGACCGATATTGATGTGGCTCCTGATGGATTTGATGCTCGGTTCTCAGCGTTGTCGCGTACTTATCGGTATCTGATAAATGATCAAGTGCGCAATCCCGTGAGTCGACGACAGATTTATAACTACGGCTGGGCACTCGACGTTGACCTCATGGCCGCTGGAGCTCAGCACATTCTGGGGCTGCACGATTTTGCTGCGTTCTGCAAGCAAAAAGAATTTGCCACCACTATTCGCCAAGTCAATCAGATGGATGTGTATCGCCATGATGACGGCGTCATCCAATTCGATATCACGGCTGATGCTTTTTGTTATTCAATGGTGCGCGCTATTGTCGGCGCACTTGTAGACAT
>Ga0194055_10000322_pt1 | contig 37964 bp, 34 predicted proteins | sample SepL449m_MetaG_FD_155482 | JGI IMG/M metagenome (GOLD analysis project Ga0194055, IMG submission 155482) | Anoxic zone freshwater microbial communities from boreal shield lake in IISD Experimental Lakes Area, Ontario, Canada - Sep2016-L442-9m | ecosystem: Environmental > Aquatic > Freshwater >... | reverse complement strand
GGTATTAAATTATCCCGAAGCCAAGATATCTAGTTATTTTGCTATCTCTTTAAAAAGCTGGTACATTTCTGGAAGACGTTTATAGATAGCAGAAACCTTGAGATAGAGTTTGTTGGGTACTGCCGGACTACCAGAGATTACTTGACCGGCTTCTACATCACTATGCACACCACTTTGAGCAGAAACTATCACTCCTTTGCCAATTTTTACTTGGTTAGCAACACCTACTTGTCCTGCAAGGATTACTCTATCGCCAATTTCAACACCACCAGCCAAGCCAACTTGCGCTGCCAAGGCGCAACCACTACCGACAGTACAACCATGGGCAATATGGACCATATTATCTAGCTTGGTTTGGCTTTTAATGAGAGTTCTTCCTACTGCTGGGCGATCTATAGTACTATTGCAGCCAACTTCTACTCCATCTTCCAAGACGGTAAAACCAGATTGTTCCATTTTGTACCATCCCTCTTTAGTTGGCACAAAACCAAAACCCTCAGAGCCAATTACTGCCCCTGAATGGATCACACAGTCGGCGCCTACTATAGTTCTCTCATGTATAGTGCAGTTAGCATGGAGGGTGGTTCTATCTCCTACAGTTACCCCTGGATAAATGACTACATTGGCGTGAATACAGACCCCATCACCAATTTGGACATGAGAATTGATTACTACATGGGCGCCTATTGCTACATCTTTACCTAAAACTACATCTTCAGAAATTACGGCAGTAGGATGAATTGAGCTAACAGGTCGAAAGGGCTTATAAAATAAACTGATCGTTTGAGCGAAAAATAATCGAGGATTATCAGTAGTCAACCAGGCAAGTCCAGAATTCGTTGCCCTATCGGCTAAGGAGGCATCTGCTGGCAAAATTATGGCACTAGCGGCGGTTGTCTCTAACAAATGGGCAAATCTAGGCCCTTCTATGTAGGTGATAGTCCCTACTGTTGCCTCTTCTAAAGAGGCTACTTGAGAGAGCGCAGGGTCACTCAAGATATTGTAATCTTTAACATCACTGGCAAGTTTCTCAATGATCTCTTTAAACTTCATAACACTTTAACTTAGGGAAGTACCTTCCAAACAGGTCTTCTCAGTGATAATCCCATCTACTATAGCTGCTTCTAATTGGGCGCACAAGAGGTTGACTCCAGTTAAATTGGTACCTCGTAAAATAGCACTAGTTAAATCAGCTTCTTCAAGATCAGCGTAGCTCAAATCTGCTCCAGCTAAGTTGGCAGATCTTAGATCTGCTTGTGACAAATGACTAGATATAAGATTACATCCTCTTAAGTCTGCTCCTTTAAGATCTACTCCATCTAGATCTAAGCGGGTCAAGATGGCCCCTGCTAAAAAGGCACCAGCTAATGAGATTCCTGGTGTTTGAGCTTCTAAAAGGGTTGCCCCGCGAAGATCAGCGTTGCGCAGATCAGCTCCTGTGAGATCGGCGCCATTGAGGTTGGCACCACGCAAATTTGCTCTTAGAGAAGCTTCTCTTAAATCGGCCCCGCTTAAATCGGCCCCACTGAGATCGCAGCCATTTAAGTTAATGCCAGCTAAGTCTTTAACCTGTCCTTTTACAATAGCTGCTAAATCTAGCTCACTCATAATCCCCTCACGCGTTCATCATCCTCTAACCAGATAGGCGGGACATGGCTGGGATGATCTGGTAATTTGACCATTCCCATTTCACTTAAGCGAATAAAAGTATCTAAATGCCCAAGCAAACTGGGATCAAATCTAATACCGCTAAGTTGATTGCATTTTTCTAGTGCTTGCAAGGGAGTTAAAGCCTCGCGGGTTCCTCTAGTTTGGGTGAGCTCTTGAAAATAGATAGCCAGCCCCAAAATGCGCGATTCTATAGGAATTTCTTCTTCTTTTAATTGTTGAGGCTGACCGCTACCGTCCCAATATTCTAATTGATGCAGAACAATTTTGGTAATACTTTCTAATTCAGGCATTGCTCCTAATAATTGAGAGCTAAGAATTGCTCTATTACGCCAAAAAGCTAAATCTTTCTCCTTGAGCTCACTTGCTCGATTGGTAAAGACTTCCATTGGAGCCTCGGCTAATCCTACTCGAAAGAGCAAGCCAGCCAATTTCAATCTTCTCAATTGGAGAGTAGGTAAATCTATAATTTGACCTAGGGTTTCAGAAAGCGCTGCTACTTGTAAAGAAGCAACGGGATTAGCTATATCCCTTTGATCGATTTTCTGGGCCATTCTCAAAAAAGCCTGCAATTTGTTGGCTTTAAGGTTGCGGTTTAATTTGAGGGCTTGACCTTCTAGTTTTACTAATTCTTGAGCTTGACGATTAAGGGTGATCAATTGCTCTTGACTGGTTTGCAGATAACTGACAATTCTAGCAACCACTCCAGTCAAATCAGCCGCCAAAGGCGATAAGTTCTGGTTTATTTGTTGCTGGTAATGGGCTACTTCTTGAGCCAAAGAACTATCTAATTTTGCAAAATTATCAATCAAAATACTCGCTGATTTGTCAACTACAGCTCGATCAAAAGTCCAAAGACCATAGAATTTGCGCTCAGTATCAATCTTCGCAATAGTTTCGTTGCTGTATTCAGAGGGTGATAGTTCATAGGTCAAGACAGCTGCTGCATAGTTAGTGTCTATGATGATCAAGTTCCACTCGTTGGTAATGACATTATCACTGGCAAATTCCACCAAGGAAACGTTGGATGTATCATCAGAGCTAATACTAGCAAAACCACTATCGAAAGTTGATGCAATAACTACTTTGCCACTTTTTTGGACAATCTGAGCATATCTTTTGGCTTCTTGTTGATACCACTTACCTTGCTGAAATGTAGCGATGACCAAAGGGCTGCCTTCTTGCTGGAGGATATGATCTTCTAAGGCATGGCAAAGGGCTACTAGGGTATTTTTAAAATATACCTCGTAACTTGAGGGTAAATGATCTGAACCAAAATAAGCTTTTAGCTGATTGAGTGTGGCGTCTACTCTCATCTTTAAATCTGCTCCTACTAATTACTTTAGCAGAATTTAGCTCTGCAATAACACTACTACAGCATAGGATGCTATACCTTCTTCTCTACCAGTTGGTCCAAGTCGTTCATTAGTGGTGGCTTTGACACTAACTTGTTCAGTTTCAATTTCCAGGGCTTTGGCTATATTTTGCCTCATTGAATTGATATGGGGTTTCAATTTGGGTCTTTCTGCTACTATTACTGTATCAATATTGCCGATTCGCCATCCTCTGGTTTTTACTATGTGATATACTTCCTTGAGCAATTTGATACTATCAGCGCCCGACCATTGCGGATCGCTTGGGGGAAAATAATGCCCAATATCCCCTAAACTCAAAGCGCCTAGCAGTGAGTCCATAATGGCATGAGTTAATACATCAGCGTCACTATGTCCCAACAGACCAAGGGAATGTTCAATGGTCAATCCTCCCAATATTAGAGGACGCTCGGGCACTAGCCGGTGGATATCATAACCATTACCAATACGAATATTCATTTTCCAAAAGTTATTTTTGATGCCAAAAGTTTTATCCAAACCATCCTATCAGATCGCAGCTATAGCAACTGTAGTCTTATTTTTTTTTAGTAGTCTGAGGCATATTTTATTCAAATCAGGTGCCTATGATTTGGGGATTTTTGATCAAGCAGTCTATCTCATCAGCCAAAAAGAGGTACCTATTTCCTCTTTGATGGGCTTTCATATCCTAGGAGATCATGCTGCCTGGATCTTATATTTACTGGCTATTCCCTATAAAATCTATCCAAGTGTCTATTGGCTTTTATTTATTCAATCGTTGGCTCTATCTATAGCAGTATTACCTCTGTGGCAATTATCAAAGCTAAATGGTCTATCAGAGAGGCAGTGTATCACTGTAGCACTAATATATTTACTATATCCAGCAATATTCAATATTAATTTATTTGATTTTCATCCCGATGTTTTAGCTTTACCATTGTTATTTACAGCGGTTTTAACAGCTAAGAAAAATAATAATTTGGGTTTTATTCTTTCTATTTTATTTATACTGGGTTGCAAGGAGATTTTTTCACTCACTGTAATTGCTTTAGGTCTATGGCTTTTGCTTATAGAAAAAAAAAGAAGTTATGGTTTTCTAGCTATTGTATCTGGCTTGATCTGGTTTATAATTGCCACTGGAATAATTATTCCCTTTTATAGCCATGGTGAAGCTGCTGCGGTTCATCGTTATAGTTTTCTAGGTAGTTCAGTTTCTCAAGTATCAAGTAATATTATTTTTAAACCTTGGTTACTATTGGGCCATATTTTAACTAAAGAAAATTTGGAATATCTCGTATTTCTTATATTGCCAGTAATCTGGGCTTTTTCTTTTAAATCACTTTGGTATTTGTTACCGGCTATTCCTACATTAGTATTAAATTTAATTACTGATTATCAGCCACAAAAAGATTTAACTCATCACTATAGTCTTGTTATACTACCTTTTTTGATGCTAATGGTTATAGCAGCGGTGGTTTATGGCAAGGGTAAATACGCCAGGATCTGGTCTTTGGTTTGTTTTTTGATTTTTGCTAAGTACTTGTATTTTACTGGAAATTACATTAATAACCTAGATACTTGGCAAGCTACTACTGAATCTATCTCCAGGATTAAAGATAATGGTTCTGTGCTGACTTGGCCTGAAATAGTTGCCCATCTATCTCAAAGAAAAGAGATTTATATGGCTTTGGATGAATCTAAACTGGATAATCTAGAAAAGTTTGATCATATCTTGCTTAACCAGCGCCATCCAGGCTGGCTGAGCTCACCTGAGAAAATTTCTAATTTAATTACTAAAGTTCAAAAAGACCCGAACTTTCAACTAGACTACCAAAAAGATGGTGTATTTTTATTTAACAGAAAATAAGTAGTATAGAAATATTGACAATAATTCAGCTATGAGTAATTTGAATTATAATGAGAACATAACATAGCCAAAAGTCGAGGTGAAGTTCTATGGCTATTCTTACTCTAGAAAACGGTGATATTTATACTCAATTAGAGGATATAGCACCTTTTCTAGCTAAACTGAAAGTCCAACTCAATCACTGGCCGCTCGATCAAGCCAGAGCTGATCTTTTATCTCAAGAATCATTAGAACCTCAAGAAAAAGAAGAACTATTGAAATCTATAGATTTCTATTTTGAGCAACTTACAAGAGATTTAGGTTACCAAAGTCGTGATTTAATCGTGCTATACCCATCGCTTCCGGGGCTTTCTGTCCTATTGGAAAAATTTGCCCTCTGCCATACCCATGCCGATGACGAGGTACGTTATGTCATTGATGGTGAGGGAGTATTTGGCTTTGTTTTTCCCGATGCAAGCCAAGGGGAATTAACAGTCCAAGCTGGAGAATATATCAACGTTCCCAAATTCACCGAACATTGGTTTCATCTGAGCGACAGCAAAAAAGTAAAAGCCGTCCGATATTTTACCAATACTGAAGGTTGGTCCCCTATATACACCAATACCGTAATTCGCTTTCCTCAATTAATCTCTAAATAGAGTATGAGCATAGAAGTTGACTATCTTTTTCCTAGCCAAAGCGATGGAGCCAAACAGGCAGAGATGATTGCCATTGGACAGACTGCCGGCACTTGGTCTGCTAAATATGCCCACAAAGAGGACTGTTTTAAAGAGCATCTAGGCCAAGTAGTCAGTCTCAATAGGCTAGAAGATGGCTCTCAAGTTGCCAGAATTAAATTTCCCCTAAATAACACTGAGAACGACATTGCTAGTCTTTTGACTATGATCTTTGGGAAATATTCTATGGCTGGCACTGCCAAGGTGATCCAAGTCAAGTTACCTGAGGGCTACGGAACTAGTCCCAAATTCGGGATCACTGGTATCCGTCAAAAGTTGGGAGTATGGGATCGCCCATTGGTGATGTCAATTTTTAAACCCGCTTTGGGACTAAGTGCCAGTGAGCATGCCTCAATTTTGCAAGAAGTAGCCTCAGCTGGTCTGGATATTATCAAAGATGAAGAATTACTTGGTGATTTTCCCAGCGCTCCTACATTAGAGAGATTGAAAGCTTGCACTCAAGTAATTGATCGATATCAACAGCAAACAGGAAAAACGATACTATACGCAGTCAATGTGACAGGGCGGGCTGATGTTTTACTGGAAAGGGCCAGGCTATTGGTCAGAAATGGTGCCAATGCTCTTTTGCTGAATGTTTTGAGCTATGGTTTTTCTGTTCTAGAAGCTTTAGCTAACGATAGTGAAATCCAAGTTCCTATATTTGCCCATCCAGCCCTAGCTGGGGCAATTTGTGGCTCACCTGATTATGGCTTGAGTTATGAGGTGGTGCTAGGAACTCTCATGGCCCATGCTGGGGCCGATGCTGTCTTGTTGCCCTCATCCTATGGGAATTTACAACTCAAAGCTCACCAAGAGCAACAGATTCGAGATATTTTGCGCTCTAGAAATATTTTTCCAGTACCTTCAGCGGGTATGCGCCCTGCTATAGTCCCGCAAGCTTTAGCAGACTACGGTATTGATGTGATCCTCAATGCTGGTACGGGTATCATGGATCATCCAGCAGGACCACAAGAAGGAGTAAATGCTTTTTTCCAAGCTGTTAAAATGAGCACATAAAATCACTAGTGTTATGGTTTAAAAATATAAAGAGTATGACCCAAAACCAATATACCCAACAACAAATTGATGCATGGCTATCTGGACTTTTGAGCGTAGCTTGGGCCGATGGGGATTTTGGAGAGCAAGAACAAGCAATCATATCTTCTAGTATCGGAAAGTCCAAATCAAGTATCCAAAATTCAATATCACCCAAACAACTGCGCGCAGGCCTAGGTGATGATCCAAACTTGGCTGAACAATTCATAAGAACTGCTGTTATGGTAGCCATAGCTGATGGAATTTACTCCGTGCAAGAATTTAAACTGATTCATGAATTTAGTGAGGCATTAGATCTAAAAGTGGAAGCTTTATCATCATTAGAAGAGACACTCTGTAAACCACACCCAGATGATCCCAATGGAGAATTAGTAAATGGTGTTGTTGACCATAGTCTGTTGAACCCAGTTAAGGAATGGTTAGATCAAGTAGAAGTCAAAGATCCTCGTTTAGCTCGTTTCCTCTGTAAAATGATCCCGGCTCAATGTCCTTTTGAGAGAGATGTTACACTTTTTGGACATAAAATAGTCCATATTCCACCAATGTGTAAATTGAATCCTCTCTATGATCAATTAGTGGGACTTCGCTTTAGATCCCTTTCCTATCTGGCTGACGAATGCCATGAAGATATAACCGAATATATACAATAAATGCAGTTCATTGATCAAGCCACAATCGAAGTCAGAGCAGGCAAAGGGGGCGATGGCATAGTTGCTTTTCGCCGCGAAAAGTATGTTCCAGCGGGCGGACCTTCTGGTGGCAATGGGGGCAAGGGTGGCTCAGTTAATTTGATCGCAGTTGAAAATTTACAGACATTGTTAGATTTTCAATATGCCCGATCTTTTAAAGCCGATGATGGTAAAAGAGGCGGTCCCAGTAACTGTACTGGAGCCAATGGAGAAGACCGCTCTATCAAAGTCCCCTGTGGGACTATGGTTTATGATGCTGATACTGAAGAGGTTTTGGCAGATTTGATTGAAAATGGACAGAGCTTCTGCGCTGCCAAAGGTGGTAAAGGTGGTTTGGGCAATCAACATTTTTTAAGCAATCGCAACCGAGCTCCTGAATATGCTCTACCTGGCCTTGAAGGAGATGTGCGCAATTTGCGATTGGAATTAAAATTACTGGCAGAAGTTGGGATCATTGGCCTGCCCAATGCTGGTAAATCTACCTTGATTGCAGCTCTCTCCTCGGCCAGACCCAAAATAGCCAACTATCCTTTTACAACCCTTGTCCCTAATTTGGGAGTAGTCCGCAAACCAAGTGGTGATGGTACAGTCTTTGCCGATATTCCTGGATTGATTGAAGGGGCCCACCAAGGAGTAGGCTTGGGGCATGATTTTTTACGACATATCGAAAGAACTCGCTTACTTGTTCACTTAGTTGACTTAACAGCAGAAAATCCCCTGCAAGATTTCAAGATAATTTTAGAAGAGCTCAAATCCTATGGAAGAGGTTTAGAGCAAAAACCTCAAATTGTAGTGCTCAATAAAATTGATGCAGTTCAAGAGCTAGATCTTGAAAATCTCCAGCAAGAACTTAACAAAATCATTAAGGGGCAAATTTTAACCATTTCGGCTGTTACTAGAGTAGGACTAGATGAATTGATGCAAAATGTTTGGAATCAACTTGATGCTGAGAATTCAAGGTAAGCTAGAGTTGATCTTATCCTAGCAATACCATATACAAGTCATATGTCCTATGATTCTAATTTTTCTGTAAATTCAGGTCTTACCTCGCAAGAAGTAGCTGAGCGCCGCGCAGCTGGACAGGACAACAATACACATTTGCAATCGAGCCGCTCATATCGTCAGATTCTTTCAGAAAACCTTTTTACTTTTGTCAATGGGGTTTTCTTTCTCATCTCACTAGTGATGATCCGCCTGGGACGAATTAGCGATGGAGTGTTAGTTGTAATTGTCATTTTCGGGGGAGTGCTGGTCAATATTTATCAAGAGATCTGGGCTAAACAAAAATTAGATCGCATTGCTCTTTTGAATCGTCCTACTGCCACTGTAGTACGTGATGGTCAGGAAATCAACATCGACCCCAATTTAATAGTCTTGGATGATATCTTAACAGTGCGAGCCGGGGACCAAATTGTAGTAGATGGAGAAATTGTAGGCCAAGGCAAGATTGAGGTAGATGAATCCCTACTTACAGGAGAATCAGACTTGATTCCCAAAAAAGCTGGTGATCAAATATATTCTGGTACTTTTTGCGTCAGCGGGCTAGCTCACTATCAAGCCCAAAAAGTAGGCATAGAGACTGTAGCCTACCGATTGATGGCTAGCGCTCGTACTTTCCGTCGAGTTCTAACTTCCCTGCAAAAGGAGATCAATCTTTTAATTCGTATTTTTATTCTGCTGGCCTGTTTTTTGTGGATTTTAGTGGCTATCAGTTTTTTAAGCCTTAATCTTTCACTTAATGATGTCGTTCAAAAAGCGGCAGTTGTAGCCGGATTGGTTCCAGCTGGCTTGCTTTTGGCTATCACCCTATCTTACGGACTTGGGGCTGTCAGAATGCTCGGACAAGATGTCTTGATCCAACAGGCTAATGCTGTAGAATCATTGAGCGATATTAATATACTATGTCTAGATAAAACAGGGACCCTGACTGCCAATACAATAAAACTAAATAGCATCTATCCCCTGACAATCTCTCAAGAGCAGTTGATTGGGCTGCTTGCTGATTACAATGCCAGCACCAAAACTCCGAACAAGACCAGTGAAGCTATTCAAATGGCTTATCCAACTTCTCCCAGACAATTGAGCCAAGAGATTGCCTTTACCTCTGCGCGCAAATGGAGCGCTCTATCTTTTGCTGATGATTCGGCTAGTTACTACCTAGGAGCTCCTGAGATATTAGGAAAGTCATTAAATTTAGAACCCAAGGCCATAAATTGGATTAATGATTCTACCCAAGAGGGTTTAAGAGTATTATTAATGTCCAGAAGTAATCAAACTCTATTGGAAAATTCACCTCAATTACCATTAGATCTTGAACCACTGGGCTTAGTTTGCTTTAGTGATCAACTCAGGCCCCAAGTCAAAGAAACCCTTACAGGCTTTACGCAAGCTGGTATTGTGATCAAGGTAATTTCTGGGGATAATCCCACAACAGTGGCCGCCATTGCTAAACAGGCAGGTTTAGGATCAGACATTCAAGCAATTTCTGGCCCGCAATTAGCAGAATTGGAGGATTCCCAGTTTGACCAAGCTGCCCAAAATTATACTATTTTTGGCAGGATCACACCTGAGCAAAAGGCTAAACTAGTAAAGAGTTTACGTAGCAATGGTAATCATGTGGCAATGATTGGCGATGGGGTCAATGATATACCCTCACTCAAACAAGCAGATCTAGCGATTTCAATGGAAAGTGGCTCTAAGGCAACCAGGAGCGTAGCTGATATTGTTTTGCTTAAAGATTCCTTTGGCTCACTTCCCCATACCTTTTTAGAGGGACAGAGAATTCGCAATGCCATCTTGGATGTGATGAAGCTCTTTCTAGTCAGGATTGTCTGTATTACTTTATTGATATTTGCTACGGGCTTAGTAACTGAAGGATTTCCACTGCAAAATAAACAAAGCGCAGTAGTTACCTTGATTGGGATAGGTTTTCCCACCATGTTGATTCCTCTTTGGGCTAAACCGGGAGCTAGAAGTAACAGAAGCTTGATTCCTGCTACGCTCAATTTTGTCTTGCCCTCTTCTATCACTTTGACCTTGGTTTCTTTATTGGTCTACTTGACCTTTTTAGTAGTGGCAATTTTGGATCTACCAGCTACAGCTAGCTTAGCCAATATAGATCATTCAATTCCTCGTAGCGCTCTAGTATGCATACTCATTGTAGGGGAGCTTTTATTGATTCCTTTTCTCAAGCCACCAACTACAGCTTGGGTTGCTGGTGAAACGCTTGATGGGGATTGGCGCTATAGCATTATGTCTGCAGTTTTGCTTGTAATCTATTTTTTGGGGGTGTCAATTGGCCCATTTAGACACTTTTTTGAATTGTCACCCCTTAGTCCTATGAGCTATCTTTTTATTGGACTAGTAGGTCTTGAATGGGCATTGATTTTACGTGCAATCTGGCGAAGTCGCTTTTTTGACAAATTTTTAGGTGTTGATCTTACTACTTCCAGTTGGCATTAAAACAATGAATAATTCTTCTACAAGATATTCAGTAACTATATGGGAGACAATTGGCATCAGTTTGGGAGCTCTTGGACTGAGCTTGGCCGCAGCTTCACATTTAGCCATGAAATATCTCAATAACAATTTAGATCCCATCCGCGCTGAGACTATAGCTCGAAGTCTGATTGACTACAAAATTCCAGGGGGATCTAAAGGAATATATGGCATAAATATCGGTGGCGGTCAAATAGCCATAGTCTCCAGTTTGAACAACTTGCCTAATACCGATAATCCCGAAGTAAAAATCATTATCTCTAAAATTCCCCCTACTCAAGCTGAAAATTTAAACCCAAACAGTTTTTCTGATAGTCAGTTTCAAGCAATTTCACAAAAAACTCTCAACTACGAATTCTGCGGCAAACCAACAGATCTTTTAATCGAACAGGGACAACAAACCCTCTCTGATGGAGTGCACAAAAGCCAAGCTGCACAATATACCTTAAAAACCACAGTGGGCAGTTACCAAAGAGAGGTTATCATCAATACCCTAGGTCAAGATTCTCAACAAAAGGCTGAATTTATCTTAAAAAATCTAAAATGTATCGTTACAGAATACTAGGCATAAATGAGCAAAAAAAGAGTCGGTATCTTAACAAGCGGTGGAGATTGTCCTGGACTCAATGCCATACTCTATGCTGTGCTTAAATATGCTGGTAGTTTGAATTGGGACGTCTATGGGATAGCTAATGGGACTGATGGTTTTATTGATGTAGCTCTTGGACGCATTGATCCTGAAGATATGAGGATTGATGAGCATAGTTTTGATATTCCTGGACAAAAAGGAATGGGCGTTTTGCTTTTTCTTAGTGGGAGTGTTTTAGGCTGTAGAGGAAAAAAACAAAGGGAGCCTCAAGAAGATGAGCTTATCTGCCAGGGCTATCAAAAAATACAGCTAGATGTGTTGATTGCTATTGGTGGAGATGGTAGCTTGGAGATCATTTCTGAATTGGCCCAAAAAGGCAATTGGAATCTGGTAGCTATTCCTAAGACTATTGATAATGATGTACCTGGAACCGAGAGGGTAGTAGGGTTTGATACGGCTGTTGAAGTTGTCTCAGATGCCCTTTATAACCTCACTTTTACCGCAGCTAGCCATGATCGCATTATGCTAGTTCAGGTTATGGGTAGAGACGCTGGACATCTGGCTCTTAGCGCTGGAATAGCTGGCGGGGCTGATGTGATTTTGCTACCTGAATTGGTCCCCGTGATCAATGAGCGTATAGTCAGGGAAACTTGTCTTAAGATCGCACATATTCGTGAACATAAGCGCAAGTTTGCACTCATAGTAGTAGCTGAAGGCGTCCAGGGTGAAAATCAAAATGAACCAAGCGCGGAATATTTCAAAAGACAACTCCAACAGTATAGCCATCTGCACAACAGCGCTGGCACAACTGGATTTTACGGTCTAGGTGAAAAGATAGAGATCAGGGTTACAATCTTAGGCCATCTCACGCGTAGCAATCGACCTACTGCCAGTGATCGTCTGCTGGCTACTGCTTTTGGCATTAAAGCTATAGAGGTAATTGCAAGGGAGAAGGAGAATTTTCAACGCATGGTCATTCTGCAAGAAGGACAGATACGTGATCGACCTTTAGCTGAAGTGATGAGCCAGCTAAAGAGCGCCAAATCTTCCAGCGCCTGCGCCTCTCCAGTAGATCCAGATGGATTTATAGTTCAAGTAGCCAGAGCTTTGGGAATTTATCTTGGCGATTGAGCAGGATAAATATTAAGTTTTATATATAAATAATTAAAGAGTTTAAGCTTATTATACAAATAGAAATGTTTATTTATTAAATTTTTCTATTTTGCTGGAGTCATCAGCTTATTGCCTGTTTCAGTTTAAGATTTGACAAAAAACAGCTTTAATATGATTTCATGGTATATTTTAATTAAGTCTTTTTCGTTAACTATTGTAACAATATTGACAAATTTAAGTAAATGAGCCCTTTAATTTAATTAGCTGTAAAAAGCTAAATCAACAAGTCGTATTTACCATGTTAAACAAACAACTCTCTCGTAAATTAGCAATCTTGGCCGTATCAGCCCTTTCTGTTTCCAGCTTTGCCTCAGCAGCTAAAGCTGTAAATTTTGTAAACGGCGACTTTAACAGTACTACAGGCACTGTTCCTGGAGAACTAGGTTTCAACGCATCTGTTACGGGTTGGACTCCTGAGGGTTTTAATATCGTATATACTCCTAGTACAGTTGATACAACAGGAGCTGTTACTCATTACCCCGGTACAGTCAGCCTTTGGGGTCCTGGAAATGGATCAAATAACGGACTAACAGCTACTAGTCCTGCTGGCGGAAACTTTCTAGCTATAGATGGAACTTCTGCAGCAGGTACGGTTGGACCAGGACCTGGCTCTGTATCTCAGACTTTATCTGGTTTGACTGTCGGACAAGATTACGCAGTATCTTTCTGGTGGGCAGCAGGTCAGCAATACGGATTCACTGGAGATACTACTAACCAATTGATCGTTAGTCTGGGTGGTCAAAGTCAATCTACCAGTGTTGTAAGTCTTCCAAGTGAAGGTTTTCATCCCTGGGAAAAACAAACTTTTGTCTTTAAAGCTGATAGCTCAACTGCAGTACTGAAATTCTTGGCCAATGGAACTCCCGACGGTCTTCCACCTTGGGCTCTATTGGATGGTGTTACTGTTAATTCTGTACCTGAAGCTCCAGTTTATATTGGTGGTCTGGTAGCCTTAGGATTAGGCTCTGTTCTCAGAAGCAAAATGAATAGAAAGAAATAATCCATCTTTGACTATCTGAGCGAAAAGGGACTTCCAGATACAGGGAAAGTCCCTTTTTTTTAATTTGCAAAAAAAATCTAGACATTTGCTAATATCTAGGCTATGATCTTGTTCAAGTTACTTTTTGTAACATCTTTGTTGCGGAAAAACAGATCGGTTTTTCAATTTAAGTAAGGTTGAAAAATCCAAAACCAAAAAAAAGATTAAAAAAGGTTTCCTTGATGCTAAACAAACAACTATCTCGTAAATTAGCAGTTATCACTCTTTCTGCTATGTCTCTTTCTAGTGTTGCCGCTGGAGCTAGAGCAGCCTATATCCAAAATGGCGACTTTAGTACTTATACTGGCACAGCTTCTGGAGAATTAGGTTATAACGTAGATGCTACAGGCTGGACTTATACTGGCTTCAATTTGCTATATACTCCAGGATCTGCTGATACGACAGGAGCGCCTAATCACTTTGGTGATTCAACCAAGCTTTGGGGTCCTAATGATGGATCTAACAATGGCTTAACTACCAGTCCTGCTAGTGGAAACTTTGTAGCTTTAGATGCAGATTCTCAAGTACCAGGAGCAGTCGGTCCTGGTCCTTCTTCAATTTCTCAAGTCCTCAGTGGGCTAACACCAGGACAAGACTATACTGTTTCTTTTTACTATGCTGGAGCCCAACAAGAAGGCGCAGATCCAGTAAGTGGAGTACCATATGATGAGGCAACTAGCACTAGCTTACAAGTTAATTGGGGCCTGACTTTTAGATCTACCCCGATTTTAAATAATGAAGGAAAAGGTTTTACTGGCTGGAAACAAGCAAGCTTTACATTTACAGCTAACAGAGCTGATGAAACGCTCAAATTTTTAGCTACTGGCGGTCCCATTGGTCAGCCACCTATGGCTTTGTTAGATGGTGTTACTGTTACTGCTGCTTCTGTACCTGAGGCTCCAGTATACATTGGCGCTGTAGCCGCTCTAGGTTTGGGCGCTGTTTTAAGAGCGAAGTTGACTAAGAAGAACTAGTTTGATTCATTTTGATCTATATAAGGGAGTATTTGCTCCCTTTTTTTATCAACTTATTATATTTGTTAAAAAATGCAACAGTATATCGTAGATATCCTCAGATTGAGTATTTGGTTGGTGCTGTTGATGGCTTTTTTTATACCAATAGAAAGGCTTTTTTCTGGGCATAAACAGAAAATTTTGCGCAATGAATTTTTTATAGATCTAGCCTATTACTTTATCAATAGTCTTTTACCTAAGCTTCTTTTGGTAATACCGATTTCTCTGCTGGCTTATTTTTTACATAGTTTCTTGCAGAGTGATTTTTATATTTGGATGGCAAATATGCCAGTCAAAAGGCGACTATTGTTGACCTTGGTTGTAGGAGAATTTGGTACATATTGGGGTCATCGCTGGTCGCATGAGGTTCCTTTTCTTTGGCGCTTTCATTCCATTCACCACAGTGCAACTGAAATGGATTGGCTAGTCAACACCCGCGCCCATCCTCTAGATATGTTTTTTACTCGCATGTGCGGTTTAATCCCCATATATTTATTGGGCTTGGCCCAGCCTAGCGCTAATGAAGTTGATATGGTGCCAGTATTTTATACCTTGTTTGGCACTGTTTGGAGCTTCGTTATTCATGCCAATGTTTGCTGGCGTTTTGGCTTTCTAGAAAAGATAATCTCAACTCCCGCCTTTCACCATTGGCATCACACCAACGATAGTCCTGAATATATTGATAAAAATTATGCCGCGATTTTCCCTTGGATGGACAAAATCTTTGGAAGCTTTTATCTACCAAAGAATCGTTGGCCTGAAAAATACGGCATTGATGCGCCAACTTCCAATACTCTTGTAGGACAACTCTTGCAACCGCTAGAGGTTAAGTAAATCATACAAACTAACTCTTTTGTAGGTTGGCATTACAGAACTAGGGAAGTTACAATGGTTCTATCAAGCTACTTAGTTAGATGGGTCATAGCAGGCAGATGAAAAATATTTCTCAATTAGCACTAATAAGGTCAAAAACAAAGCCAAATAGGCTTAAGTTAAAAATACTATCTGCCGCTGCGCTGCTTTTTTCTCAGACTCTTCTGACAGGGATTGAAGTTCAGGCAAAACCTAACTCTAACAGCTTATCTTATAGTGAATTAATCCAAGAAATTAACCAAGAACAGGTAGTTAAAGTACAAATCGATGAATCTAATCAAAAGGCGTTAGTTACCCTCAAAGGGCAGACTACCCCCAAAAGAGTTTCATTGTTTGAGCGTAACCCTGAGCTGATTGCCAGACTGCGCAGCAAAAATGTCGAGTTTGATGTAAATCGACCTGGAGACAACGCTGCAATTTATGGTTTATTGACCAATTTGCTCTTTTTGTTCCTCTTGATTGGTTTTTTGATGGTGATTGTCAAACGCTCAGCTAATGCCTCAGGCCAGGCTATGAACTTTGCCAAATCAAAAGCTAGATTTCAAATTGAAGCCAAAACAGGAATCACATTTCAAGATGTCGCAGGAATTGAAGAAGCCAAAGAGGAATTAGAAGAGGTAATAACCTTTTTAAAACAGCCCGAAAAATTCACCGCAATCGGTGCCAAAATCCCGAAAGGCGTTCTTCTGATAGGCCCGCCAGGTACGGGAAAAACCTTACTAGCCAAAGCAATTGCCGGGGAAGCTGGCGTGCCTTTTTTCAGCATTTCTGGTTCTGAATTTGTGGAAATGTTTGTAGGAGTTGGAGCTTCAAGGGTCAGAGACCTTTTCAAAAAAGCCAAAGAGAATGCACCTTGTTTGATATTTATTGATGAAATAGATGCCGTCGGCCGCCAAAGGGGTGTTGGCTATGGTGGTGGCAACGATGAAAGAGAACAAACTCTCAACCAGATGTTGACCGAAATGGATGGTTTTGAAGGCAATACTGGCATTATTGTTATTGCCGCAACCAATAGACCTGACGTGCTTGATGTTGCTCTTTTACGCCCTGGTCGTTTTGATAGACAGGTGACAGTTGATTATCCTGATTTCAATGGTAGAAAGGAAATTCTAGAAGTCCATGCCCGCAACAAAAAAATGGATCCTGAGATTTCTCTAGAGATGATAGCTCGCAGAACTCCAGGTTTTACAGGAGCTGATCTAGCTAATTTACTCAATGAGGCAGCTATCTTAACCGGCAGAAGAAGAAAAGAAGCTATCACTATGGTTGAAGTTAATGATGCTATAGATAGGGTTGTAGCTGGCATGGAAGGTACTCCCTTGGTAGATAGTAAAAGCAAGAGGTTAATTGCCTATCATGAAATTGGGCATGCTCTTATCGGTAGCCTTTATCCAGGCCATAGACCTCTAGAGAAGGTTACCCTGATTCCCAGAGGAAGGGCAGCAGGCTTGACTTGGTTTACTCCTAGTGATGAGCAGGGATTAACTACTAGATCTGAATTGCTGGCTCAAGTTGCTGCAACCTTAGGAGGGCGAGTGGCTGAAGAGATAGTATTTGGGCATGATGAGGTCACTACAGGCGCACTCAGTGATATTGAAAAGGTAACCACCCTGGTACGTGATATGGTAACTCGTCTGGGCATGAGTGATTTAGGTCTAGTTGCCCTAGAGCATGATAATAATAATTCTTTCTTAGGTTATGACAATAGAAGGGGTGAATATTCTGAAGATGTTGCAGCTTCTATTGATTTGCAAATTCGCGCTCTTGTAATGCAATGCTACAACAATGCCCGCAAAATTCTAGAAAATAATAGACCCTTGATGGATCACTTGGTAGATGTCTTAATTGAACAGGAAACAATTGAAGGAGATCACCTAAGAGAGATCATTGAATCATATCAAAAAAATGCAAATATACCAGCTTCAGTCTAATGTATAGATACTTAACAATATTGGGATTTCTACTAGCTTCCACAAGACCAGCCTTTGCTTTAGGCTGGAAATGGTCTATCACTGATAATAATGGTAATATTTCTTTTGGTAGCCTTACTACAGATGGTACTTCTTATCAGCCCAATGTAGTATATAACATCACCTCTATCTCCGGAACATCAAATTTAGGTGCTTTAGGAAAGACCATTGCCAAAATTAGTAATTATTCTGATGCTACTAATACTCTTCAATGGGATGGTACTAAAATTTCACCGTTTATCCTTAATTACGATGGAACGGCATGGGAGAATACCGATGGTAATAGTGTAGGTATTTTATATCTTGCAGGATCTAGCAATGGTAACTATGGAGCGGTAGATAGATACATCCAGACGTATGACAACAAAGACTATTCTATTGTTTCTTCAACCTTAACTCCGGTCCCTTTTGAATTCTCTCCCGAGCAAGGATTTATCTTGGGTATTCCTCTTTTTTTAGGCTTAAGATATTTCAAGAAAAAGAAAGTTTAGATCCCATCTAAAAAACAATTAATACGCTTGCTAAGAGAAACGGGATCTTTAACTATCCCTATTTTGGCATTTTCGGGATTAAGTAAGTACTATACCAATAATAAGAATTTCTCGAGAAGCAAGAATGAGCATATGTTCTATAGCATCTCGAGGAATATAAAATTTATCAAGACGATTTTCACTAACTTCGATTGAAATAAAGACTAATATCTGTCAATAATTTTTGTATTTTTTTGTATTATTTTAAATATTAACTTTTTCAAAAAAGTTACGTAAATAATGAGTTGTACCTAGGTCCTATGACCTTTACCCAGCAGAGTTTTAGGACCGGTCATAGGACAAGGTCCTATTGTTTTTTTTGGGAAGATAGTTTAGGATCGTGGATAATATATACGTTCTTACTAAGGGGTATTTATCATGTGTGGAAATTTTGGATTTTTAGGTAAAAGAAAAGAAGGTGACAATAATGATCTTTTACCCAAGAGAGTTATAGACATATACCAAAAGATGGGTGAAGAAACAGAAGTCCGGGGTGAACAAGCAGGAGGCGGGCTCACTTTATCGGCTACAGAAAAAGGAAATTTGATATTTGTAAGTCGAAAGATAGTCAATCGTAAGAGAAAGAATTTGACTAAATCTTTAGAAATGAGCTTTAAAGTAGCCAGAAAGCAAGCAATAAAAGAGGGACAAAAACCATTAAATACCAATATTATGGGTGTTTGGCATTACCGCTATGCAACTAGTTCACCTCCTTCACTTCTAGAAACGCATTATCATCAATGGCTTCCAGCAAGATTAAAACAAGTCTGGCAAGTTGAAAATGGACAATGGGTAAAAAGAAGTAAAATTATCAATCACTGCATTACTCACAATGGTGATTTTGATGGTTGGATTTTTAAAGATCAATTGATTGATAATGCTCAATTAGGACTTTGGTTAGAAGCAGTTTTACACATACCTAATAATACCCTGGGGGATTCTCCTAAAATTGCTGGAATGATTGACCTACTTTTGACACAAGGTATGTGGGAGGAATCAGCCAGATTAGCTTATCAATTAATTCTTGTTTCATCTATTGAGGATAATTTTGATCAAAAAGAACCATCTAAAATTACAGTAAAACTCAATAATACTGCTCCTTCAGAAAAAATATTACAACAGTGGGCAGAGATCTTCTCGCGCAAATTCCATAAGTATACTAACAGTCTACCTACAGGCAATACAGAATTTTCAAAGAATTTAAAGATTGCTTTAGCTGATGATATTTTCTTCATCTTTCGTCAAAATGATTACTTCATCAAATACAATAATGCTCAATTATATTCTTTTATAGAACTCACTATTCAATCTTTTTTTGAAAATGATTTGTATCAAGCAACAAAACTATTCATGTCAAAAGCATTTGGTAGTTTTGGCTTAGTTGTAGTTACTACTTTAGAGGAAGATAAAATTGCACTTTGTTCATTGATCCAACCTATGAGTATTGGTTTTAATCCAGAACAAGACTATGTAATCTACGCTTCAGAGGCAACTGCAGTAGATAAAGTTTTATTAAATCAGCCTAATAGTAAAAGATTAGCTTTAAACTCAAAAGACGGAGAAATTGCGTTATTGAGTATTAACGATCTTAGAATTTTTTCAATGGTGACAAAACTTGAATTGAATTCTGAAGAAATACAAGCAAGATTAATATCAACAGAAGATCATCCCTATATAAAAATTAATTCAAAAAATGCTGAAGATCCAGTTTACAATGATCTTCAAGAAATTCCTCAAATTCTTAGAAAAATAAATACTTCATGGTCAAATCACCAAACTTCCAATAGAGTAACTGCATCATATTTACTAGAGAAATTAGTATCCAAGATAACATCACAAAACAATGATGCTCAATCCGGAAAAACAAATAGTCTTGATTTTCTTATTACAGGAATTGAGAATAGCTTGTGGATAGGTGAAAGATTTGCTGAAGATTTAGAATGCATTTTTCCTGAGTTAAAAATTTCCTGTATCTCTTCCAATGAACTCTTAGAAAAATTACAAAATGATTACAACAGTCTCAAACTAGATAAGCAATCTATTGTCTTACTAATTACACAATCTGGTCAAACTTATCCAACAATAGAAACACTTAATCGATTTTTATATTTAGTTGAACAAAAAACTATTAATGATGTATTTGTTTTGACTGGAGAGCCAGCTAATTTTATAGGTTCAGCTCTATTAGAAACTCGAATTTTTATCAATGAGTGCGGAAGAAGAACAGCAGAGCCTTGCACTATTACTTCTGCTTCAATGCATCAGACATTAACTGAGCTTTTATTATATTTAGCAAAAGGGATGAGATTAACTTTTCCTTCATCTAGTCCTTTGGGAATGACTATACAGTCGCAAGATATTTTACTACTAGAGAAAATTAAATATGACTTTTTTAATCAAAATGTTTGCATAATTATTGGTTATAATACTTCTGGTATAAAAATCCAATCAATTTTCAATCAAAATTTAATTAAAAATGGTAAAAAATGGTCTCTCAATATTACTGAAGCTCCTACGGCTTGGATTATTCATTCTCTATATATTTTAATATCAATCGGTTGGAGTATTCCTTTTGGTTATTCAATACCATTAGCTAGAACTATAGCGATGGGACTTTTAACAATTTTTTCAATTTCTACTCAAAATTTTCTAATGAATTTCTTTAATCCTTTGATAACAATAATAGATATTATTATTTATATCTTTGGATTTTGGTTTTGGATAATGGGCTTACGCTATTTTCAAGGTAGAGAAATTTTAGCCAGAACAGGAACAAGGACCTTAATCATTGGAGATATTTCTTGGGTTAATTGTTTATTAGAATCTTATGTTAGCAAATTGTTTTCTTTAAGTTATGGAATTGCTAGCTTAGATATACATGCAGCAAATCCACAAGATAATCTCCTGCATCATTTTGGACATCGAGTAAAAAGAGGAGTTCTTGTCTTTTTGGGTCTTCCAGATGGCAGAGTCTCTGAACTTGCCAACAAAGAATCCTCTGCTTTAATGACTGCCAAACAAACTTATGCCATTAAACATCTTGGAATAGGGGCTAATATTATTTTACTTGGGCATAATCCTAAAATAGCTAAGATAAAATTTTTTAAAAATCTCATTGTGCCATCTCAATCTAACTATCTTATTAAAAATAAATCTCTAGAAATTACTGATAAAAACACTTTTGCAAAATTGGTAGAATCACGATTTAGCTCTTTTGAGCGACTCCTAGCAAGTTATATCTTTTTCTGGGCATTTGCTAAAGAAGTCTCATCTTTTCCCTTTTTAAGATATCAACATTGGAAGTCACAAAGTCGAACCAAAATCATGACAACATCATCTCCAGTTTCTGCAATTGATTACATATGGGGTTCAAGAGCCTGAATGCCAAATAATTAAAAATAGTGGCAAGATACTCATTAAGATTGCTGAAACAGGAAAAGACCAACAATAGGGCTGCTCACCTTCAAGAATTGATTCTAGGCGAGTAACTAAATGACTATTGGAGATATTGGGATGAAATGCCACAGAAAAACTCTCTCTACATTCTTTTGTATAGCTAGTTTGAGCGATAGTTTGGGCTACCTTTAGAAGTGCTTGAGCCAAGTTGAAAGGGTCACTATTTTGGCAGGCTAATTTATCTGCTCTAATTTCTCTTAGTAGTAATAAATTTTGCCAGAGAGATTCACTTCTAGGTAACCACCAGCTAAGCGATTTAATTACCTCAAGTAAAAAAAACCAAAAAGTATCATGATAGATTCTGTGAGCTTGTTCATGAGCAAGTACAGCTTTGAGCTCATCTTCGCTCAAAATTTCCAACAAGCCTCTAGAAATTACTAATTCACTAGACCAAAAACCCACTTGAGCGCTGTAGGGAAAATCAATATCAACTATTCTGCTCTCAAAACCAAATATTACAGTTGAGGGAAACTCCCTAATTTTAACTAAAGCGTTTCTAACTTGCCAATAGGATCGTCCAGTGGCAAATAAACAGAGAGAGACAAGAAGTAATGCCAAACAATAGGCAAATATACTAGAAGAAACTCCAAACATCTGCCCGCTGCTTCCCATCAAGATAACCGAAAGGAAAGTAAAAAATATTAGTAAAGGCGCAATCAAAAAAAGCGAAAGAACATCATGCCCGTTGCGGGGATTGAGCAAAAGCCTTATTCCCCATGCCACCAGAGAAAATATAGCGATCAACAACAGATGCACTATTGCTTCTTCTCCTTTTTGAGAGCCTGTAACCTTGAGGCTATAGATTCAAGCTGCTCACATGAAGCAGTATCTAAACTATCGGCAAAAGAGGCTACTAGATCTGGGTTACTCATTTGCAAGAAGAGATGCAATTGATCATAGGAGCGAATAGCCTGAGCCTCAGCTTTTGTAAGGCGAGCCTGCCAATAAATAGCCTTGCCTTTTTTGCAAAATAGCAACCAACCCTTTTGAGTGAGTCTTTGGAGAACAGTTGTGACGGAGCTATAGGAAAGCTCACGATCAAGATCGGCTAAAATTCGCTCATGGATATCCCTAGCCGAAGTTAGTCCCAGCTCCCATACCAGATCCAAGATTTCAGTTTCTAGTGGACCTAGCGAGAGCTGTTTAGGACGGTAATCAGGTAACGGAGCCATACTAAAAAATATTTTTATTACTACTCAGCGGTTGCTAACTCAGTGCTACCACGGCTGCGACGACGAGTCAGAGTATTAAAGAGCATAACACCGATTGCCTTAATTAAGTTACCCTCGAGCTCTTTAAAGAGGTTCATATTCATGCCGAAGGCAGCATTAGCCTCATCGACAATACGATCTGCTGTAGCTTGATCTACTGGGAGATCGTTCATTGCTTGGCGATAAGTAGTCTTGAAAGCTTTTTCATCGGGAATATTTTCAAACTCATAGAATGATGTGCCACCTTCGGTCAAGTTCATGGCCTGGCAAGCAATTTTTTTGAGAATTTGTCCACCTGAGAGATCGCCCAAATAACGGGTATAGGAATGAGCAACCAATAGTTCTGGCTGTGAGTGGGCAATCTCTTTGATTCGGTTGACATAATTGACACAAGAGGCTGAAGGAGCTATTTCATTGCGCCAGTTGGACCCATAATAAAACTGTAAATCGCGCTCTAAACTTTCTTTGCGATTCAACTCGGGGAAATAAATCTTGGATAAGAGCGGATGATCTTTGAGCTTTTCGGTCTCTTCTTCCATTGCACTATAAACAAAATAGAGATTGGAAACCAACTTGCGATAAGAGTTCTTTTCGACAACCCCTTTCAAGAAACATTTAACAAAGCCTACATTCTCGGCCATAGAGTGTGATTTCTTTGTACCTTCACGAAGTTGGCTGGCTAGATTGACGCTTGTGATATTATCCATTTTTTTTAAGTAAGGTTATCAAGAGAGAGCAAAGATTAAAAATGTGCTTAGTTTTTTAGGTTAAACTCTTTTGCCTTAAGTTTCCATTAAGAATTTTTAACTATCTGTTGCATTAGCTGACAAATAGGAGGAGCGTTACATTTTGTTATAATCTTAAACAATTAATCTTTCTGGCTATCGATGAGCTTACAAGAGTCTAAGACTTGGTATTGGCAAGGCTTTCCCATACTTTACCAAAGCGCTGGTGAGATGGGTCCTCCTATTGTTTTTGTGCATGGATTTGGAGCCTGTTGGCAACATTGGGAAAAAAACATCTCCTTTTTGGGTAAAAGCTGCCGCTGTTATGCCCTAGATCTAATCGGCTTTGGTGGCTCTGCCAAACCTGAGCCCAAGGTAGAAATAGAATATAACTTTGAAACCTGGGCAGCTCAAATTTTAGATTTTATCAAGCAAATAGTGGGAGAGCCAGTGTTTCTCGTAGGCAATTCTATTGGGGCAATTGTTGTACTACAAGCGGCTGTACAAGAACCAGAACTTTGCAAAGCTGTGGCAATTTTGAACTGTTCATTGCGGCTATTGCATGAACGTAAAAGAGCATCGCTTCCCTGGTATCGCCAAATTGGAGCTTCTTTCCTCCAAAAGATACTGAGCAATAAAACAATTGGGCATCTTTTTTTTGCTCAACTAGCAAAACCTCAAGTGATTCGCAATATTCTCAAACAGGCTTATCACCGAGAAGAATCTATCACCGATGAATTGGTAGAACTGCTCTATAGTCCTTCCCAAGATAGTGGCGCTGCTGATGTATTTCTGGCCTTTACCGGCTATAGTCAAGGTCCTTTGGCAGAAGATCTCATCCCCTTGTTAAAGCGTCCCTTAATCATACTCTGGGGGGATAAGGATCCTTGGGAGCCAATCGAATTGGGTCGCTCCTTGGCTAACTATCCTATAGTAGAAAAATTCATTCCTCTAGAAAATGTCGGACATTGTCCGCAAGATGAAGCGCCAGAACTGGTCAACCCACTTCTTCTTGAGTGGGTCACGAATCATTAAATAATAAAAATAAATAAAAAAACAAGAAAATATGTATATTTTTTTTAATTTGTTACTTGTATTATTGGCTTTAATAGTCATCTTGCCCTCATTATTTCTTTTGATAGAAACTCTCTCAGCGGTTTTTCTCAAAACCCCCAAACTGGAATATAAAGCTAATCCCAATCTGCATACCAAAATATTAATACCGGCTCATAATGAAGCCCTTGGCATAGAAAAAACTCTACTCAATCTGATTGATCAGGTAAAGCAACCTCAAGATATTTTAGTGGTTGCTGACAACTGCAGTGACCAGACTGCCCAGATCGCCAGAGCAACTGGAGTTAGCGTGATTGAAAGAGACAGCCAAACGCAAAAAGGGAAGGGTTTCGCCCTTGATTATGGCTTGCAATATCTAGAGCAAAGCAAGCCTGATGTTGTTGTCCTAGTTGATGCCGACTGCCAGATAACTCCATCTTCAACTGTTGAAAATATAGCCCAATTAGCCTACTTCAAAAACTCTCCTGTCCAGACTACTTATCTGATGGAAAAACCCAGCAGTGAGCCCTCTGCTAAAGATTTAATCTCCGCTCTAGCTTTTTTGGTAAAAAATAGGGTTAGGATGCTTGGAATGAGTAAACTCTCTTTTCCCTGTCCTTTGCAGGGTACAGGTATGGCCTTTCCCTTTGAGATACTCAAAAAAGTATCTCTCAATAGTGGCAATCTAGTAGAGGATATGCAGTTGGGAATTGATCTAACTTTATTGGGTTACCCTAGTCTATACTATTGCGACGGAACAGTGCTCAGCGTTTTACCCCAAGAATCCGCCGCGGCCAAAACCCAAAGAACCAGATGGGAACAGGGACATCTCAATACCCTGCTTACTCAGGTGCCCCCTATTGTCAAAGCAGCACTAAAGCAAAAAAGTATAAAATTGTTAGCTTTTGGCCTAGATTTAGCCATACCTCCCCTATCTCTATTGGTACTACTTTGGCTTTCTTTAACTGCCCTCAGTTTAGGAGCTTGGCTTTTAGGGATTGCTTCTTTTGTTCCTTTATTGATCCTGGCGTTAGCAGGACTGTTCATTGTCAGTAGTATTTTGTTGAGTTGGGCTAGATTTGCCAGAGAGGAAATTCCTCTGAATACCTTGTTGAGCATTCCTTTTTACATAATCTGGAAAATTCCTATTTATCTATCGTTTGTGCTGCGCCGGGAGCAAAAATGGGTTCGCACCGAGCGAGATTAACTCTACTGATCAATTACAGCATCGCGATCTAGTAGCAATAGATTGCGCAGAGCGTAGCTATCTAAATCAGCTAACCACTGCTCTCCAGCATCGACTGTTTGCTGTGCTAATTGTTGTTTACTTTCTAGAATGTCATTGATTCTCTCTTCCAAGGTTCCCAGGCAGATAAACTTGTGAACCTGGACATTTTGTTGTTGTCCAATGCGAAAAGCCCTATCAGTTGCTTGGTTCTCAACTGCTGGATTCCACCAGCGATCTATATGGAATACATGATTAGCGCGGGTTAAATTGAGTCCCGTTCCTCCAGCTTTAAGTGAAAGAATCAGAATAGGAGGCCCATTGGGATCTTGCTGGAAACGATCTACAATTTCACTGCGCTGCTGCCTGGTGCTTCCTCCATAGAGAAAAGAAATTTCTCTCTCAAGACGTTTAGCCAGATAAGGCAATAGCAACTTACCCCACTGGGCAAATTGAGTGAAAATCAAGGCCCTATCTCCTTCTAAAATTAGCTCTTCTAGCATTTCTTCTAGGCGCAATAATTTACCTGAGCGCTCTGATTTGTTAATTTTTTCCTCTTTTAACAATAAAGCTGGATGATTACAGAGCTGCTTAAGCTGCAGCAGTAAAGTGAGGATCAAGCCGTGGCGTTCAATACCTTTACTTTCTTCAATTTTTACCAGAGAATTATCGACAAGCTTTTGGTAGAGATCGGCTTGTTCGCTAGAAAGACTACAAAAGACATTCATCTCTTGTTTAGCTGGTAGATCCACAATGATTGTCTTGTCACTCTTTAGCCTACGTAAAATAAAAGGGCGCACCAGAGAGCGCAATATATTCAAGGCATCTTGATCGCCTCCTTTTTCAATGGGCAGGGCAAAACGTCTAGAGAAAAAAGCAGCAGTTCCTAGAAAGCCAGGATTGAGAAATTCAAAAATAGACCATAGTTCAGATAATCTATTTTCTATAGGAGTACCAGTCAAGGCAACCTTAAAGACACTATTGAGCTTACGAACAGCTAAAGATACCTTTGATTGGGAATTTTTAATATTTTGAGCTTCATCTAGAACTATGCCTTGCCATTGTACTTTTTCTAGTATGTACAGATCTCTTTGAATCAGAGAATAACTAGTAATAATTAGATCATAGCCCTCTATATTTTGAGCAAAATTACCTCCTTTGGCTCGATTTTCGCCATGATGGATTAAAGTCTCAAACCGAGGAGCGAATTTTTTAATTTCTCTTTCCCAGTTAGTTAAAACTGAAGTTGGACAAATAATCAACACCGGTAAATCAAGAGCCCCATTTGCTTTAAGGTGTAATAAAAATCCAATCAGTTGCGCAGTTTTGCCAAGACCCATATCATCAGCCAGACAAGCGCCAAGGCCCCATTGCTCCAGAAAAGCTAGCCAGCCTACTCCTTTGGCTTGGTAAGGTCGCAGATCTCCTTGAAAGCCTTCTGGTTTGCTAATAGATTCAATTGCTTGATTATCCAACAAATGATTGAGTAGATTTTCCAGCTTGCCAGAAGCGCTAAAATCAACAATCGGCAATTTGGCAATCTGAGCTGGCTCACCAAGAGCTACTCTAAGAGCATATTCAACTGTGAGATTAGTTTTTTCATATGAACCATCGAGAATAGCTTGGGCTGCGCGCACATCGGCAATCTGCAAGGCAATCCACTGCCCTCTGACTTCAACCAATGGAGATCTTTGACTGAGTAATTTTTCAAAATCAGCTCTAGAGAGACTATGCTCTCCAACTGAAAGCTGCAGATCGAAATTAAGCAAACTTCGTAGGTTGAGCCTTTGCCCTTTAATTGGTTTGATCTGAGCTTGGACTTTCAAGCCTAGACGTTTTTCATTTTCTCCAGGAGAAAGTCCATCTGGAAGAACGATGCCAAGTCCCATATCTTGCAATTGCCAGGCTACTTCTTTGATCAATTGGTAGGCTTCGATAGGGTTTAGCAAGCAATGGGTTGGCAGGCTCTCTTGAAGACTATCTTTAATTGGTTGATAGATTTTGGCGGCAATAGCTAGCCCCTTGAGCAGAGTTTCTTGAGGATAGTTGATTGTCCGTCCCTTTAGAGATAATTGAGCGGCCGAACAAGACCATATACTTTTGGCATCAACAATAAAATCTTGATCATCAAGAGCTTGCAGTCCATATTGAAGTGACCAATCTGAGTAATCTGAGCCCTTTGGAGGACTCAAAATTAGACATAGATGAAACTGATTATAGGCAAGCTGAAGATTGTCAGCCGTTAAAAGATAATCTTCTACAGGCAAGCGCCAGTTAGCAAGGGCATTGTCCAATCTTTGGAGTGATTTAATCTCTAATTTGATTTCTGAATCTCTTTGGTTTAATGCTTTAAAATAGTTTTGCAACCATGAGCGCTGAGCTCGATAGTTAAAGTTTTTTAAGCTCTGCCTTAGTAATTGATCAACAAGCAAACGTACAAAAGAGCAGACTATCTCTTCAACAGAGCTCTCACCTCTGGCATAACAAACCTGGGGCATCCGGGCAATGAGTTTGGCCAAAATTATCTGATCTTTAAGATTATCCAGTAGGGGATACCAGATTGCCCGGCCATCTTGCAGAGCTGGTAGAAACTTCTGGCGATCAATTAGATTTTGACACCAGCGATATATATAAGCCCAAAACCTCAGATCTTGACTAATTTGTTGTGATTCTTCTATTAAACCTAAGGGGATCTGCTCTAAAAATTTAGGCAATTGCGCAAGCGGCAGCAAAACCCCAGGGACTTGCCATTGCTCTAGAGTACTTGGTGAAATATTTTGAAATTCCAATAGAGGCAGAGGCTTTTTCCCTTTTGCTGGATGATAACTTGGCAAAGACAGAGCAAAAGTTGCAGCAGAATCTGTAATACCGTCTAAATGATACTGAGTTTCTAACAGGCTAATCAATTCAGAATCACTCAGGCAAAAAGGATGAAGATTCCCATGCTCAACAGGGCTTTTCCACTGTTGAGCCCAGATCCAAAGGCAATCTTGCTCTATTATCCAACTGGCATGCAGTCTTGGCATTATTAATTACTAAAGGAACCAACCATAGGAATGAAGTCCCTTACCCAAAAGATTTACTCCCAGATAACAGACCCAAACCACTAAAAAACCGGCTGAAGCTAAAAGGGCAGGTTTACGGCCTTGCCAGCCTCGAGAAATTCGAGAATGCAGATAAGCAGCATAGACCAGCCAGGTTATCAAAGCCCAAGTTTCTTTAGGATCCCAGCTCCAGTAAGAGCCCCATGCTTCATTGGCCCATACAGCGCCAGCAATAATGCCAATAGTCAATAGAGGAAAGCCCAAACCAATGATCCGATAACTGATGTTATCAAGAGTATCAGCTAGGGTCAATTTTTCCAAAGTTAGAGTATCATCCAAATTTCTTTGACCTAAGCGGTAGGAACCAGAACCAACTGAACTTCCTCTGAGCTCAACCTTCTGCCCCCAAGTGATCAACAAAAAAGCGATTGCCACTAGAGAACCAACTAATAAAGCTGAATAAGAGAGCATCATTACGCTAACATGCATCATCAGCCAGTTGGATTTAAGAGCGGGGACCAATGGCTCAGATATCTGCATATCAGCAGGTAAAGTCAAAGTGGCAAAGGCGCTGATTCCTAACAAAATAGGACTAGTAAATACACCAACAAGACGAGAGCGGGTCATTCTTTCGGCAAATAAATGCACCAAGGTAATTCCCCAAGCTAGAAAAAAGAGGGATTCATAAAGATTACTAATTGGAAAATAACCAGCTTCTAGCCATCTAGAACCTAAAAGAGCAGCAATAGCTAGATTGGCAATGGCTATCAATATTGTCCCTACTGTGTTGAGATAGTTAAAATTAGGAAAAGCTAGATTCACCCAGTAGACTAGCAATGCCCCAAAAAGAACAGCAAAGGACAAATTACCTAATAAAGCTTGAAGAGATACTAAATCCATGTATTGTCTTAACTAAGTTATCTTTATTTACTAGCATAACCTAGTAGGAGCTTGACTCTAATGATCTTTATTTTGTTCTCCCTTGATAATTTTGAATTTTTCCTTTAAGTTAATGTTTTTAAAGATCTACTTACTTATTAAGTGCAACTGACAAACTACCAAATCATCATTGACGATATAGTGATTGAAATCACTAAAAAGAGCATTAAAAATATTCGCCTAGTAGTGCATCGTAGCGAAGGTAGGGTGAGAATTTCTGCTCCTTCCCACGTCAGTGATGAAATGCTCAGACAGTTCATTTTGAGTAAATTAAACTGGATAAACAAGCATCACAATAGATTGCCAAAGCCTGAAGAGCTCTTTGTTTCAGGAGAGATTCACTATTTCCAAGGAAGATCTTATTTGCTTAATATAATTGAGCTAGATTGTAAGGCAAAGGTTGAAATCAGGGATGACTGCTATTTAGATCTTTATCTTGCTCCTGGTAGTAATATCGATAAACGCAGAAATTTGTTAATGAGTTGGTATAGAAAATATCTAGAATATTCAATACCAATTTATATCAAACAGTGGGAGCCTATTTTAAACGTGCAGGTTAAACAATGGGGAATCAAGTTGATGAAAACCCGCTGGGGTAGTTGTAATTACCGAGAGCATAGAATTTGGCTAAATCTGGAATTGGCTAAACAAGATCCCCGCTGCCTAGAATATGTTATAGTTCATGAGATGGTTCATTTATTGGAGCCCAATCACGGAAAAGGTTTTGTAAGTTTGATGAATAAGCATCTGCCCCATTGGCGAATTCTCAAAAAACAGCTCAATAGAATCTAGTTTTACTAAAAAATTAAAATATGAAAAAATTTATCACTGACTTTATAATCACTGCAGTTTTAGTATTTAGCCCAGTTTATCTCTATTTTAAGTATTGGTACTAAGAACAATCAAAATATAAAAACCATAAAACCAAGGAGTTAACTCGCCATTTTTACCCCACCCCTTGCTCGATTAATAGAACAACTGCAACGCCTTCCTGGAGTAGGACCCAAAACAGCCCAAAGATTAGCCCTCCACCTGCTTAAGCGCTCAGATGAGGAGGTGCAGTCTCTGGCTAAAGCTTTAATAGAAGCTAAAAAACAAGTAGGTCTTTGCAGGGTCTGTTTTCAACTTTCAGCAGAACCGGTTTGTAATATCTGCCGCAATAGTGAGCGTGATAAGGAGACTATTTGTGTGGTAGTCGATCCTAGAGATGTGATCGCCTTAGAAAAAACCAGAGAATACAAAGGGCTTTACCATGTGTTGGGCGGGGTAATTTCTCCTATGGATGGTATCGGACCAGAACAACTGAATATTCAAGCTCTGGTTCAGAGAGTAGCAGGCGATAAAACCAAAGAGGTAATTATGGCCATTAGCCACAGCATAGAGGGAGAAACCACCACTCTCTATATAGGACAGCTATTAAAACCTTTTACCAAAGTCACTAGAATAGCCTTTGGCTTGCCTATGGGAGGAGACTTGGAGTATGCAGATGAAGTCACCCTCACAAGAGCACTTGAGGGGCGAAGAGAAATAGATTAACAAAAATTCATTAAGTTACTTAAAGATTATTAAACAATATTAACTTTTCTCATAATTCTATTTGATTTAAACAATAGGATTGAGAGTATAACAACGAATTACTAATGGGGATCAAGAATAATTATGAGAATTGGACAAAAAGGTCAAATGACACAAGTGGCTCTATGGACTTTATCAATCGCTTTAATGGCCGCTGGGGTAATTTTTTTGATGACCAAAATGCCGACAAACTAGTTCATACTATCTAACCAAAGCGACCACTGATATAATCATTGGTTGCTTGCTCTTGGGGATTATGGAAAATATTTTTCGTATCATCATACTCCACTAAATAGCCTACTTTGGCTCCCTTGCCAGTAGATTCAGCATTGAAAAAAGCTGTTTTATCAGATACTCTCAAAGCCTGCTGCATATTATGAGTAACCATCACAATGGTGTATTGATTTTTGAGCTCATGAATTAGCTCTTCTATTTTGAGAGTAGAGATAGGATCAAGCGCTGCGCAAGGCTCATCCATCAGGATAACTTCTGGCTGAATAGCAACAGCTCTGGCAATGCAAAGACGCTGCTGTTGTCCACCCGAAAGGGCAAGTCCACTTTGTCTGAGCTTGTCTTTGACATCGTCCCAGAGAGAGGCTTTTTTTAGAGCATCTTCTACTAGTTCATCTATATTTCCCTTGTAACCATTGATCTTGGCACCAAAAGAAATGTTCTCATAAATGGATTTAGGGAAAGGATTGGGCTTTTGAAAAACCATGCCAATCCTAGTACGCAATAGAACAGGATCTACTTTACTTTGGTAGATATCTTTGCCATCAAAGAGAACTTTACCCTCAATTTTGGCACTAGATACCAAGTCGTTCATGCGGTTAAAGCAGCGTAGAACTGTACTTTTCCCACAACCAGATGGGCCTATAAAAGCTACTGCTTGATTGGGTAAAATTTCTAAATTTACCTGCCGAACAGCTAAGTGAGAACCATAGTAGACATTCAGTCCTTCTGTTTCGAGCACTGGTATTCTATCTTGAGCTTGTTTTTTGATATTCATTACAGTTTCTCTCCTTAACCAAAGCGTCCTGATACATAATCTTGAGTTACTTGTTCCTTGGGATTACTAAAAATAACCTCAGTATCATTAAACTCAGCTAAATAACCAATCTTCCCGCCTTTTTCTTGAGTGACTTCGGCATTGAAAAAAGCCGTATAGTCAGCCACCCTGGTTGCCTGCTGCATGTTGTGAGTAACAATGATGATGGTGTAATTTTGCTTGAGTTCTCGCATTAGCTCTTCAACTTTTACTGTAGAGATGGGATCTAAAGCAGAACAAGGTTCATCCATCAAGACAACTTCAGGCTGCGCGGCAACAGTGCGGGCAATACATAGTCTCTGTTGTTGTCCGCCAGAAAGGGAAAATCCACTGGCTTGGAGTTTGTCTTTTACCTCATCCCAGAGAGCAGCTCTTCTTAGGGACTGTTCTACCAATTCGTCTAAGTTTCCTTGATAACCATTGACACGAGCTCCATAAGCCACATTGTCATAGATAGATTTAGGAAAAGGGTTTGGTTTTTGAAAAACCATACCAATTCTTTTTCTGACCTCAATTGGATCGATATCTTTTCCGTAGAGATTAGCTCCATGATAAGAAACAACTCCAGTGACGCGAAAGCTTTCAATTAAATCATTGAGCCGATTGAAACAGCGCAAGATAGTGCTCTTTCCACAACCAGAAGGCCCGATAAAGGCAGTAATTTTATTTTTAGGAATATCTAGGTAAACATCTCGCACAGCACGATAAGTACCATAGAAAATATTCACGTTTTCAGCTTTTAAAACAGGATTGCTTTCCTGCATATAGTAACCTCCTTTAATAGGTTTTTTGACGAGTAGCTAGGCGCGCTAGAACACTAGTGAGCAAGACCAAAAAGACCAAGATCAATGAACCTGCCCAGGCAAGTTGATTTTGGGCTTCATAGGGAACTGTGGCAAAATTGTAAACCGAAACGGCCAAGGTTGAAATAGGTTTGGTTATTCCATCTGGCCAAAAATTTGAATTGAGGGCAGTAAAAATCATTGGGGCTGTTTCACCTGCAGCCCTAGCTATAGCTAGAGTAATGCCTGTTAAAATAGCCGGAATGGCCGCTGGCAGGACAATTTTAAGAACGGTCTGGTAGTTATAAGCCCCTACACCGAAAGCTGCCCAACGAACATCTTGAGGGACTATTTTTAAGGCCTCATCTGTAGTTTTAATTATCGTAGGAAGCATTAATACAGCTAATGCTACACCGGCTGCCAAGGCTGAGAAGCCTACTATTTTAGATTCGATAATCAAACCATAGGCAAATATGCCTGCGATGATTGAGGGCACACCACTTAATACGTTTGTGCAAAAACGAACGACCTTGGCAATTTTATTATCGCCGCTAAATTCAGAAAGATAGACCGCTGCCAAAACTCCAATAGGAACTGCGATAGCCACAGCAATCAGCACAACTATTATAGTACCCAAAATGGCATTACCCAATCCACCTTCTGCCAGTCCAGGAGGAGGTGGAAGCTGAGTAAAAAGGTGAGGACCTAAGTGAGAGCCACCTTTAATCAACACCAAAGCAAGGACTAGAAAAAGCGGGATAATAGTCAGAAAAAGGCATAAACCCGATAAAAAAGTCATCAACAGACCAAAGATAGATCTGGGGCTGCCTGGCCGCTTTTTGAGATTTAGAACTAAATTATTCCCAGTCATAAAATTTTAATTGTATTTAGCCTTAACCCGATTAACAATCATGTCAGCCAGTATATTTACCACCAAGGTGAGCAACATAAGCACCAAACCAGCATACATTAAAGCTGAAACCTGCATACCACTAGCTTCAGCAAATTCGTTAGCTAATCTAGAAGATATAGTATAAGCAGGAGCAAGAATAGAAGAGCTTACAGTATTACTGTTACCGATGACCATAGTGACGGCCATAGTCTCACCCATAGCCCTTCCTAAGGCCAACATGATGCTACCAACAATGCCACTAAAAGCCGCTGGAATCAAAACTCTAAAAATTGTTTCCCATCTAGTAGCACCTAAGCCAAAGGAAGCTTGTCTCAAATCAGGGGGTAAAGAAGCTAGAGAGTCACGAGAAATAGCGGTGATAATTGGCAAAATCATAATTGCCAAAATCACTCCAGCAGGGAGCATACCGCCAGCTTGACTCGCTGGTGTATTAAAAAGAGGGAACCAACCAAAATGCTTGTTGAGCCATTGGGCAATTGGGTCCAAAAAAGGAATCAAGACATAGATTCCCCATAATCCGTAGACAACACTAGGCACTGCTGCTAGTAGTTCAACTAGAAATGTAAGCACAGTGCGGATATTTTTGGGGATGAAATTTTCGCTCAGAAAAATAGCACAGCCCAAGCCTAAAGGAATTGCAATAACCAAAGCAACTAGAGAGCTAACTATTGTGCCATAAATTAAAGGCCAAGCTCCATAGACGTCATTGACTGGATTCCACTGACCAGAGAAAAGAAAACCCAGTCCGAATTTGGCAATAGCAGGTAATGCTCTAAATAAAATCACCAGCGCTATTAGTAAAAGAATCAAACCAATACCAATAGCGAAGGCGCGTGTTAAACCAAAGAATACCCGATCTAGACCCTGTTCAGAGCTAGATCTTTTACCCATATTAGCTGGGGGGATTGAGGAAGTCATAATTGAATAATGCTCTTACTTTCTCTATTTTACAGTGATCTTGTAAGCAGGACTAGAAGGATCGATGGCGTTAGCTGCAGCAGCTATCTTTTGTCTGACCACTTTGGGTATGGGAATATAACCCAATGCAGAGCTTTGAGATTGTCCTTCATTGATTGCATAATCAATCATCGCCTTGATTGCTACAGCTTTATCTGGACTATCATACTGTTTGTGAACCAATAGCCAAGTATAGGTAACAAAAGGATAAGCACCTGGATCTGAGGGATTTAGAATAAAGGCTCTCAAGTTAGCTGGAAGATTTACTTTGGCTAGAGTTTGAGAACCAATTTTTTCATTGGCTTCGATAAATTTGCCGGCTTTGTTGCCCAATATTGCCATATTGACTTTATTAGTCTTGGCATAGCCATACTCTACATAACCGATAGAGCCAGGGGTTCTTTTGAGAGTAGCGGTAATTCCATCATTGCCTTTAGAGCCAACAAATTTACCACTAGGCCATTGTACACTCTTGCCAGATCCTACTTTGGTTTTCCATTCAGGACTCATTTCACTGAGATTTTGAGTGAAAACAGCAGTAGTTCCACTGCCATCAGATCTATGAACTACAGTAATTGGTAAATCAGGAAACTTAACTCCAGGGTTATCTTTAGCAATCTTAGGATCGTTCCAGTTGGTGATCTTGCCCAAGAAAATATCAACATAGGTTGCTTGAGAAAGACGCAGCTTAGGTACACCTGGCACCTCATAAGCTAGGACGATTTCACCAGCGGTTACTGGTAACATCAAGACTCCACCTTTGGAAACTTTGGCGATCTCTTCATCTTTCATCGCCACATCGCTACCAGCAAAATCAACAGTTCCTTTAATAAACTGTTCAACCCCAGCGCCACTTCCGGTTCCTTGATAGTTAACTTGTAGATTGGGTACTTTGCGATTAAGCATCACAAACCAGTTCTGGTAAAGCGGAGCAGGAAAGGTAGCTCCAGCGCCAGTAAGCTGAACTCTGGTTTTTAGAGGAACTGGTGAATCAGCAAAAGCATTGGGAACAGATTTTTGGCTAGTTACTGAGGCTACACCTAGAGCAACTGTAGCTAAGGTGATAGCGATTGATTTTTTCTTGGTTAGCATAAAATTCTTTAACTTTTAGTTACTTAAATGTCAACTGACAAGATTTTATGCTAAAAATTGACCAAATAGGTAAAGATAAGGTTAAGGATAAAGATTTTTCTACTTATTTAAAGATCATCTCTTTGACTTTTAAGGCCGTAGCAGGGGCTAGAAGGACTCCATTGCGATAATGTCCTGTAGCTAAAATAATGTTGGTTGCCGCTTGCTCAATAACTGGGGCAGACATTTCTACTGGGCGAGGCCTTTCTCCGAGCCAGCTGCCAACAATACTTGCTTGAGAAAGAATTGGACAAAAAGAAATAGCACAATCTAAAACTGATTGCAAAGCTTGAGGATCGCTTTGGCCAAATTCAACTGTAGCGCCTACCCAGTATTCTCCCAAAGATTGAGGAATTACATGAACATCTTTGCCTGTGATCACTGGATGGAAATCTTTATGTTTATCTTCTGGTAAACGTAGATGGAGAGCCTGGCCAATTACTGGCTCGATTTGCACTTTATTTGTAAGCTTTGGAGAGCCAATTCCAGCTGCTATCACTATATAATCTAATGCTTCAAACTCATTGTTTACCATAACTCCTCTGCAAGATTGAGCATCCTGAGACATAATGACTTGAGAGACTTTTTGACCCAATCTCAAATTAACCCCATTGATGGTTAAAGCCTTCCAAAGAGCTTGAGTTAATTCAATAGGATTGATCTGCCAATCACTAGGGGAATAAATAGCGCCAACTATATCTTTATTGACAATTTCTGGACACCTTTGAGAGAGTTCTGGCACATTCCAGATTTCCAAGGTCCAATCTTCTCTATATTTTTTAAGATCTTGCCATTTAGCTAGAGCTTCTTTTGTAAAACAAAGATGAACCAGTCCTTGGCAATTATGGGGGATAGGACTACCAGTGATTGACTCTAGCTCATTGAGTAAGCTTGGATAACGAAGAATACTTTCTTGACGCAATTGCCAAGCTCTGCCACTTTTTTTCTGGCTACTGATGCCGACTAAAACACCAAGAGCTGCCCAAGTTGCTCCCTCAATTGCTTGATTTGCTTCATAGAGAGTTATATTGAGATCTTTGTTAATGGCGCTGAGCTCATAGGCAATGGTTGCCCCAACAACTCCTCCACCGACAATACCGATTCTGAGCATAGATAAAAAAAGAGAATGGAACAATGTAATAAATCATCTCCATTCTCTCAAACTTAGTCTACTGATTGAGTTTAACTAGGTAGCAAATTGAAATAGTCATTGAAGTCTTTCAAGGCACCTTGGAACTGCTCAACCGCAGCATTAGCATTGCGAGCTTTGGCTGCAGCATCAATTTTTTCAAAATGAGCAAAAATATCTTTAGCTAGAGCCTTTGCTTTAACTTGATCTTGAGGTAAAAGATTATCAGAGATGTTTCTGAGGTCCTGGCGCAATCGGCCTAGCGGACCGTGAATCAAAGTTCTGGTATCAACCCATTTTTTTTTGTCAATTAGCCCACCAAGTTTTTTTAACCGCTCTCCATATGCTTTAAGCGGATCTGCTAAAAGCTGGATCTGTTCGATTTTACTTGGACTATAGCTATCTGGAATCTGAGCAGCAGTTACACTGGTACAGTTAATCAGCAATCCACTAACTAAAACCAATAGCAAAGATATAAGGGAACGAAGACGTAAATTCATTAAATTATCGTGCTTTAATTTGTTCAACTTTTTAATAACTTACCAAAAATATCACTGCTTAGCATTTTGTTAAAAATAATTAAGCAAAGAAGTAAGCAGTAATTTAGTACATATACCTACGTACAGGACAAAAATTGTAAGGACTGAAGAAAATCATCATATTTTAGATCGAGATCAACAAAAATGGAACGCAGAAAATCAAGACCATAACGAAAAATACTTTTAGCACGTCGCCCATGCTTC
>Ga0194055_10000320_pt1 | contig 38026 bp, 24 predicted proteins | sample SepL449m_MetaG_FD_155482 | JGI IMG/M metagenome (GOLD analysis project Ga0194055, IMG submission 155482) | Anoxic zone freshwater microbial communities from boreal shield lake in IISD Experimental Lakes Area, Ontario, Canada - Sep2016-L442-9m | ecosystem: Environmental > Aquatic > Freshwater >... | reverse complement strand
CCATGACTGACCTCCTTCCAGAGGCCAGACAGCATGACCGAAATGTGTCACCCATGTCCCCGAACACCTGTTACCCATGTCCCCAGTCTATACAGCTTCAAGCTGGGTGCGCAGCACAAGAAACCTCAAGCCGAGCGCCGATGCGCGAATCTCGCCTTTGTTCGGCGCCCCGACCCCGCCGAAACCGACGACCGAAGGTCTCCTCTTCTCTTTTCTTCTTTACGACCTGGCCGTCGTACATGCGATGAACATCAGGCGCCCAATTGCAGACGGCTATCTTCACGCAGGAGCGTGAAGGCTACTTTCGGAAAGACCCCTGTTCGGCGTGGGTCTCCCGGCCGCTGAAACGACCGACCGAAGGTCTGTTCTTCAATTTCATGCAAGCCAGATATTGGCAGGACGATGAAGAATCATGATTCAGATTTCTTCTATCGTCCTGCCCTCCATCGTTCTGCCCTTCTGAAATTGATTTGACGAACGGCACGGATGCATCGTGACCAGACAAATTCAGCCTCAAGCGAGATTCGGCTCGTCACCCGGAACGGTGATGACTACTGGGGAACCATCATCGTCGTATTGCTTCCTCCCCAACGTATGGTTGGTCGGTGGATGCTCCGTTGCTGACTCCGCGGATATCTCAGGACTGCGGAATGTCAGGACGAAAAAAAACGGTGACCAAAAGTGGTCACCGTTTTTGTATCAATTGAAACGAACTGGCGATCAGATCATCTCATCGTCCGCGTGGATTTCAATGGTTTGCTCGCAATGACCTGCGGTTTCGCAGAGTTCTTCACGAACGATGTTCATAGTGCGTGGTGCTTCAATTCCGATTCGAACAGTGTTCGGTCCAATACGGACGATTGTCACTGTCACGTCTTCACCAATCAGAATCTTCTCACCGGGCTTTCGAGAAAGTACCAGCATGCGGCTCCCCTTTCATGGTCCAACAAAGCATCCCTGTTTTCTTGCACGCAGCCGTCCTGCCTGACCAGCCCTCGCTGGTGTCCGCTTGTTTGATGGGTCGGCAGATCCAACCTCGCCGAATCACATCACCAAACGAACACTACACGAACAGTGTCATCAACCAGACGACGTTGTCATAAAGATAACAGGTCACCCATCAGGAAATCCAGTGTAAATCGTCACAGGCGGAAATTTCACAAAGCTCACCCAATCCGGTGACGGCTCTCTCCTGGTGGGAGCCAGAGCCATGAAACAACGCATCGCATCCAATTCAATGGAAAAGACTTACGAAGAACATCACTCGCCGCGATTATGATCCAGACGGCCACTATTACGGTGCCTTGTTTCTGCGCAGTAATGGGCTGCCTAAAAAACAGGCGGAAATTTACGCGGAAAAACCCGGCTTTTTCAACATCGACGACGATCGTCCGCCGTTGCCGGTTCATGATTCTGAATCGCGAGTCCAGCGGCTTTGGTGATGACAAGACTTGCCGAGTCATTCTCCGCGCCCAGCGCTGCTTGACATTCACTCTCTCTGTGCTGATGCTACGCCACGACTTTCTTGGAACGAAACAGGCAGTCACGAAATCGCGGTAAGGGTGAGAAGCATGGTACGCATCGGTATCGTCGGGATCGGTTTCATGGGGTGGACCCATTTCTCGGGTGCGACCAAATTCACCGAAGATGGGAAAATCACGGGTTCGAAGTTGAAGGGAGCCGCCGTCACGGCGATCTGCACTCGCAGCCCGGAAAAACTGATTGGCGACTGGCGATCAATCCAGGGAAACTTCGGCCCTCGTGGCGCCAACCTCGATCTGACCGAGATCAGTTCGTACGACAACTACCGCGAGATGATCAAGGACCCCGACATCGACCTGATCGACATTTGCCTTCCAAACGATCAACACGAAAAAGTGGCGATTGATGCGTTGGAGGCGGGCAAGCACGTCATCGTTGAGAAGCCGATCGCTCTGGACCCCAAAGCGGCGGACCGGATGATCGCCGCATCCAAAAAGACGGGCAAGCTGTTGATGGTGGCTCACGTCTTGCCGTTCTTCCCGGAATTCAAGTTTGCGGCGGAGGCAATTTCGTCGGGTAAATATGGGAAGCTTCGAGCAGCACATTTCCGTCGAGTGATTTCGCCCCCCAAGTGGTCTTCCGACATGTCCGACTTCCAGCGTCTGGGGGGCTGGGGAATCGATCTGCATATCCACGACAACCATTTTATCAGCCTGGCGTGCGGGATTCCCAAGCAAGTCTTTTCGCGCGGAATTCTTGAAGGTGGATTCGTGAACCATGTCCACACTCAATATGTCTACGAGGACATGTCGTATGCGGTCAGTGCCGTCAGCGGTGGAATCGCCGCAGAAGGCCTGGCATTCGCCAGCGGATTCGAGCTGTTTCTGGAAAAGGCCACGCTGATGTACAGCGCAGGAACCGTTGCTGGTCAATGGTGTGCAGATCGGCCGCTGACCGTTATTGAAAACAGCAAAGCGAAGCAACCCAAACTGAAGGGGGGCAGCGAATGGTGTTCTGCCTTCACCTCAGAGTTGCAACTGGCGGTCGATGGAGTTCGATCAGGCCAGGTTCCTGACCTGCTGTCGGCGGAGTTGGCTCGTGCGGCCTTGAAGATGTGCCATGCGGAAGCTCGCAGTATCGCCGCTGGTAAGGCCGTGCCGGTCTAAGTAAAGCGTCTGGAATCGCCGTTCTGTCGGTCGGCGATGATGTTTTTGAATTTTTGCGGTCTCAACTCTCCATGCTCGAAAACCTTCCCGTACTTTCTTATCAGCATGGTGGCTTGACGATTGAAGGATATTCACGGGCAGCCGTTCAGAGTTACTGGCGGATTCCCGAACTGAAATTGGGATTTGACCTGGGGGGAAGCCCCTGGGACTTCATTGGCATTCCCACTTTTCTCGTGACGCATTCGCATCTGGATCACATGGCAGCATTGCCTGTCTATGTGGCGAGGCGACGCATGATGAAGATGGAGCCCCCCACGATCTATCTTCCTGAAGAAGTGGTTGAGCCAACCGAAAAGATGCTCAAGGCCTGGCAGAAACTCGACCGAGGACGAATGGTCTGCAACCTGGTGGGTGTCAAACATGGTCAGGAGATCGAACTTTCGCGCGAGCATGTTGCGACGGTGTTTGCCACAACGCATACCGTCCCATCTGTCGGCTACTTGATCTGGCAGCGTCGGAGGAAGTTAAAGCCTGAATACCAGAGCATGACCGGGGATCAGATTCGTGAGTTACGGCTGGCAGGAACGGAAGTCACTCACGAACTTCGAACGCCACTGATTTGTTATACCGGCGACACATCACCCGCTGGGCTGGATGCCTACCCTCCCGCTTTTGACGCGAAGATCCTGATCATCGAAATGACCTTCTTCCGGCCGGATCACCGCCGGGAGAAAATTCACAAGTACGGGCATCTGCATCTCGACGACTTCCTGGAGCGGGCTGACAAGTTTCGCAATGAGAAAATCATTGCGATGCATTTCAGCACGAGGTATCCGACCAATCAGATTGAAAAATCTGTGATGAAACGCCTGCCCGAGGAATTGCGGGAACGCTTCAAACTTTGGCTGTAGACGGTTGAATTTTCATCTGAATCGCGATTGAGGTCCGACACTCGGTGTTGAGGTTGCGACATCGCCAACTTGTACCGCAGCTTTTCAGGACCTGCCGTTACTACCAGCACAATCCGTCCGATACGAACTCTGGTGACGACCGTCAAAGGCGTTGAGTTCTTCCAAGATCGCGAAATCCGGATTCCGGGAGGCGAAAGTGGCAAATGTTGCCGCTGGTCGGCAACCGATTTTTGACGTTACGACTTCTGCAAGCTATTTGCCAAGTAGGGGGAAACGCGAGCCTTCATGATCGGACCGCGTGACGAACCTCTTTCAAATCAAATCTCCGTTCGGCACCATGCGGCCGGCTGGCGGTATTTGAGAACCGGGACAGTCGTTTTTTAAGGTCAAGGCGGTAATACGAAGATTACGGTCGGATGGCAAATACAACCATGATGTCCACGCGCCGCTCACCGCTGCTGAATTTTACTGCGCCACTCGTTCTTGAACCTCCGCGCCATTGTGGGCTGTCAGCCGTTGCACTCGTTCCCGGCAGGCACCTGATCGGCAAGAGTGAAGATTGTGCGATTCGGGTCGATGTTGACGGTGTCGTGGATCGTCACGCAATCATCCTCGTCGGTGAAAATCGGACGGTTGTGAAGTCACTCGATGCCCGTACGTGGGTCAACGATGGGCCAGTCGCTGAGATGGCACTCAGATCCGGTGATCGACTGAGCGTCGGGCCACTCACGTTTCGCATTCGATCGGCAACAGGTGAAGAGGCGGCGGCATTTCAATCGGCTTCGCAACTCCCCACGGAACGTGCTGAAGCCGCTGTAGTTGAAGTTCCCGCTCCACTTGCACACATGATTTCGCCAACGATTGTCGCTTCACCTGTCGAGTCGACACCACCGACATTTGTCATCGAAGATGAACCGATCATCGAATCCGTCGCGGAACCGGAGGTCGCCATACATCCCACAGACGTCATGCCTGACAATCAGGAAACGTCACGTTCAGACCGCGAGTTGATCGATTCCCGGCTGAATGAGCTTGAACAGCGATTGGTGGAATTACAACAATCTCGGGTGGTTTCCCAGCCTGCAACGTCCCCCCGTGAAATTGCAATCGCAGAGTCGGCTGAAGTGACGCGACAACTCGATTTGCGTCACGAAGAACTGCAGCGACAATCAGATCAGATTGCCGTCGAAACTCGGCGCTTACAGGAACGGGCGGATCACGTTGCCGAGCGAGAAGTTCAAGTTGAGCGACGTCGCCATGAATTGACTCAGGAAGCCGAGCGAATTGCGACCGCTACCAATGCAGCTCGCGAGGCATTGTCTGTCGAGCACGCTCTGCACTTGAAAACATGGCAGGAATGGGATGCAACCTACATCCGGATGACAAGTGATCTGACATCACGGTTCGAAGTCCTGGAATGCCAGCAAACCACACTCCAGGCTGAGTCCGAACGAGTAAATACCGCGCGGGCGGAGTTACAGCGGACACGAAGCGATTGCGAGCAGTCGAGGCATGGCCTGACGGAAGAGCAACTCAACCTGGCGAATGATCGCGCGGAGTTGTCAGTCCTGAAATCCAGGGTCGAGGCCCAGCAAAAACAACTCTTGAGAGAAGCAGACGAACACGATTCTCGAAGGCAATTGGATTTGCTGGAAATTGGGCGTCGGCAAGCGGAATTGCTGCAGGCACAGCAAGAACTTGAAAGCGAGCGCCTGGCGATTCTGGCCGAGCGGACAACTCACCTGCATCGACTCGATCAAGAAAACCAGCGGCGAGCCAGCCTGCAGGAGATGTTTGAAAAGGATCGTCAACTTGCTGCGTCCGAACGAGATGAGCTGTTGCGGCTCAAGAGCGAATTGGAACGCACAAGATCGGAATTGGAGTCGGAACGCTCGCGTATCCACGTTGTTCGCGACCAGAATCATGAAACGCGGGTTGAGATCGAAGATCTGAGAAGTCGGTGTCACACCGCGGAGCAGGAACTGGCTCAGTTCCGTTCCCAATGGGTCGAACTTCAATCGAGTAAGCTCAAGGAGCAATCACCGGCCAACGCTCTACCAGAAGCACAACCTGAAGCCGTATTCGACCAGCAAGTCCTTATCGAGGAGCCCTCGTCGAACACCGCGCGTGACTTCGCGGATCACGCTCCCGAGACGATTTCGGCCCAAACTGTGACCGAAGTTCCAGTTCCTTCGTACTTTCCTGACGTGTTCGAGAATCCTGAATCAAGTTCTCCATTCGAATCCACATTCGCTCCCTGGAGTATATCTCCCGCAATTGAATCTGAGGTCCCTGCAGCATTGCCGCCGGTGCCACCTCCGCTTCCAGCGGTCAATGCTGAAACCACCGAGGATTTTAGTGCTGCTGTCGATTGGGCATCACTAAGTTCGGTGCATCATAACTTTGGCGGTGACTCAGCCTCAGGAATGACACACACTGGTCGTGGAACTGATGCCGGGTATTCCTATCGCAATTCTGGCGGAGCGGAATCAGCTTACTTCCCTCCGCCGAATGAATTATCTGCCTGGCCAATTCCTGAGTCGAAACTGGGGATGGGTGCACCGTCGGTGTTTGGTACAGATCCGTGGGCGAATGTTTCAGCGTCCTTCGAATCGACGCCGTCGACATTTCATGATGCAGCCTCTGGTAAGTTCGACTACGGTCAGGCCATCGATCCTTGGGCAAATCCCGTAAATACTGATTCGCGAAACGCGGTGTCCGATGTTGATACGGCGATTGATTCACATCAGTTCGAAGGATCGTTCCCGGCTCCCTATTCGGCGACGATGGAGCCATCCGATAGCGCGGCCGGTTTTGCAATCCTTGATCAACTCATGGCAGGGCATTCGGCACCGTTAGATCACGTTGATGAAACCATGGCCGCCATCAATCGTAATTTTGGTGTACCGATTGAAAGTCCGCAGGCCGAATCGTCCGAATCTGCACTTCCAGCATGGTGGAATCAACAGCCGAATACCGTCGAAGAGCCTTCACCAGTTGAGGCGGGCCACCCTAATTGGGTTGTTGATGCACTCCGCAACAGCCCCACGGAAGCGTCTCCACCAACTTCAGAGGCTCCCACGTCAGATTTGCGTTCGCAACTCGCAATGCTCTTCGATCTTCCGACATCGGCTCTCGATGAGAAAGCGAAAGAGTCACCCGCACCAGTCGAACCGAAACATTCAGCGCCGGAAGTCGATGCCTCACGATCTCGTGACGAAGTTCGACCTGCGTCAGAATCCGTTTCCAAGGTCGAAGCTCCCTCCTTTGCAGCAAGTCCCCACGACACTACCCCGTCCGCGACCGACGACTCGGTCGAGGAGTTCATGGCTCGGTTGCTGGCTCGCAGTCGAGGAAATGCAGATGACATGGTAGCGAGTGCTGCCAGCAAGTCGTCGACTGCGTCGGTTCCTGTCCCGTCCGTTTCGGCTCCGCAAATTGAATCCGTGCCCCTGACTGAATTGGAGTCGGCAGATCGATCTCACCTGATGGCCGAACCCAAGCATAAGCAAAATAAGCAGGAAGTCCGCGAGAATCTGCAGTCGTTTCGTCAGGTCGCCCATCTATCAGCTCGATCAGCACTCGCCAAATACTCGCATCATCAGCTTCTCAATGCGACGATTGCCAAGGGGGTCTTATTCGGCATATCAGCCGTTTCCACGGGTGTGTTTCTCATGGACCCGCTGTGGGGTAACTCTTTCCAATTGTGGAAGGCAGGGGCCTGTTTTCTTGCGACCGTGTTGTCGGGAATGGAAACTCGCCGTTCGTGGAAGAAGTTACGAGGTCCGCTGGGGGGACCTGCCCACCAAGAATCGCATCACGCCGATGAGTCCGGACACAAATCGCACGACGTGAAAGTGGCTTCTGCTCCGGCGGAGACCACCGCCACCGATGGTCCGGCCATTTCAAATGATGTATCGTCAGCATCCGAGTAAATCGATGTCGATGACTCGCCGTACTGCGTGTTGATTCAAGTGCGAATTCACGCCGATTGTCCGAACGAACAGATTTCGATTTCGCAGCCAGCATCTGTCGATTCATGTGAAGAGTCTCGACAGCCCAAAATCGATGTGATTTGTCCGCCACCCGATATCTCAATACAATCAATTTGTGACTGCCTCTGACGATGTCGGCTTTAGGGTCAATACATTGAGGGCCCGTGTCATGAACAAGACGCTACTCGTGCTGTGCATCTTGGTGATTGTTGTCGCAGGATGCGCGGAGCAACCCATTACGGCAGAGCCGCCGTCGATTGATTTCACGATCGCCGCCGAATCGCGCGCTAACCTGACTGACGGCGTTAGAACGATCCTGGAGGCGATGGAAAATGGTACGTTGCCAGGTACCGATGCTGCGACGATACAGCCGGTCCTTGACGGCGCTACGGAAATTAAAAGAAGTAAACAACAACGCATTTTATTTTTTCGGTCGACGGCCACCAAGGCGACCTCGAATACCATCCTGTCATTTACGTGGTCTTTCAAAACCGGTTTAATAACCGCGTGATCCAGTGCGGCGTCACCGTTCCGTGCTGGTGAGGCCATTCGGTTTACACCAATTTTGATGGAACAAAATGCAGGCCAACAACACTCGTTCGTGAGTTCGTCTGTACGAGGGTGTCTGCAAAAGAGTCGTCGATGCGAGTAATTGAAGCTGCGCCAATCGACACGGCACTACGAGTGCGGCGGCAAAAACCGAGGCGAATCTGTGCTGGATTCGATTGATCGACGAGCAGTACCTGTCGACTTCGTCTTACGGGAGCAAGCGAGACATCGCTTATTCTTGTTCAGCCAGAACCGCTTTCAGTGCCGTTCGGACCTGTTCATCGAAGCGTGCACCCCCGCCGACGAACAGGCGTGCGACCTTGCCTTCGCGATTAATGATGACGGTCTGGGGAATCGAGGTCACGCCGTATCGTTCTGCAACCCGACCATTTTGATCGAGTGCCACGGTGGTTTCGAGCTTCAGTCGCTCCAGCGCCGCTTTCACTTTTTCAGGCGTCTCTTCCAAGTTAATCGCAATCAATTCCACCCCTTGATCGGCAAATTCGTGAGCGACCTTGTCGACCTGTGGCATCGCCTGCAAACAGGGGCCACACCACGAAGCCCAGAAGTCGAGAATCACGATCTTGCTCTTGTGGTCCGCCAATTTGAATTTCGTGCCATCGAGCAGATCAAGCTCGATCGACGGAGCGTCTTTACCAACCAGCGACGAATCACGTCCCTCTTCGCCGCCCCCCGCATCACTCTCACCATCCGATCCCAGTGGGTCTGATGCATGCTTCAGTCGCCATTGGTGAAAGGCGAGTGACGAGGCAGCCTGCTCAATCGCCGGACCAATCAGCAGCAGGTCGACCGTGCTGACATCCACATGGCAATTCCCAAGCACGTCACTTTTCCCGGAGAGAATCTTTCCTTCGAATTGCTCGGCAAAAAACGTCAGCCGGTTTCCCGAACTCGGGATCGCCTGAACTCGCGACTGGGCCGAAGGGACGATCCCAGACTTCTTCACTTCCCCACCTGTGATCTCGTCTGAGTGCAACCAGATAATCCTTGTGACGCTATCGCGGGGAATGGTCTTTTCTTCCAACCGCAATTCCACTCGCAGTTCCTTGTCATCCATCGATACCAGTCGACCGCGTAGATAGTCACCGTTGACCGAGCGAATCAATTGGGTCGGAGGGTTACCACGTTGCATTCGAGGAAGGACCAGCAATCTCTCTCGCTTCGCCTTGGCGATCTTAACGGGCGGAGCTTCAGACTCGAGCTCCAAAACCTTGATCGACTCGTGTTTGATAAAGGTGGTATCTGAAACCTTGGAAGTGAACGTGACCCCTTCCTCGTCGATCCCCGTCACAGTACAGGGAATCGTGTCGCCCGATCGCAGATGCAGGACCGTTGTGGCCGTCTTGGGTTTGACACGAACCTTGGGTGCCGGTTGCGGTGCTCCTCCGATCAGGTTCTGGACTTGTCCGGCAAATCCTCCTAATCGAACCTGAACCTGAGGCTGAGGCATCGTTGGTGCGGCTTGTGCTGCGGATGCAACAGCAGCCATTGGACGATAATCAATTCGAGCATTGGCGCCGCGAATGAGCGAGACCCCGGCAACACCGTACGTTGGTTGCCAGACGAGACAACTCGTGTCACCTTCTTTGGCATCAACCAGTTTACCCTGTACGACTGTCCCTTCCGCCTCCAGTCTGCCGATGCGCCCCGCTGGCTTTGTTGTCTCGGAAACAGGAGTCAGGATCGCAACCGAGTGCAGATTGCTGGCTGGCGCTGACAGCGGTTCCCGGATTCCAGCACAAGTGACCCAGACGGTTTCTTTTTCGACTTTGAGCAGTTCTCCGCTGAATTGAAGGCCGTTCAATTGAGCGACCCTGAGGGATGGCGTTGTCGCAGGATTTTCGGAAGCAAAAATCACATCCTGAACACGATTCTCGGCCAGTCCCTGATCGTTCGTTCCGTCGTTAACAACATATTCGTGACGCGCGGCGTCGTACGATTTGATTCGACCATAGACGAACGAGCCATCCGTCAGGTGAACTCGAGCCTTATTCGTTTCAACTGCGCGCGGGAGTTCACCCGTCCATCGGCTGATGCGCAATCGTTCCAGTCGAATATTGCCAGCCTTATTCGTCAATTGAAGCTTGCTGAATGAAGCGGGCTTTTTACCCTCCAACTTCAGATCGGCCAGCGGATCGCCATTGGGTGCGTACACCAGCAATCGTTTCTGTGCCTGATCCAGGAGCAACTGCAGTTGCAGGGAGTCTGCCCCGGATTTTACCTGTTTGATGGATTTCACGTCCGCCTCTGATTCGGATTCGCAGGCCGCGACGAGGTCGTTTTCCAGGACTTCAAACCGAAAAGCATTCAGCGGCGGGGTATCACCCAGCGACAATTCGAAATCGGGCTTCTTGCTCCATGCCAATTCCAATTCGATCCGAACTTGTGGAGGAATCGCAAATTCCCGTGAGACCACCGCCCCCGCTTGTGACGAAACCAGATGCCCCGCTTCGTCGCGCCAAGCATTGGCAATCGATTGTTTCCATCCGGTCAGACCACCGGGGCCGAAGTAAATCAATTCGGCGCCGCTGTTCCATCGATAAATTCTGCGAATAACCGACTGGTTGATATGCAGCACTCCCTGACCGGGAACCTCAAGCTCAACATCGTCACCAGCGAAGGTCTTCAAGGTACCGAACAGCATGTCGCCGCCGACCAACTCGAAACCATAGTCTCCTCCGGGCTGAGGCAACTTTGCAGGAATGGGAAAATTCAACGTGTTGACACGATTCAGCGGAAACTGAAACGGGCCAGTAAAGATCGATGATTGCCAGGCAATCGTATTCGCATCCGCAGAATCAACCAGCTTCCCCGCGATGACGTCACCGTTGGAAAGTCGGATTGTCGCGGCACCGACATCCAGAGTGGCGTCAGTGTCGGCAGCGAACAGTCGTACGACCGGCATCAGGAACAGCCCGATCAGTAATCCGACGATCGATTGATTCTTGATCTTCGCCACGTTGGAATTCCCCGGCTCAAGTGCCACTTAATGATTGAATTGGAGTCAGGCATTCGCCAGTCGGTTTCATCGCTCGTAAATTGGCAGGAAACGATAATTCAGCGCCAAGGCCAGCATTGAAAGCGATGTTCCAACGGCGGGACCAAATTGACCAGGGACGCTGCCATCTGGCAGTTGCGTCGTCTTGAGTTGCCGGACAAGTTGCTTATTCCACTTTTCCCAGGCTTCGACATCACCCTGAAACAGCGCCTGCGACTGGTAATAGCGAGTATATTCGGCATAGTGGTCGTTGCCTGAGTTTTCCAGACGCTGTGTCAGATATTTCACCGTCGCCTTGAACTGCGGCAGATCCTTGCGACGGGCGACGGAATAAACCAATGTCGCGATCGAGATGCGAGCCATCGATTCATCGAAACCACCAAACCCGCCGGCGTAGGCCACCTGTCCTGAATCCGACGTCATCTTGATGTAGTAATTGACGGCCTTGTCGATTACTTCGTCGGGAACTTCGATCCCGGCGTTTCTCGCGGCCAGCAGACCTACCATGACGGCACCACTGACTGACGTGTCAGCATCTGTCGATTCCGGGGAATAACGCCACGCCCCGAACTGGTTTTTCTTCTGTGACGTGATGGCGGCACGCACAGCGAGTTCCAGTGCCTGCCCGATCGATCGTCGGTTCGGCTCACTTCCCGTCCAGAGATTTCGATCGTCAACAGCACCGTAAGCCTCGGCGAGTGACAGCATGGCGAATCCATGATGATACATGCTGTTTCCGCAATAGCCTGTGGCTGCGTTCTGATCGGAAATGATCTTGCGCAGAGCCCGACGAATGTGATTGCTGTACAGACCGAAATTCGGATCTTCGCCCGACGCCAGCAAGACCATCAGAGCCATTCCGTTAACGCCTGGTCCCGTCTGTCCGCTCGCCCATTCCCCAGTTTCCGCCTGCGTACTCGCCAGGAACTGCAGTCCCCGGTCATAGATCTCGCGAACATCGCGCGGCACGACTTCTCCGACGCGAATATTGGGGGGTTGGGCTAAGGCTGTTCCACGTAAACACAGTGTCAGCGTCAATATTTTCACGGTGCCGATGATGCGCTGAATTGAGGTCTGGTTCATGAGATTCGCTTTGGGATGAACATTGGTTATTGAAGCGAGTTGACGCAATGGAAACGCACCCTCATTTGCCAGGTCGACTCGGATTCGTCGCATCGGCGGGATCGTCGTTCTGGGAGGTGAGTGGAACAATATCAGCCTTATCGATGATTCCCTGCTGAATCAAAGATTGTTCGATTCCTCGATATTGTGCGATGTGACCTTCCAGCAGTTTCCACTGACGGTCATCCAGAACTTTTTTGTAACGATCTTCGGGAAATCGACTGAGTTGTAGAAGAACCAGTTGGTAGTCATGGCTGCCAAACGAACGAGGCGGCTTGGTCTCGAGCAACACCATTTCCATCAACACCTGTCGCTGAGAATTCTTCAGAGGGACGATCTTTTCGAGATTCGTAAACGCAACGGCGATTGATGCTCGGTAACGAAATTGCCTGCGTTCATTGACCATGACTTCGTAGTTGGCGAATTGCTCGGGAGTCAGAGTCGTCCGCAATGTCTTGCCGTAAAATGATTTTTCGGAAAACAGATCTGAATTGATCTTCTGACGAAGCGGATTAATGTCGTTCCAGATCTCATTGAATGCGTTCTGGTTCTTGCGGACGGCTCGAAATTTGATTCGGACCACTTCGATCTGATCAAACAGCCGCTTCATATCACCTTGGGCTGCCAGAGTCAGCTTCTGCTTCTGTTCCGGTGTCAGCGAGCAGATCCGATCCAATTCATCGAGATGAATTTTCAGTCGCGCCTTGATGCGCTCACGCCCCGTTTGAGCATTTGCTGCCCCCTGGTAGATCCATTGATCAAAATTTTCCTCGGCAACTTCAAATCCTTCATTGACCTGATTAGCGGCCGGTGGAACTTCGTCCACATCATCTTTCGATGCGTACACCGAACCCCCGAGGAGGATTGTACCGGTGACAAGCATCCAAACGATTCTCAGCACGCTACTCACAGCAGTCTCCAACATCCGCGATGTCGCCTGGCTTAGTCAACGATGATCACACCTTGCACACCATTGGGGACACCATCCTTGGCTTCCGGTCCCCACCAGTCGTCAGGAACCGCTTGGAATTGTTCATAGTATCCGAAATTGATTTTCTGCAGATTTGGCCAGATCGACTTCTGTTCAGCGTTCAAATGCACAAGGACAAGATTGTCAGGAATCATCGGGTAGTAGACATCGTTGTACATGTAAATCATCAGCCATTCTTCCCACTTCTCCTGCCATCCCGAATTGATACTGTCCCGGATCTTTTCCCGCTGAGCGGCCGTTAAGTGCAGGGCGTTATCGAGTCGTGCGACGGTGTCCAACAGAACCGCATTCTTCCGGGAGGTCATTCGATCTTCGAATTCGCTCGAATACTCTTTCCATTGATCCTCGGAAAGAACCTTCTTCAGTCCATCAGCCAACCCCTGACGAATCACTGATCGCGGACTTTTGGTTTCAGGACGCGTTGCCCGGATTCCGTTCTGTGGACGTTGATTCCAAGCCTGTTCGACGGCAAACTGCCGCGCTGCCTCACGTAGACTCGCCTCACCCACCTGACGAATCGTCTTTCGATCCTTTTCGGGGAGGTAACTGCATGTCTGACGGACAAAAGCCAGTTCTGCCATCAGGATCGGACGATACTGCTGGGTAAACTGTTGAACCACCGCTTGGTTGACATCGGGGTCGACCTTTTTCTTGACGACGATCTTTTCACCGATCGCTTCCAACACCGGCCCCGCCAGTACATTGACGTCGGCATCAAGGATCTCAACCGCAGTTTCGGCTTTGCCGGCATCAACGCGCAGCACTGGTTTCGCCTGCTGAACTGGAACAGCATCCACGGCGATGTCGATCACGACCGCTTGTACAGGAACTGCGAATTCCACCGCCTCCACCGCTTCTACCTGTACTGCGACGGGCGCCACCAGAATTCTGCCAGGCCGCAGTTCAATGACCGGCTTCGTCAGTAGCTTCGCCCATTCCAAAAATGGTGCGGGGGCTGCAGGTGCTTTCGCCGCGGGCTTTTCTAAAGGCTTGGCGACCGCCTTGGCCGCGGGTTTAGCTACGGGTTTGGCAGCAGGTTTTACGACCGGGCCATCATCGCCGTGGCAGATGTCCGCCACGGTGACCATCAGCGCCGCCAGTAACAGAGTCTGGTGCTTTCGTAAATTATTCATTGCATTAAGCCTCATTCCCGAAATCTCGATTCGACGTCAACGTCACCATCGAGATTCAATTCAATGGCCTTCAATTCTGGCCCGATACATCGATTCGTTTCCAACTGCCACTTCGCATTTTCGTTCATTTCGCATCTGTGTTTGTGGGTTGAAGGCCCACGAGCACAAAGCACAGGACTTCAGCCCTGTGAAAATTCCCAAACACATATTTCCTGCGGACTGAAGGGCCGCGAGAAGACGTCGATGGCATCAAAATATCCACTTGGATTGCTGCTGTTCTGACTTCTCAAAAACCCTGATTCGTAACGTTACTTACATTTTCTCGCGGCCCTTCAGGCCGCAAATAATCTCAATCTGCCTGACACAGGGCTGAAGCCCTGTGCTTTGTGCTTGTGGGCCTTCAGCCCACGAATACAAGTCGGACCAGTCAATTCAATTCACCGCCCGGTTCTCAACATGACAATCAGCGACTGTCCGCCGTTCCCGTTGCAATCACTTCGGCACCCCTTGCTTACACATGCGTGTGGCGCGACTTTCATGACTTCGGGTCTAGCCAATAATCTTCGTTTTCCTCGTTCAATTCGTCGTCTTCCGGGATTTCTGCAATTTCCAAAAACACTTCTTCGAACTGCAACTCCGACAGATCGAGCTTGGGAATCGTCCGCCACACCTGCTTCTGAGCCGGTGTGATGATCCTGGAAACAATCTTGTCTGCAAAACTGGGGAAAGTAGTCTCTTCCTGATTTGCAACAAGCAGCCAGTGTTCCCACTCCACTTTCCATTTTGAAGATAGCGCGGTAGTGAGAGCGTCGCGCTGTTCTGCCGTCAGGCTCAATTCCCGATCTAATGAGGCCGTCAGTCCGAGTATTGTCGCTTCCTTGACTTTCATTATCCGCGACTTCAATTCCTGATCGTAGACCGCAGCTTGCTCCTTCGAGATCTTTTCGATTTCAACGAGGAATTTCTTTTGAATCAGGAGACGAGTCTTCAGGTCCAGAACTTCGCTTTTCGTACCCGGCTTGCTGACCGCTTTAAAGACCTCATCCACAATTTCATTGGCCCGCTCGCGAAATGCGGGCCGCCGTGCCGGGGGAAGTTCGCACACATGCCGTACGAACATCAGTTCCAATTCCATCACTTTGCGGATGCCATCAATATCAACTTCAGCATCACCTTGAACCACCGCATTTATGAAAAGCGCCTCTGCTTCGAATACAGGAGCAACTTCCATTTCTTCGACGATTTTCGGTGGTGGGGCCGCGCTGGCTGAGTCGATCATCGAAATCAACCCCACGACCACGCATGACATCGTGAATCGCAGGGTTTGAATTTTCGCTCGTGTGATTAACTTGTTCATCGCCAACGAGATCTCCAACCTCACTTCGTTCCTTCGCGTTCCAAACGATTGAAGTACTCGTCCAGGCCAGCACGGAATTCTTCTGGCAATGCGGCACCTGTCTCACCCGTTGCCTGAGAGATCCCGCGATCTTCACGGACTTCTTTGTCATTGATACCGGATCAGCGCCAATGCCGACTGATTCGTATCCCCACCACCGCCACCGCCCGGAGACGCGCCACCGCCGCCACCACCCTTGGGATTGATCTTCTTCGACTGCAACAGCAGTTCAATCGCTTCGGTCTCAGCCGCGATCGCTTGCGATCCTGTATCCGGTCGTTCCAGGATCTCGGCAGCTTCGTCCATCACGACCACCACGCGCGTCAACAACTGAATCTCTTTACCAAACTCTTCCTCGGCGTCTGGCAGGTCACGAATTCGATCTGTCAATTTCGCGACGCGTTCAGATAGTCCATCCTGTGTCAAAGCCAGCTTCCCAGCCCGTTTGCTGTAGTCCTTCTTTTCCATGGCGGGACGTGCCTGTTCCGCCACTCGAGTTTCTTCACGCAGATTGACTTCTGCTTCCAGAATCTGCATCGCTTCCAGAACGATCGATGGTGGCAGACTGGCTTTCGACTTGCATCCGGGACATTTCCCGCTGCAGGCTGGATCGACCAGATCATCGGCCCAGCGGTCGAACGTATCTGACCAGAATTCGGTCTGGGCGATGGACATCCCAACTTCGACTCGAACATCGTCACTCAACTGCCGCAGGCTGCCGACAGCATCCTGTTGACGCATTTCGTCCAGCACCGTCTTGAATCGCTGGAACCGCCGTCGTTCAAAATACGACTGCATGTCGTCCATGATGTACGACAGATCCTGGCTGCTCTTCACTTCAAGCGTCGACAGCTCTTTCAACACTTTCGGTTCGGCCTGCTTCTTCAACTGACCAAACGTATTGCCAATCTGATCGGTGATTTTCCCTCCGATGACATGCTGTTGACGAGAAGCCGCTTTCAATCGTTTGACGAGCGTGCTTCCTTCCAGATTCGCAAGGACCTTATTGAGCTCTTCCGCAATCTTGTCGAACTCGGCCAACAGATCCTGTTGAGCCGTCACGGCTTCGTCGAGTTTCTCTGCCGTTGGCGTTGGTGGCTGTTTCTTTCCGGCACTGGCGATCGTTGTCACCGGCAGGCCGAGTCGCCCCTTCTTGCTGTCTTTTTTGGATTCTTCGTCTTCTCCCGGCTTCACGGGTTGCTGGGACGATTCCTTGTCGACGACTGTGGGTACTGGTGGTGGAGGTAGCTTCTGTTTGCCATCACCTGGCTTACCAGCACCTGCAGGGCTGGAGCGGTCTTGACCAGCCATGGGAGACTTGTTCGCAGGTTGAGGGTTAGCAGCCACTGCCGTGGGAGCTTGAGCGGACTGCTTCAGCAGTTCGGCAACACTGGGCATCCGATTTCCCGAGATATCCTTGAGAATGTTCAGCATCTCGGCCCATTTCTCCAGGTGCCCGACGCCAAACTCTGGATTCCGCATCGCCTGCCGGATCAATTCTTCACCGTTGTTAACGAGCCCCGACAGCCGTCTTCCGTTGGCGCGTTCACCCGTTGCCTGAGCTTCCAGGCGTCGACGGTTGTCTGGCTGGTCCAGTTCCTCGGAACTCAGCAAACGCAGTTCTTGATTCGTGTGATGTAACTGCATTTCACGATCACGCACTTCCAAAGACTGCCGATGCCACTTGCTCAATTGCTCCGTCAACCAGATCGAATGCTGTTCAGCACTCAGAACGTACAGCACGTAGGTCGACGAATACGTCCGACCGCGACCGGGAAGATAATCCTCGACGAACAATCGCACGTTCAGAGGTTGCGGTTCGATTTGCAGAGTCTTTGCACAGAATGTCCCGGCCAGTTCCAGCGTTTCTTTTTCACTGGCACCGGCAGCCAGGATCTCTTCACCCTTGGCTGGTTTCGAAACAGCGTTCTTATCGGCCCCCTCCCATTCCATCCCCACGACCTTGATTCCAAAGTCGTCTTGTGCGCGCACCTTGAAGCTCAGAGTCTCTGAATCCAGAACGATCTTCTGACGCGGCAGGTCTTCGCACGAGAGAGTCGGAGCATCGTCGTCTCGAGCGGTGATCGAGACTGTAAAGGCTTCCTGGCCTCCCAGGCCAAACTCATCCTGCCACTGGAGAACCAGTTTGCGGGAAGCGTCGACGGAGATCGCTGAGCTGAGCAGACTGGCATCTTTGATTGTTGCCGATGCACCATCAATTAAAGCACTCGACAGATTTCGATTCGCCGTCGCGGTGAATGTCGCGGTACTCCCTTTGACGAGTGTCAGCGAGCCCCCGCGGATATCGCGGTGAATCGATTGCGATCGCTGCAGGTAAGCGGGAAGCGTGATATCTGCAACCAGGCTGGATAGCTCGGGCCTCAACATTGGTTCCAGATGAACTCGCTGACGCGCATCGCCGATTTTCAGTTGCAGGCGTCCCGGAGCAATTTGTGCAGGCAGCGTGAATTCGTACTTTCCATCCTTGAGTTCTGCCGTCACCGCGAGGTGGCTGCCGAGTTGTGCCGTTGCGATGGTCGGTTGCCAGCGAGTGTCGTCGAGCAGCTTCAGAGAAATGACGACGGGTTCACCATGTGGAACGACAAATCGCTCTGGAAGCTTTTCGACGGAGGTAAACGTATAGCGAGGAATTTCTTGCCAGGGAGCCACAAACCGCGCGAATGCGTTCGTAGCGGCACCGGGAAACAGCACAAACATCAATATGGCAACAGCAGTCGGTACCGTTGCCATCCAGGCCCAGAACCGATGTCGAGGCGTCGGGACCGCATCGCTGAAATCTCGCTTTCCGGCGTCGGCAGCGACCTGTTGAATTGCCGCCTGGACCAGTGCTCGTGATCGAGCCTGTTCTGATTCATTGTGAACGAGTTCGATGATCCCCAGCATCTGATCTCCGAGACTGGGATAACGACGGCTGAGCAAACGTGCCAGTTGTTCCAGGCGACGGTGACACCAGACCCACCGATGCAGGTAGATTGGCATGAACGCACAGCCACCCACCGCGACCAGAAAGATCACCATCCGCAAGTAGCCCGGTGTATCGATAATACGATCCAGGGCAAACACCATCAGGAACGAGATGGCGACACCAAACACGGCACCGCACGCCGATTCGATCGACTTGATGGTCCAGACACGCTGACGGAAATCGTATAATTGCCGCTCCAGTGATTCGGGCAATGTCAGCCCAGACTTCGACAGTGAAGCACTCATGTCAGCGTTCTCCTGCAAACGAAACCATCCGTCACAACAGCCGAACAGTGTAAACCAACAACTGCAAAATGAAACATTTATTTTACGACGGATCAGATCAATCCTATGACTTTACGACCGATCCAGAAAACAGCCAATAACAAGATCAGTGTTCCCGCCACCGCAGGATGACACCAGAGTTGAACGCGTCGAACACTCGGCGGCGGGTCGGGCAGCGCCGCTAGCGACTGCAAAACTTGCTCCAGTCGATCCAGTCCGATCACCTGCCCCTGGGTCACTCGGGCAATTTCTTCCATCACTTCTGGCCGAGCTGCCCGGCCAATCCTCTCGACCGCGACACCCTGCACAAAAAAGGATGTTTCGAGCGTGGCACTCGTCTGTTTACACGTCATCGTCACTTCATGGCGCCCAGGCTCTTCAGGGGTGTACCGCGAGGAAAATGCCCCCCATTCGTCCCCGGACGAGTTAAATCGGACGGTTTCTGCTTTTCCGGATGGGGCGACAATGCGAGCGGTCACGTCTCCCTTCGGCAGGGGTTCGCCGCTTCGTTCCATTACGTTTGCACTGAGAGCAATCGTCTGTCGAACTTGAGGCTGTTCCGGCGAATAGTAGAGACGCATCGTCTCACCCTTAGCCATGTTGCGCTGATAAGCCATCCAGCGGACGACTTGTCCCCAGAAGCGATAGTGGTATTTGTCTTCGACACCCTTACGCCATCGCCAGGCGCCGTCAGTCCCCATGAACAGCACTTTTCCAGCGCCCGAAGTTCGCGTTACCAGCAGTGGTAACCGACCAAATTCATTGGAAATATCTTTGTGGACACACAGCACATCGCTGCCCGCTTTCGCTCGAGTCACCGGTGCATACCATTGGAAACCAGGCAGTCCTTCCCAGACCTCGGTATTGTCTTCCTGAGTATCCGCCAGCTTGGTCAGCAGGCTGCGACGACCGAGTTCCGTCAGTTCAAAATGACTCGCCGTTCGCGATCCCCAACCCCCTGGCTGTGCGGCATCCAGGTGTACTGGGCAAAGATCGCCCAGTTCAGTGTCCATCAGTGACAACTGCCGGCCTTGCCAGCCCGGCATGAAGACCAGGCCACTCGCCTGATGCTCGACCAGTCCCTTCAGCAAACGGCAGTCTTCCGGCGTCAACTGACCGTCTTCCAGGCCGACGTCACCCAGGAAAACAACGTCATATTTCGACAATTCGTCCAGTCCTGACGGAAACTGCTTGATGTAGTCCTTGTTTCCGCCACCTGTTTTTCCCAACCCCGGATGAAACAGCAGACACGAAACATCAACGCCCGGGTCGCGCGACAAGGCGTTTCGCAGGTAGCGGTATTCCCAGCGGGGAACCGACTCCACCACCAGGACTTTCAGCTTTTCTTCGCGAATCGCGATCGGGACAGAGATTGCATTGTTCTCGGCGAGCAATTCGTCGCCATGCTTCGGGACAGTCATCGTGAGGGTATAGTCGCCGGTTGCCTTGGGTTTCCAGATCACCCATTCGCTCGTCCGACCCATCGGAGCGATCCGGATTTCCTTAGTCACTGTCTCGCCATCGGACGACTTCAACGTGACAGTTGTCACGTGTTCACGCGGCAGCGTACTGTCGATCGTGAACGGGATGCGGACTGATTTGCCTGTGATTCCAAACGTCGGTGCATCCAGACTCAGCAGTTCCACATCAGGCAATCGGGAAGGACTCCCTGCCGCCAAGGCGTAAACCGGAATCCCTTTCAGTCGCAACATTGAGGCGGCCGCAACGGGAGGTTCTCCCTCGTTCCAATCCCCATCCGACGCAATCACGATCGCTCGCAGATTTTTGAATTGGCGTGGTGCCTGTGTCAGTGGTTCGTGCAGATTTGTCCCGCGGACTGCCGTTCCTGTCGACGCCCCGTCGACAGCAGAAAATGGCTGAATGACGATCGACATCCGTTCTTCCAGCGATTTCCAGAATTCAGTATTGGTGATGGGTGCGATGGCTTCGCGCCGAGACTTCACGGTTGAAGTGGATGTCGCCACATCGCGGGTGTCCATACTGGCGGACGAATCCCACAATACGGCGATTGTCGGCTTTTCGTCTGGCCGAAACTCTTCAACCCATTCCGGCTGATTGAGCAGCACCGCCACATAGCAGACCAGAAACAGCCGTAGCAATTCCAGCAATCCGTAGTCACGGCGGTATCCGCTGCGACGCCAGGCGACAAAGCACAATCCCCCAGTCACGGCAACCAGCAGGATTGACGAGATGATCGACCACGGAACCCACAGGAATGTCAGCGTATGAACAGTGTTCATGCGGAGCCTCCTGAAGAGTTGGAGCGAGCGAGTTTGGGAAGGCACAATGCTGCTTCAAGAATCAGTGCGATCAGCATCAAAGTCATGAATGCCCGCCAGATTTCCTGAATGAGTGAACTGAGGCTTCCAGCCTGATCGTCGACGCGAGCGAAGTCCAAACCACGAAAAAGTTCGGTGACACGGGTGTCCGTCAGAATTCGCGTTTCATCTTCAACCACAGGGCGATTGACCGCGAGCAATCGGTCACCTGACGAATAAACACCGCGATGGTAGGGGTACTCTGTAGAAAGACCCTGATCACCTTCCGACAGCCGCGTCCACTGCGAGGGAGTTTCGCCTGTGGGAACGCCCGCATCCAACTGGCGAGCTTTCCCCAGGACAGCGACACCCGCTTCGAGGGCACGCTGTACGAAGGCGTAGAGCACGACCCCGTTGGTGGCCAGTGACGAGTCTTGAATCGCAGGTGTCGTCGCCCAGAAGTAAACTCCCCCCTGTTTTGTCGGCACGCGTGCCACAAGAGACGCACCACCTCGCAACGTCGCCAGCGGTGTGTGCTCACCGCTCAACCCACAATACTTACGAATTTCCAATTGCCCGACAGGAAGTGCCGCACCACTGAGCGTTCGTCCCAGCAGATCTTCATCGCCGCGCCAGGTTTCAATGGCAATTGGATCATTTCCGCCCGCCCATTCCGACCAGCGGATTCCAAACAACTCTTCATTGCCGGGATTACGCGGGGGCATGAATACCGCTTCGCCACCCCGATCAACAAATTTTTGTAACTGATCGGCAATCGCCCCGGTTGGCAGTGATCCTTGCCAGAGGACCAGCGAGACATCTTCCCATTCGAGCGTCGGCAGTTGTTCAACCGCGATGATCTCCGGCTTCAGCGTCAGTGCCGGATCGGGGGCAATACCCGACACCAGTTTCAACGGACGTTCCGACTGTGGTTCTTCGGTAACGATGATGGTGCGGCGCGGTGGTGGAACATCGAACGCAAAATAGAAATCGTCATCATCAGGGTTCGCATCTGCGGGGATGGAGACTCGTCCCCAACCACGTGTTCGCGTTTTTTCAATCGGCAATCGATGGTCTTTGAAGTCGGTATGCAATCCGGTCAGTTCGACATTCATCACGGACCGTGCCCCGTCGATCTCAAACTGTACCTGCAGAGGCACTTTTTCGTCTCCGCCGCCATCGCGTGTGATTCGCAGTGAGACCAGGACTTCGGCCCCTTCGTCCGATTGAACTCGACGGACGTCCGTCACGCGGATCGAAACATTGGTCGGTGCGGTCTGGGGATACGCGAGCAGGTGAAATCGTACCCCTTGAGGAAACTCGAGGAAGGCATCTCGCAATGTGGCCCAGCGACCGCTTTCGGCGGTCCAGTCGTTCTCTCGCAGATCCGAACAGATCCAGATCTCTGACCTGCCGGCGTTGTTATTCCGGATGTAGTCATGTGCCGCCTGCAGCATCACTGGCAAGTCGGCCGAACTGCTGGCTGGTCCCGCACTTGGCAGAGTTCTTAACGCGGCGGGTGATTCCAGTTCCTGAGGCGTATGGTTCGCGCTGTCGATCAGCACCCAATGCCCGGACCCGAGCGTTTCAAACATCCGCACGAGTTGCTTTCGGCCGGTTTCCAGTTTCGAATCGCCAGTTCCCGCACCCCGTTGCTGCATACTGGGGGAACGGTCCAGCAGAATAATCGTAGTATCAGCCCGGCTACCTGCCGCCAGACCGAGCCAGCCGCTGGCGAGTGGTCGACTGGCCGCAATAATCAGCCCGGCAATGGCCAGCATCCGAAAGAGCATGATCAGCCACTGGCGCAGTCGCGAATAGCCGCGCGACATGCGATGTGCCGCCAGCAGGAACATCATCGCTCCCCACTGGATCGTCTGAAATCGCCGCTGGTTAATCAGGTGAATAATCACCGGCAGGGCAACAAGAGGGAGGCCTGCCAACATCCATTGTTGCAGGAAACTCATCTCAGTCCCTTTCCCTGGGCTCGGCCTACCAGGAACCGAACCAGAACCTGTTCATAGCTCTCGTCGATACTGACGCGGTGATAGTCAACCGCCGATTCCAGAACCACTTTCTTCATCTGGTCCAGATACAGGTGCAGGGCCTTGGTGTATCGATCGGCGATATCATTCGGCTCGGCAAAGATGGACGGCCCCCCTTCCATGTCGACGAATCGCATCGGTCGCCGAAACTGAAAATCGAGTTCGAGGGGATCGAGCAGATGGAAAACCGCCACATCATGGTGACGGAATCGCAGATGCTGGAAACAACTCGATAGCAGTTCCGGTTCGATGAACAGGTCCGACAGGATGATGACCAGTGCCCGCTGTCGAATCGTCTCAGCGATCTCATGGAGAACGGATGCCAGTTGAGTTTCCCCTTTGGGCTGTGCCTGATCAAGCATGTCAAAAATGAGTCGCAAATGGGCCGCGTTTCGCTTCGGCGGAAGGTTCTGTACCAAACCCTTTGCGACACAACCCAGCCCCACAGCATCCCCCTGTTGACTCGCCAGATAGCTGATCGTTCCCGCCAGTTTACGAGCATATTCGATCTTGGTGATTCCCTTGGAACCAAACCCCATCGAACCGCTGGTATCGACGACCAGGCAACAGCGCAGATTGGTATCGGCCTCAAATTCTTTCACGTAGAAACGGTCAGATCGACCGTACGCTCGCCAATCGAGGCGTCTCAGATCGTCGCCGGGCACGTATTTGCGGTACTCGGCAAATTCCACGCTGGCCCCCCGATGGGGGCTGGCGTGGCGACCGGAGACATTTCCCTGCATGGGCCGTCGCGCGAACAACGGCACACCCGCCAGTCGCGAAAGGACTGCGGCATCCAGGAAACTGCGAGTTTGACGATCAGGGAACATAGACGACGATTACCGTTCTTCCATCGTTTCACTGATCAACCGTTTAACAATCTGGCGGGCATCCAGCCCTTCGGCCTGGGCAGCGAATGTCGTGATGACACGATGCGTCAGTACTGGCACCGCAACTTCATGGATGTCTTCCAGACGGACCATGTAGCTCCCGTGCAGCGCTGCACGCGCCTTCGCACCCAGAATCAGGAACTGAACGGCTCGCGGCCCCGCTCCCCACGCAACGAGGGGCTTCAGCCAGGCAGGAGCCGAGCTACCTTGTGGGCGAGTTTTTCGAACCAGTTTAGTCGCATACTGGTAGATATGGTCCGGCACCGGAACACGACGCACCAGATGCTGGTGTTCGATGATCTCGGCGGCCGTTACCAGATGTTCCAGTTGCGGCAGTGCGTCGCCAGTCGTCGTCCGGGCGATCAGGACCTCTTCCTCTTCCGTCGGGTAATCCAACTCGATCAAGAACATGAATCGGTCGAGTTGTGCCTCAGGAAGCGGATAGGTTCCTTCCTGTTCGACAGGGTTTTGAGTGGCAAGTACGAAAAACGGCGGCTCCAGCCGAAACGTTTTTCCAACGACGGTGACCTTTTGCTCCTGCATCGCTTCCAGCATTGCAGCTTGCGTCTTCGGGGGGGCACGATTGATTTCGTCCGCCAGCACAATGTTCGCAAATACGGGGCCATGAATGAATTGAAACTCGCGCCGACCATCGGAACCATCCTGCAGGATGTCGGTCCCGGTAATGTCCATCGGCATCAAGTCAGGAGTAAACTGGATACGGCTGAAGCTGAGCGACATCGTTTCAGACAGCTTGCTGACCAGCAGCGTTTTTGCCAGACCGGGAACCCCCATTAGCAGGGCGTGACCGCGAGCGAACATCGAAATCGACAGCCGTTCAATGACTTCGTGCTGCCCGATGATGACTTTTCCCAGTTCCTTCTTCAGGCGACCGTACAGCTCTCGCAGCCGATCGATTGCCTGAACATCGTTATCGCTGAGATTCGGCGTAGCACCGGAATTCGCCATCGTGAACATCTCCGATCATCTGAAAAACCGCAAGAAAGCGGATAAGCATTGAAATTGCGTGAGATTTGCAGTGTGATGCCACACGGAACGAGACAATCGGTCTGAAGTCATACCAAACTGATTGGCGGGATGGAAGCGAACGCTTCTTCGGAAAAGACAGAACGTATGCACACGATTAAAAAAGAGCTCATTGCCGAGGTTCCAACCAGACGCGAAACTGGTTTCAGACACGACCATGTTCGGCGCGGGGCTCCTGACCCTACTGCTCGGCGCGGGTCTTCTGACCCCGCCGAAACGCCCGACCGAAGGTCTCCTCTTTTCCGTTTCCGCTCGTCCGACGAAGCCCCGCATCTTGTCACCAAAGCCTAACAAACCCGACTGAATTCTCCCTGAAGTCCAGCTTCAAATCTCAGTAGAATCTTGCACGCCATACCAAACCGGATACAAGTCGATTCCGACAGACTTTCAAAAACATTCACCTCCTGAAATCGCCAAGGAAACAACATGCTCATCAAAATCACAGCGATTGCGATCGGATTCCTGACGATTATTACGTTGGCCGACCCAGCACCAGCATGGGCTCAAGCTGCGCCGACCACAAAGCAGCAAGCGGAAGACTTCATCGCTTTCAACTTCAAAAAGGCAGACAAAAACAACGACCAGAAAGTCACGTTGGCGGAATTTCTGGTTGACCGTGTTCCTGCCGAAGTCGCCAAGCGAGATTTTCAATTAGTCGACTTCAATGCCGACGGCGCTTTGACAGCCAACGAATTCGCCGCAGTTCCGTCACTCGTCGAACCGTGGTTCCGCGGCCCCATGCCAGATCCGATGCTGGCAGTCGTCGATTCCATTGCCGCAGCTTTGGAAAAAGCACTGGGCTGGAATACGAAGCCAGATATGCAAATTGACGCAGAGTCATTCGTCACCGCCTTGGCTGAACGGTTCGGGCCAGTGATGGCGGGGCTCAACGTCGGCCAGGCCGACACAGATCGCGATGGTCGAGTCAGCCGTGCCGAAGGACGACGCTTCCTGGAAATGTTGTTCGGCGTCAGGCGGACCGACGGGAAAATGCTGCGGGATCCAAACGGGCGCGTCGTGAATTACATGTTGTACCTTTACGTCGACCTGAATCGGAATGACCAGTTGGAAAAGGCCGAGTTCATGGAGCGGGCGTTCGCGGGTGATCTGGCGAAGGTCGAGTTTGATTCAGTCAACGCCGATGGCAACGATGTCCTGTCGTTTGAAGAATGGTGTCAGTTGCGTCATCGCGGCGTGAATGATCCGATCATGGAATTCCGCGAGATGGACCGAAACATTGACGCGTTCCTGTCACCCGAAGAAATCGTGAACGGTACCCCCGACTGGAAACGTCACCTGGCCAAGTTTGCCTTTCCGGGTTTCGATCTGAATCGCGACGGCAAGTTGTCTCTGTCGGAATATCGCCTGACACTCCAGGCGAACCCAGTCCTCCCGTGGCAAAACGAACTCGTGGACCAGGATGGAGACAACACACTGGCTCTGCAAGATTTTCGTTTTGAAAATGGAATGTTTCCACTGCTGCACCTGATCTATTTCAGACGCCTTGACACCAACAACAATGGCAAACTCGAAGTCACCGAATTCCAGTTTCGCACCAAAACGCCGGATGAATTCTTCACTCTGAACGAAGACGGAACTGGCTGGAAGGCGTTCTATCGATTCGAAGGGCGACCTGCGTGCGGTTCGCCTGCGATCTCGCCCGATGGAAAGCAAATTGCGTTCGATGCCTGGCCACAGGGACAGCAGAATGGATCCGCCATCTATGTGATGGACATCAACGGAAGTGAACCGAAACAGATCTGCCTGGGGATGATGCCCTCCTGGTCCAGCGATTCGAAAAAGGTCGCCTGCTCGCGATCGAGTCCTTCCTATGGAGCCTGGGTGATGGATCTCGCCGGAGTTGACAACCATCACATCGGCCGCGGCTGGGGAGCTCAATTCTCCCCTGATGGAAAGCGAGTCGCATTTACCGACAATGGCCCGGTGATCAAGATGTGGAATTCCGAAACCGAAGAGTTCACGACGATTTTTGAAGGAAAGGAATCCGGCTATCAGCAGATCTTCTGGAACATGTCCTGGTCTCCGAATGGCAAACAGATCTGCTTTAAAGCACTCAAGAGAGACAATACGCAGGAAGTTGCAATGGTCGACACGGAAGGTGACAAGCCGAACCTGAAAGTCCTGTACACGTCGAAGAATCACATCAATGCCGATTTCGCCTGGCACCCTACCAGCCAGCGGATTGTATTCTCGACGATAAACGTCCCGACCAGCACGACTCAGTTGTTCGAAGTCGATCCCACGATGATCGGCCCTCCAGTCCTGCTCAAAGGACAGGATCCGAAACGCAACAATACTGATGCCTCCTGGACACCCGATGGCAAGCGATTGATTGTCATCAGCGGGGATTATTGAGTCTTCCCTTCAACGAAGACATCCCGCTTTTGATCCGCTAGAATGAACAGATCGCAACCATTCTTATCGATACCTGCGAGGGTTTTTATGCGAACATTGATTCGAGGGGCCACGTGTGTTTTGCCAACGGGTACGGCTAGTACCACTGTTTTAATCGAAGATTCGAAGATTCTGGATCTGGCTCCGCCCGCCAGCGCCCAGGTTGATCAGGTTGTCCAAGCCGACGGTCTGTACTTGATCCCTGGCGTCGTTGACGATCAGGTCCATTTTCGCGAACCGGGACTGACTCATAAGGAAGACCTGCATACCGCATCCCGTGCATGTGCGAAGGGTGGAGTCACGTCGTTTCTGGAAATGCCAAATACGAACCCAACAACAATCACCTGTGATCGGTTGGCCGAGAAACTGCAACTTGCTGCCGGGAAGTCGCTCGTCAATTACGGATTTTACATCGGTGCGACGCCGAGCAATGTCGAAGAACTGGCGCGTGCGAAGCGGACACCAGGGATCAAGATTTTCATCGGCTCAAGCACAGGTGACCTGCTCGTTGACGACCAGTCCGCTCTGGAACGTATCTTCGCAGAGACTTCGCTGCCGATCTGTGCCCACTGTGAAGATGAAACAACCGTTCGCGCCAATCGGGACGCAATTAACGGCGGTTCGACATTCGCAGACCATTCACGAATTCGCGATGAGCGTGCCGCAGTGATTGCGGTAAAACGAGCCTTGGACCTGGCATTTCGTCACAATCATCGCTTTCACGTGCTGCACGTTTCTACGGCAGCCGAAACGGAACTGTTACGTGACCATCGCGGTCTAATCACAGGCGAAGCCTGCCCGCATCACCTGTTGTTTAACGTCGATGATTACGCCCGACTCGGTTCACTCGTGCAAATGAATCCGTCGATCAAGACCGCCGCCGACAACGTGGCGCTCTGGAATGCCTTGCGCGAGGGGCTGCTTCAGGTCGTCGCAACGGATCACGCTCCACACACCATCGAAGAAAAGCGGCAGCCCTATCCGAAATCACCCTCCGGTTTGCCCGCCGTCGAAAATTCACTGGCACTGATGCTCGACAGCATTCACCAGGGACGATGTACTCTGGAACAAGTCGTCCATTGGATGTGCGATGCTCCGGCACGCGTCTGGGACATGGTCGGCAAGGGGCGCATTGCCCCTGGTTACGATGCCGATCTCGTTCTGGTGGACCTCAACCTTGAGCAAACCATTCGGAATGACGAGCAGGAAACAAAGTGTCGGTGGAGCCCCTGGGATGGAGTGACCCTCAAAGGTTCGCCTGTGCGAACCTGGGTACTAGGTCAGACCATCTACGATCACGGCAAGATTGACGACACCATCCGCGGCGGCGAAATCCAGTTCGACCACGACTTGGGTGGTTACTGGAAAACCGCATAGTCCATTCGCTGAACGCGGCCCAGGCAGACAGCGGTTGTTACCACAGACGGCGATACTGGGCTTCTACGACCACGATGAAATTTCGAGCCCGTCTGCTATCGACTTATCGTCGATGCGGTTCCTTCAGAGGTCGATCAAGGATTGAGGCACAATTGGCACTTGCAGTTCGGCGTTTCGCGATGACCTACAACGCGCCGTCGGGGTCGGGCCTGCGATATTTCGATTTTGGCCAGACTGAGATTTCCTTTTCGGACAACGGTCTAATCTGGCCAAAATCGAAATATCGCAGGCCCGACCCCTTATTACATCGATTGCATCCGTGCGTAGTCTTCGTCGCGGAAGATCTGCAAAGGGTCGATGCCGATGACCAGATAGATGTTGATTTGCTCGGGTTCGCCTGCAAATTGCATCCGAACTTTGAACTGAGGTTGCTCGGTGTTCTTCATTTCCTCAACGATTTCAAACGATTCCAACTTCTTCCCTTGAGTCCAGCGGAGATCAAACACGTTGATGACTGGCTTTGAAGATGCGATCGGTCCGTGAGGTGATCCGCTTTTCCAGACCGTCAGTGCAGTCATCAACGATTCACGAGCTTTCCCTGTGACCGGAAGATAGCTGGATCGTGATTTCCCACCGCAACCGGAAGTGGAGGATTTCAAAAGCAGCAGCGGGATTACGGCCAAAAGATCTCGGCGGTTCAACATGTCGGCTTTTCCATAGATTTGGCGGTTTCATCGGCGATTCGTTGCCAGCGGCGACGACGAATTGCATAAAAGGCGATCGGCAATAACAGGTCTACGACTTCATCAGCAATCAGAATTCCTCCCAGAACCGGGGCCGCCATCGGGCGAATGACGTCGGCCCCCATTCCCGTACTCCAGAGCATCGGTGCAAGGCTGAGGATCGTCGTCGCCTCAGTCAGCAGTTTCGGTCGCAGCCGATGAACGGCACCGGTCAATACGGCCGATTGCAAATCATCCAGTGACATGTTTCGCAGTCCTCCGGCATTGTCAACCGCTTCGCGCAAGTAGACCAGCATCACCATGCTGGTGGCGGCAGCCATTCCGAAGCAGGCGATGTATCCAATTCCGACAGCAACGGAAAATGGAAACCCCAGCATCCACTGACACAAGATGCCACCCGCCAGAGCGCCCGGGACCGATAACAGCATCAGGCCTGCATCGACGACATCTCGGAATGCCACATGTAGAATCAAGATGATCAGCAGTACAGTAAAGGGAACCATCCAGAAAATGGCACGTCGAGTCTTGGCCGCATGTTCATATTGGCCAGTCCATTCAACAAATACCCCCTCAGGCAACTTGACTCTCTGGCGGACCTGTTCCTGCGCGGCCACGACGAACTCAGCGGGGTCTCGCCCTCGCACATTTAAGCGGACATAATTTCTCAACCACCCGTTCTCACTCTTGATCGTGGCGGGCCCATCAATGGTGGAAACGTCTGCCACGGATTCCAGAGAAACCGTCTCCAACACGTTGGCTGGTCCTGCTCCGATCTGATGGCGTCTCGGGATTGGCAGTTGTCTGAGCATTTCTGCCGGTTCAAGTCCACCTGCGTGTAATCGCAGCCTCAATGGAAACCTCGATTCGCCACTTTCCATCATGGTGACCACGCTCCCTCCAGTGGCAGCGGTCACGACGGCATCGATATCGGCGTCGACAATCGAGTTTTCTATCGTACGACGATGGTCAGGGACCACGGTGATGTATCCCTTTCCGCGAATTGGATCGGCGAGCACATCGGCTGCGCCGGGGACCTGTCGCAGCATTTCAGCGATCTCATCCGACGCACGGACCACATCATCCAGATTCTGTCCAAGGACTCTGATGCCGACTTCTGAATTGACGCCCGTCGCGAGCATATCGACCCGGTTCTGGATCGGCTTCGTCCAGACATTGGCCCAGCCCGGCATCTGAACTGACAGGTCCAATTCGCCCCCCGCTTGATTGATCGAATCGGAATCATGCGGCCAGAGCCATAACTCGCTCGTCCACTGTTCGGTCAATCGACGGACAAGTGCATCATAAACGGGATGCGGATCGATTGCCGGCAGGACCGAATGTGAGGGGATTCCTCGATGCGTTCCGGCATGATGCTGTGGCCCTTTCGTGTTGTAACGAGCATCCAGAACCTGCTTCCAGACCGCAACGAACGCGTCGTCGACGATCGGCTGACGAGCGAGTATCTCGGTGCATACGACCTGAACCCACGTCGCAGCCGACCTCTGCCGTAATTCCGCATTCATCCGAACCAGGTAGAGTGAGAATTGCCGATCAAATTCCGTCTGCAATTCGGTCAGCAGTTCCTCGTCCAGAGAAACCGGATTCAGACCAAAACTCTGTCGCAAGAGATTTGCGGTTCGCGTTGTCAGAGATTGGAGGCCGATTTCATGGCTCGCCACGGCCCCAAAATAGCCCTGGGCATAGAGTTGTTTTCTCACTTCTCCGACCAATACGTGCACGCCACCGACCGTCAGATGTTGGCCCAGTCTTCTGACATCACCCGCCGGAAGCTTGGCGACGACACCTTGAATCTCCACAGGCGAAAGGGGTGTTTTCAAAGCCCGCACGCGACTCAGTCGTTGAGCGAAATTCGATACGAGTTGAACCGAGAGGTCTCGCGATAATTCTGTCTGGAACAGCTGCAACCGCTGCCAGCAGACTTCCCTCTGGATGGCGTCGAACCGTTGGGTTCCAGGATCTACGATCTCAGAAACAAGCCCTGCAGCAGCCGATGACGATTCGATCAACCTGGCATTAGTCAGTTCCTCAAGTGCGATTCGGGCTGTTCGATCACAATCTCGCCTCAGGATACGACGACTCGGCCAGAACTTTTGAGGAAAGAACTCGACCATGGTTTCAATCATATCGACCGGCGCAGGATCAAATGGCGTTTCAGCCCGCCCCGCCTTGCCTGTCACCATTCGCACTTCAGGGAAGCGGCACAGCACCATGTTGCGTGCTTTCAAATCATCAAGCGACTGTGACAGCGACACGCGCGGGACGGTGATTGGCATGTCCATCACCATCCCTTCGTCAAGCGGCAATCGGAGAGCCAGTCCGATCGGCCGCATCGTCGATTGCAGGATCAGTCCTGTCGCAATGATGCTCACGGACAATAGACACTTCCGTGCCAGCAGCGATCGAACGAGCGGAAACGAATTCTCATTCGAGGCTTTGACCATCAGCCATGAAACGCCAACGGAAGCAACCACGGCAAAACGAACGAGCAGATCCAGGCCGGTGGCTGCGGCCCCTGCGATCATTGTCAGACAAAGTAGAAGGACTAGCGGCAGCGGATGCTGCATCAGCCAGGTCAGAACCGGGCGATAGACGCTGGATACCGAGCGGACAATCGCACTTTCTGATTCGTCACGAATCCGGCCAGAAATCAGACGGGCACACAAAACAGGGACCAATGTAACGGTTAAAAGTGCCGCCGAAAGCAATGCCAGAGTCTTGGTCCAGGCCAGCGGGCGATACATCTTGCCATCGATTCCCCCCAGAGCAAAGACGGGCAGGAATGAGACAATCATCAGCATGATCGCCAGAAATGCAGGGCGACCGACAATTGTGCAGGCATCGGCGACCGTTTCGCTGATATCACCGGTCACAGGCGAATCACCAAATCGTCGGCGCAGGCGATGAGTCACGTTCTCAGCAACAACAATCGACGAATCGACGAGCACTCCGATCGAGACGACGATTCCGGCGAGTGACATGATATTCGTCTGAATATCAGCAATCCCGGCGACTCGCAAAACCTGCATCCCCAGGAATGATCCCAGGACGACGAGTGGCAGCGTTCCGACAATGATCAGCGACGTTCGCCAATGTCGCATCACCAGAATGATGCAGATCGACGTTACGAGCAGTGATTCGAGCAGGGTTTTTGTCACCGTATCGACCGCACTCAAAATCAGCGGGCTACGGTCGTAACATGGGACAACGCGGGCTCCATTCGGCAGTCCGTCACCGATTTGGATCAGTCGAGACCGTACGGCACGGGTCACATCAAGTGGATTATGTCCGAAGCGAAGATGAACGATCCCCGCGACCGCCTCGTTCCCATCCTTTTCAAAGCCACCACGGCGTGGTGCTGTTCCCATGCGAACGTGTACCAACTTGTTCAGTGGGATCATGAGACCTCCAGGAAGTGGCAGCAGGGCTTCCTCGAGCAAATTTATGCGACGCAGCAAGTCGTTGCTGTTTTCATCAGGATTGTCACCGTTGGAAGTGAGGCTGCGGACGAGGAATTCGGAATTCGCAGCGGTAACGACATTGCCACCCGTCGTCCGTGTGACTGAGACGAGCGCTGATTCCAGATCGGCGAGCGTCAAACCCGCAAGCGAAAGTTGCTCAGCATCCGCCTCGACATGGATTTCCGCGACGAATCCCCCGACCGTCGCAACCTCGGCAACTCCTGGCACGGATCGCAACTGCGGCGCGACAACGGTCTCTTGCAGTCGTCGCAGTTCAGCGAGATCCGAATCCAATCCCTCGACCGTATACCAGAAGATCTGTCCTGTCGGAATTCCATCCGCAGCCAATCGCGGAGTGACTGGAAGATCCAGATGCAATTCGGTCAGACGTCCATTGGCACGGCGGCGTGCTTCATCAAAGCTGATCGAATCGTCGAATATCAGATGCAGCAGTGAGTAGCCGACGTCACTTGAACCCCGTACTGTTCGGATTCCCGGTAACCCCTGAAAGGCGAGTGCGAGCGGACGCGTAATTCTGCGTTCAATTTCGGGCGGACTTTTGCCGGGCCATTCCGTGTGAATGAGGATCTGATTTTCCGAGAGATCCGGGACCGCGTCGATAGGTGTCTGAAACACGACCCACAGTCCGACGATGGACCAGACGCCTGCCAGTACCAGGACAGCAGTTGAGTTTCGAATCAAAAATAAAGTGAACGACCGATACATCGACAATCACCAGCAATTGACAGAAAGAACTACTGACGATTGTCGTCACGTTCGTCTTTGAGCTTAGCAAGATACTTATCAGGATCGGCCTGTAAGCCTGATTCGCAACCCTTGCAACAGAGAAACACTTTGCGGCCTCGCACCATCGTGAAAACCGGTACTCCCATCGAGCCGAGCGGCGCATCGGTCACAGGACAGATGCGTTGACGTTTAACGAGCGCCAGGTCCGCATCCGAGAGTGGTTCTGCGGATTTCTTCGACTCAGAACGACGTTTCGGCAATGCAGGGGAGCGATTGGAACCGCTGGCTGCACCAAAGTACTGAGTCGCGAGATTCGGATGCAAACGGCTTTCGGCATCGATCAAAAAAACGCCCATCGTGGCGACTCGCTGATCGGGCTTCAGGCCTTCCAGGATCTGGCACGTCTCTCCGTCACGTGAACCTAACTTCACACGAATTCCATCAAACATGCCGGGCATCGATTCCACATAAACGACGTCGGCATCTCCAAGTTGAACAACGGCAGAAACGGGGACAGAGAGAATGTTGACGTTCTCGTTCCCAGACGCTTCCGATTTGACGGGCGACGTTCGAATCCCTGCGAGTTGCACTCGGTACGGTGTAAACTGCATTCGAGCCAGCACACCTTCGGGTAACAGTGTTGCGTCGGATTTCTTGCGAGTGATCAGGTCCATATTGCAGACCGGGCAGATCGCCGGCCAGGCACTGACAACGCCGGGGTCCATCGGACAGAAAAACTCGGTATCGCCCGAAACGGATGACGCCGAACTGTGGCGATGCCACAACGAGGAAACGCGATCCCATCCACCACGTAACCATGGCCAGCCTGCCATCACGGCCGCCAGCAGACCGAGTGCGAAAACAAATCGAAACCGGACCTGAATGGCACGAAGCAGCACTTGCGATGCAGATGGTGACGGTGAAGAGTTGAGTTCGGTCATGGAATTTCAGAGTGGTCAAAGTTCATGGATGGTGTCTTGGACGTACCGGTTGTGCTCATTTCGTATCTGCTGGCTCCGCAGCGCCCGGCAAAACCGTTTGCTCCGGCGGCAGTTCGATTGTCTTCCCATTCGCATCTGACTGTGTCTTGGGCTCCTCAGTCGCAGGCATATGGTGGTCCCAGTGCATGAGTAACTCGTAGTCTTCCTGCCGAAAGACCCACAGAGGATCGATACCTACCACAATGTAACGAGTCTTGATGACTTCGGATGGATTCGACAGATGCAGTGTGACCGCCATTGTCCGGCCGGCTGATCCGCGAACTTCTCCCAGAATCTGGAAGTCATCCAGAACTTGGCCCGACTTTCGCCCGGCATCGGTAACGTGGATGACGGGTGACGTTCCTGCCACTTCGCCGGGGGGCTGACCGGACTTCCAGGCTTCCAGTCCGCTTCGCACGGCAGATTCTGCAACGGCCAGACTGGGGGTGTAATCCAACGCTTTCCTGGCGCAGCCTGTCAGGGTCGAGAACACAATCAGGCAAATTGCCACGTGAATGACTTTTCTTGCCATCAGGTCTGATCCTCCTGAAGGAATTGTCATTCGCTGATGGGTTCACCACCAGCACGAGTTCCCAACGCACGCCAGACATTCAGGTCGATATTGTCGGATACGAATCGGATGCTGCCATCCCCCATCATCGCATGAACACCACCGGTGTGGCGGCTCCCTGCTGAAACTTGCATCGCCATGTTTGTCATCGATCCTGTGAAACCCGTACCACCGCAACTCTTCGAATTTGGTGTGGCGACATGGTTGTATTGGGTGCAGCAGTTTTCCCCCATGACCCAACTGTATCCCCATTTGCTCGTCAGCGGAGTACTACTGGCTGTGACAGCCTGGCAGGTGCTGTAGGTCCCTGCCAGACTGGTCTGTGCGGGGATCACAAACAAGTCCGACTTGATATCCGGCGTCCCCTGACCACGGATTTTCTCACTGAACATGATCGTCTGGCTCATTCCATCGGTGAACGAGGCCGCATTGCATCGGCTCAGCCAGTAGAACACACCCGTTTGAACTTCGCTGGGAGAAATGTCCGTTGCGGCTCCTGGGTAATCTCCCCGATCACACAACCAGCCTCCCTGATTTCCCGCATAGTTATTCTGTGCCCGCCAGGGGTCACTTGGCCCAAGATCTGTTGGGCACATGAACGCCGTAATGACCGTTCGGCTGGCAACAGCGTTGACTCCACCGGCATTTGTGAATGGTGGCATGAACGCGACAACACCACCCATCCCCGGAGTTTCCGGCGGAAAATTGAAGTCGATCGTATTGTAAAGGGGGGCCTGATCAATGTAGGGAAGAATCATCGCATGCTGCGACCAGCGAGCGTAAACGGGCACTCCCGTATAGCTGGCCCCTTTGCCAAATGGCAGCACCGTATGGGTACTCATGTAGTTATGAAGGGCCAGACCGATCTGCTTGAGATTATTCCGGCACTGAGTTCGCCGGGCTGCCTCGCGAGCCTGCTGGACGGCTGGTAACAGCAAGGCAATCAGAACTGCAATGATCGCAATAACGACGAGCAGTTCAATGAGTGTAAAACCGCGGTGGCGATTCCGAATTAAGGAACGCATCGATGACTCCGTTCAACTGACGACAAAACGTATGACGAATGCGGACGTCAGCTTCGCTTGAAATCAGCAAGCTGATCCGCGAACTCTCGTCCAATACGGATGTTAGCCCCAAGTCTTGGCGCCGTGAAGGATTTTTGCTGGCAAATCTTTCAGAATTCGGCAGTTCGGGCTCGCAGCCAACAGAACGAGCCGGACAAATGTCCGGCTCGATAAGCATTCGCTGTTTTCCAACGGGTCGTCAGTATCCAGAGCATCGCGGAGTCGGGTCGAGGAGGAAGATCGCCGTTCAGGGGTCCTGCAGGGACCGCTTACTTGATCGAGCTTTCTGCCTTGACGCCCACTGCCGCACCGCGCTGATGTTCGCGCTGAATTGCTTCGTAGACTTCTTGACGGTGCACGGGAATTTCGGTCGGGGCTTCAATCCCCAGCCGAACTTTGTCGCCGCGAATGTCGACGACGGTGATCTTGATGTTGTCGCCGATGAAAATGCTTTCATCGCGCTGGCGGGATAATACGAGCATGAAAATGTCTCCTTAATCCAACGTCGGGAACGTTGCTCTTCGCCCCGACGGCACTCCCAGTTGGCGGTCTCTCCAGGTTTCCTGACACAACAATCACGCATTCGCAGCAACAGTCGGACTCCGCATTCCGATTCCACTGCCGCATCGATGGGGTTGGGGCATGACCCCGACTTTACCCATTCAAGGGGATGGCCCCTTCTACCTATGGTCGACCTTCGGTTTTCATACGACCACTGGCAGCGGGTCTACCCCTTGAATGGGCAACGCCCGCGACCCCACCCGTACAGCCCGCAATTTGTTCAACCCCCGTCGGAAGAACATCTGCTGACCGCATCGATTGGAAATCGTTTCAGCACTTCATGTCACCGACGTATCAATCGTCATACTCTGGGCAGTCTAGGCAATTCGGCAGCAAGAAATCCGAATTTGTCGAGAAATGAGAGCTGGACCTGACGGGTTGTGCGGGCTACTCCGTCAAGGGTGTGTGTTCCGCGTCGGTACGATATAACGATTATGCGGTCTGGCGACCTGACGGGGTCGGCGGCGCACACCAATGAATCCGCTTCAGGAGAAGAATTGATGATGAATTTGCGAAGACTGGGAGTATTTGGGGTATTTCTCGGGGCTGTCGTTTCGGGGGGCCTGATTTCCACGACTGCCGTGGCTGCCGATCCGATCCGGGTTTTGATTGTTGACGGCCAAAACAACCACAACTGGAAGGCTACGACCCCTATCCTGAAGGACTTTTTGACGAAAAGCGGTCGCTTCACTGTCGATGTTGTGACGTCGCCTCCCAGCAAGTCCCCCAAAGAAGCATGGGACGCATTTCGTCCAAAGTTCAGTGACTATGCGACCGTTCTGAGTAACTACAAC
>Ga0194055_10000319_pt1 | contig 38043 bp, 41 predicted proteins | sample SepL449m_MetaG_FD_155482 | JGI IMG/M metagenome (GOLD analysis project Ga0194055, IMG submission 155482) | Anoxic zone freshwater microbial communities from boreal shield lake in IISD Experimental Lakes Area, Ontario, Canada - Sep2016-L442-9m | ecosystem: Environmental > Aquatic > Freshwater >... | reverse complement strand
GGGTTTGACACCGATTACATCGTTGAGTGCCAATCGATCCACTGCGATGCGTTCGATCAGTCCATTACTGCTGCGACGATCCACACTCGCAGGCATGGCATTCATCAACGCATCCAATGCACCTGCGGTTTGATCGCGAAATCGCGATTCAAACCACCGACCCGTCAATAAGAAAAACACAAACATAGTGAATGAATCAAAATAAACTTCACTTCCCCAAACACCTTGCGGATCAAAAGTGGCAATTGAACTCACCACAAAGGTGATCGCCATTCCTAAGGCCACTGGCAAATCCATACTCACTTGTCGCTTTTGCAAATCTCGCCACGCATTTTTCCAATACGATTGACATGAAAAAATCACAACGGGCAAACACAAGACCCACGAGGCCCAATGCAATAAATTCAAAACTGATGCATGTATTTCTTCAGGTTCAGACAAATAAGGCGGCACCGAATACATCATCACTTGCATCATGCAAAAACCAGCAACAGCAACTCGCCACAAATGGCGACGTGTTTCGATATGTCTTGCATCGCGCAAAGCCTGATCATTGGCAGGTAAAGCCTTATATCCCAATTGCTTTAATCGATCCATCCAAACAGAGGGTTTGCTCGTGTTTTCTATCCAAGTCACATTAGCGCGGTGTGAACTCGCATCAACTTGTACATCTAAAACGCCAGGCGTTTTTTTTAATACATCTTCAATCTGAAAAGCACACGCGGCGCAATGCATGCCCTCAATCACAATGTGGGACTTCCAAACTGGATTGATATCCGTATCTGAAATTGATTTTGAAAATTTTTCCCACTCGATCCGTTCGTCGAGCACGTCAAATTCATTCGCGCGCGCTATCGCCAAGTCCTGAATGGGCTCAAAGTCAAAAGTGGAAGTAGAGGCGTTTGGAGACATAAGCGAATACTAATGAACACCTTTTGCCCAATGTTTGACATATGTCAAGTTCTTGTGATCTATGCAGTCTTAAGCTCAAGTCAGCCTCAAGAATGATCTTGAAGTACTCAAACAACCTCGAAAGGATGAATCATGTATCACCGAATTCTTGTTGCCACCGACGGATCCACTTTGTCTAAAAAAGCGGTAAACAGCGCCATCGCCATGGCTGCATTGTGTGGGGCTGAGCTCACAGCGCTTAAAGTCATTCCACGCTATGCACAATCCTATTACGAAGGATCCATTCCTCTGAATGCCACCGACGTTGCGCGCATTGAAGGCACATGGAAAGCCGACGCCGAAAAAATGTTGGCAGGCGTAGTCAAAGCAGGCAAAGACAAAGGCGTAGTTGTCACGCCTCAAGTGGTCAAGAGCGATTTGATTTCCGAAGCCATCATCAAAACTGCCGTGAAGCAAAAAATTGAATTGATTGTGATGGCGTCGCACGGTCGCAGCGGCATCAAGCGTTTGTTGCTGGGTAGCGAAACCAACCATGTTTTGACGCACGCAACTATTCCAGTTTTGGTTTTGCGTTAATTAGCGCTTAAGTTTTATTTTTTGAAATGCGCGTGTGCTGGCTCTAGAAATCGTTTCTCTGAGCCATGCATGCGCTTGGGGTTGTCGTAATCTTTTTCTCCATAGCATATCGATATGCACCTTGGGCAACTCAAAGGGTAGCTCCACAATTTTGAGTTGATCAAAGGTTCCCGTCACACTTAAAAAATGCTTGGGTAAGACAGTGAGTAAATTGGAGTGCGCGACCACCTGCCCTGCGGTAAAAAACTGATTCACAATTAAAACAACTCGACGCTTGCGACCCAATGTGGTGAGGGCATGATCGACCGCACCAAAGGATCGTCCTGAAAAACTCACCATCAGATGACGCGCTTGACAAAACACATCTAAATTCAATTCTTGGTGGGCCAAGGGATGATCTTTGCGCATGACACACACATAGTGCCCATCAAATAATCGTTCAAATTCAAATTCAATATCGGGTTCAAATTTCAACATCGAATTGAGTTCAGCCAATGCGCTTGGAAAATAACCCACCGCGATGTCGGCAGTTTCATTCATCAACAGTTGTCGCGGATCTCGGGTACTGAGTGGTACGCAACGAATGGTGACGTTGGGCGCTTCTTCTTCTAATATCGCAACCATTGCAGGCATTAATTCAGCAGCAGTTGCATCGGCCATTGCCATCACAAAGGACGCTTCTGTTTGCGAAGCGTCAAATTTTCCTGGACTAAGTGCTTGTTCAAACTCTTTGAGCATTTTTCGAACCTGTGGCCATAAATCCAAAGCCATTGGTGTTGCAACCAACGATTGACCTCTGCGTTGTATCAACTCATCGCCTAGTAAGTCTTTAAGTCGCCTCATGGCATTGCTCACCGCTGGTTGGGTGAGCGCCAAATTGGCAGCGGCTCGGGTGAGGCTCTTTTGAGTCATGACTTCGTCAAATACACGAAGCAAATTGAGATCAAAAGTTCTAAAATTTAATTTGTTCATTGATTTTACGAATGACCATCATATAAAAATATAATTTGACCATTACTAGTGTAAACCCTAATATTCGTATATCGACACATTTAAAAAGAGCATCATGACTTCATTCATACATATTGAATTTTCAAAAGAACACCCAGGCGTTGTTCGAGCCGAACGTTTCATTCAAACCATCAAGGCTTATGCAACCTATTTGGGACAAGAGCGCGGCATCAGTTTTCTCCTTCAAAGCGCTTTCGCTGCAGCCTTGCTCGTTGAAATCAATGAAGCCATCGACACTTTGTCTGAAGGGCATGAACTGTTGGCTTGGACGGTGATGTGGCTCGTGGCATTTGTTGCTATTTATTATTTTGCACAAGCGCATCTAGTTTCCAACCTTAAAACCAAATGGAAAAATTGGAAACAAGCCAGACGTATTTCAGCTGCAGAAAACGAATTGTGGTCTGTTGCACTGTCTGACCACCGTGTGATGGCAGACCTGCAATCAGCCATCAGCCGCTCATCTGATCAGTAAATACAGGCTCACTTCGAGCTCTCCATCAACGCGCAGCGACCTTGCGCGTTTTTTAATTCTTTATAGTTAAAACCCTTAAGACACGCCTTTGTCACTTATTAGGGCAAAATATTAGATCTTTCTGACATTTAAGGAACCCTTCATGTACTCCTTCACCTATGAGCGCCCCACATCACTCGACGATGCTTTAAAAGTATTGCAATCAGGTGGACAAGCCTTGGCAGGTGGTCAAACCATGTTGGCGGCGATGAAGCAACGTTTGATGCAACCCGAAAAACTCATCGACTTAGCGAGCATCACCGATTTACGCGGCATCAAAAAAGAAGGACAACACATCGTAATTGGTTCAATGACTTCTCATCAAGACGTTTCTTTTAACAAAGATGTGATTCAATCCATTCCATCACTTGCACATCTCGCGAGCGGCATTGGCGACAGACAAGTTCGCGCACGAGGCACGTTAGGCGGCTCTGTTGCCAATAACGATCCTGCTGCTTGTTATCCAAGTGCAGTGCTTGCACTCAATGCAACGATTCAAACCAATCAACGCACCATTGCAGCCGATGCTTTTTTTAAAGGCATGTATGCCACCGCATTGAATGAAGGTGAACTCATCACATCCATTCGCTTTCCCATTCCAAAACGCGCGGCTTATGCCAAGTTTCGTCAACCCGCTTCGCGCTTTGCGTTAGTTGGTGTTTTTGTTGCCGATACAGGAACAGGCGTGCGTGTTGCAATCACGGGTGCGGGCAATGGCGTATTTCGTCATGCAGGCCTTGAGGCTGCATTAACAAAAAATTTCAGCCCAAAAGCAACTGAAGGCATCACGATTAGTAGCGCTGATTTAAACAGTGACATTCATGCCTCTGCTGTGTATCGCGCGCATCTGATTCAAATTCAAACGCAAAGAGCTGTTACACAAGCTCTTGGATGAATCAAACCACCATGTTGCAGGCCTCATCGATTGATGAGCTCATTGCGCAGCTCGCAGATGTAGGTTATCAAGCAGAACGCCGTTTGGCCACTGCTTTATTTTTAAGTTTGAAATTGCAACGCCCTTTGTTGCTAGAAGGCGAGCCTGGTGTTGGCAAGACAGAATTAGCCAAAGCGTTGGCGCAAGTTTTAAACAAACAATTGATTAGACTTCAATGCTATGACGGCATGGAACAAAGAGAAGCGCTGTATGAATGGAACTATGCGGCTCAATTGCTTCACATGCGTGCCGCGCACGACCAAAGTACAAGCGACGCCATTGAGCGCGAGGTCTATCAAGAAAAATATTTGATTCGCAGGCCCCTTTTGCAAGCACTTCAAGCGCCCGCGCCAGGCGCTGTGTTACTCATCGATGAAGTCGATCGCGCTGACGAGCCCTTTGAAGCTTTTTTACTAGAATATTTAGGCGAGTATCAAATCAGCATTCCAGAGCTGGGGACGATCAAAGCGCAAACAACACCCGTGACGATTCTCACCAGCAATCGCACGCGAGATTTAAATGATGCGATCAAACGTCGCTGCCTGTATCACTGGATGGAATATCCAGAGCACGAAAGAGAACTGGCTATTGTTCGCGCAAAGGTACCGCAGGCCAGTATCGATTTGGCACAGCAAGTGGCTACTTTTGTTGGGCGAATCAGAAGTCAAAATGATTTGCACACATTTGAACGCAGTCCTGCGATTGCAGAAACTGTGGAATGGGCAAGAGCCTTGGTTGCACTCGACACACACTCACTCAATCGACAGGTGATTGAAGATACCGCCGGCATCTTGTTTAAACAACGCGAAGATGTAGATGCTTTTATTCCATTAATCGAAGAATTATTAGCACCCGAGGCCACGTAATGAATGGCTCGCTCTCCGATCAGTTGGTTGATTTCGGTCGTTTATTGCGTCGTGCTGGCGTGATGATCGACAGTGAACGCATCGGGTTGGCGATTCAATCAGCGTCTTGGGTGGGTGTATCGAATATACGTGATTTTCAATCGGCTTTGTCCAGCATATTTGTGAGCCAACAACAAGATCTTGATGTGTTTAATCAACTCTTTGATCTTTTTTTTCTACAATCGCGTGACGAAGATCATTTGCTTTCACCACTCAACGCATCTTCAACAGAAAAAAATAAAAAATCTCAACATCGATTGCGCCTGCAACAGTTGTTAAATAGTTCCCCGTCGATTTCTTCAAAAATAAATCAAGAAGCTGTGTTTCAACACAACGCACTATTAACAGCCAGCGAATTGACACGCTTACAACAAGCAGATTTTAAAAATTTAAGCCACGCTGAATTTTTGCAAGTGATGCGTTTGGCCCAACGGATTGATCTACCTTTGCCGCAAGTTTTAGGAAGAAGAACCGCTTCAGGTTCACGAGGCCATCATTTGGATTGGCCTAAAGCATTGCGACAAACAGCCCGACATGGTGGAGAGTTATTTCAATTACCGCATCGCGTGAGACGTCAACAATACCTGCCCTTGTTGATTTTGATTGATGTATCTGGATCTATGGAGCGATACGCGCGATTGATGCTTACTTTTTTGCATCAAGCAACACAAAAAATACCGCGATCGGTTTTTGCATTTGGTACCGAACTCACCGATTTACAAAGTGCTTTTCAATGCCGCGATGTTGACAAGATGCTCGATGGTATTAATCAATCGGTGCAAGACTATGCAGGCGGTACGCGATTAGGGGCTTCACTCACCACTTTGCGCACGCAATACAGCAGACGAATGGTGGGACGCAGAACCGTGGTGATGCTCATCACCGATGGGCTCGATACGGGGCCAACATCTGTACTCGATTTAGAACTCGCTTGGCTTGAACGCCACAGCAAGCAAATGGTGTGGTTAAATCCCTTGTTGCGTTTTGATGGCTATGCACCAATCACTGCGAGTGCAAAAATATTACATCGCTATGCAGATGCCATGCTGGCGATCCATAATATGGATCGATTAAGCGATTTGGCTCATGCTGTTTCTCAATTGTTAAAAACGGGACAATCCCCTCACTCAAAAATTGGAGTCTAAAAATGGAAATGCAAGGCAGTCGCACCCTACCAGTTGCACAAAATCATGTGTGGGACGCACTCAACAATCCCGACATATTGAAAGCATGCATTCCTGGGTGCAATCAATTTGAATTGACCCAACCCAATGAGTACGCAGTAGTGGTCGCACTCAAGATTGGACCTGTATCTGCCAAATTCACTGGCAAAGTGAGCCTCATGGATATCGTGCCGCCCAACTCATATGCCTTGCAATTTGAAGCACAAGGTGGCGTTGCAGGATTTGGCAAAGGCACATCAAAAGTTTTGTTAACACCCACTCCCAAAGGTTGCGAGTTGAGTTATGCCGTCAGCTCACAAGTGGGTGGAAAAATTGCGCAACTCGGTCAACGATTAATAGATGGTGCAGCCAAATCATTGGCAGAAGATTTTTTTCAACGATTTGAAAATGAACTGTTGAAGTTGTATCCTGCATCTGCTACAACCGACGCAGCAGCGATGAGCGAAGAAAAAACTCACACGGGTACGCCCGAGTGGGTGTGGCTGCTGGGTGCTGTCGTTGTTGCTGTTGGTATTTGGTTTATCAAACACTAAATATCATGGAAAATTTAGACGTCATGGTCTTGCGAAGTTTGCGCGATTGGCGATTAGCAGGCCAACGTGCATTACTTGCAACTGTGATTCGAACATGGGGTTCATCGCCTCGTCCTGTCGGATCGATCATGGCTTTGTGCGAAACGGGTGCTGTTGTAGGTTCGGTATCGGGTGGATGCATTGAAGACGATTTGATTCATCAATTCACGCAAGCCTACACCTCAGCAGGCGCTCATTCTTCAAACGCGAAAATTCCATCGGGTCCACCACAACATATCAAGTATGGTATTTCCGCTGATGAAGCGCATCGATTTGGTTTGCCTTGTGGCGGCACACTCGAGTTGCTATTAGAGTTTGATCCTGATCCGCAATTACTTGAAGAGTTGGTGATGTCGCTATCCAAAGGCATGTTGATGCAACGCACTACAAACATTCAAAGTGGCGCAGTTACATTAACACCCACCCATACACCGAGTGAGCTCCTCATCGACGATCAACAACTCGTCAACATATTTGGCCCCGAATACCGCATGCTTTTAATCGGTGCGGGCCAACTTACCGAATATCTAGCGACCATGGCATTGTTTAACGGCTTTGCAGTGACCGTTTGCGACCCTCGCGAAGAATACACAGGCGCATGGTCGGTACCTCATGTCACGCTCACCAAAGAAATGCCAGACGATGTGGTGCTCAGTTTCAATCCCGATCGCAGAAGTTGCGTCATTGCACTCACCCACGACCCCAAACTCGATGATTTGGCATTGTTAGAGGCGCTCAAATCTGAATCGTTTTATATTGGAGCAATAGGTTCGCGTCGCAACAACGAATCAAGACGACAGCGCATGATCGAACATTTCGAGCAAACCGAAGCGTCACTTGCACCTTTGCGTGGCCCTATTGGAATTTATATAGGCTCCAAAACCCCCGCAGAAATTGCGGTGAGCATCATGGCAGAGGTATTAGCAATTAAAAACGGCGTGCACCTACCCAAAGATATGGATGTGGCTCATGCCAAAGATATCCAACAGATTCAACACAACAACACCGATGAGTTGGTTTTTTGTGTCAAGAAAAATTAATTGGTCAATGCTCAAGACCTAGAAACCGCATCGCATTGTCCCGAATGAGTTGCATCTGATTTTTTTCAGATAAACCCAATTGCAAAATTCGATCAACAGGATGATCGTCGTGAAAATTAAATGGATAGTCAGTTCCGATCATCAATTGATCAATGCCAAATTTTTCTATTAAGTGCACAAGCGTTGATCGATCAAACACCAAGGAATCATAAAAAAACAAACGCGCTTGATCGACAGGTGCCATTGGCATTAAATCTTTCATCCCAGGAAAAACCAAAGCCGATTGTGCCAATCGTGGCAACAACGAAGCCAAGGTTCCTCCACCGTGACTGAATGCAATTCTGAGTTTGGGTCTGCGAATTAATAAATTACTGGTGATGGCCGACGCCGCTGCAAGCCCCACATCACTGGGATAGGCCAATATTTGTTGCAAGGGTGCAGGCCCGACCAACCGGTCCATTCCAGTGGGTCGCAAAGCATGAACAAACACCGACATACTCATCGCTTCGCACGCTTCAAAAAAAGGATCAAGCATGGGGTCACCCACTACAACGCCGTTGATATTGCTTCCAATCTCAACGCCTGCAAAATCCAAGTCTTCTTTAAGATAACGCAATTCGCGAATCGATCGATCGATATCTTGCAAAGGAACAGCACCTAAGCCCACCAAGCTGCCGTTAGATTCATTCACCATTGATGCGATTTGATCGTTTAAATAACGCACCAATTGCGTACCGTCTGATGCGGGTAACCAATACGACAACAACTCGGGCATGGGCGATATTGCTTGCAATTGCAAACCCATGGCTTGCATATCGACCCAACGATTGGCAGGCGTCCAACTTTTATCGGACACCGTGCGGTAATTTTTCCCATCGATCATCACGTGTCGATGACATTCGTCGGCAGGCGCCATCGAAGGCCAACCCGAGGGCGTGCTTGAACCCATATAAGCGGGAAAATCTTTGGGGATGATGTGCGCGTGAATGTCAACGCCGCAGGAACAGGTGGGATGAATCTTTGTCATGATGCGCCAAGCCTAGCATGAAGTTTTATGTTTGTCAGTCGATGTCAGCACAAAAAATTGAATTCCAATGCATTACAAAAACATAATTACTGACTAGACCCTACAATATTTGTTCATACCGATTTCCAGACAAGAAAGAAACAACGTCAATGAACCCCGCACTCGAACAACAACTCAAAATTCGCCAACTCGTTGAAAACTGGGCCGTCTATCGTGACGCAGGCTTGTGGGATCGATTTCGCACCGTTTGGCACGATGATGGCGTGATGATGGCCACATGGTTTCAAGGCCCTTTTGAAGAATTCATCAAAGTCACCATCGAAGGCTGGAACAAAGGCGTGAGTATTTTGCATTTTTTAGGCGGCTCTGCCATTGATGTCAACGGTACACGCGCCATTGCACAAACCAAGATGACGATCTCGCAACGCGGCATGGTTGAAGATTGCTTGTGCGATGTGGTTTGCACGGGTCGCTTCTATGATTTCTTTGAAGAACGACAAGGTAGATGGGGATTGGTGCATCGACAACCCATATACGAAAAAGATCGCATCGACCCGATTGATCCTGCTACGCAATTGCAATTAGACAAGCAAGCATTGGCCACTTTTCCTGAGGGCTATCGTCACTTGGCTTACATTCAAACGCGAATTGGATACAAAGTCAAAATGGATATGCCCATGCTCAAAGGCAACGAAGTAGAGCAGTTGTATCAGCGTGGTGCTAAGTGGCTTGATGGAAAACCTTTGGAGAGATGAAATGTTAAATAAAAGACAATGCCTCGGTTTATTAGGTGCGCTTTCTTTGAGTCATGCGCCCACTCTTTGGGCACAAGACGCTTATCCCAATCGTGCAATTCGTGTCATCGTTCCTCAACCCCCTGGTGGCGGTTTTGATTTTGTGGCGCGAGCGATTGCAGACAAACTCTCGGGTGTTTTTAAAAACGGTGTGGTGGTTGAAAACAAAACGGGATCAGGCACTTTGGTGGGCACTGAATTAGCCGCTAAATCAGAACCCGATGGTTACACCTTGCTCATGGGTTCTGTTTCTAATTTGGTACTCAACGCAGGCCTTTATAAAAATCTCAGCTACGACCCACTCAAAGATTTTGAACCCATTGGTTTAGCTGTGTCATACAGTTACACATTGATGACTCGCAAAGATTTACCCTTTAGCAATTTGGCTGATGTGGTTGCCTATGCAAAAGCCAATCCTGGAAAACTCAACTATGCGTCTGCGGGCAACGGTTCGGGTCAACATATTTTGGCTGCAGCACTTTGGCATTTGGCAGGTGTACAAATCACGCATATTCCTTATCGGGGGGCGCAACCCGCTTACACCGATTTATTAGGCGGTCGAGTTGATTTATTTTTTGATTTGTCATCAACAGCCAGGCCACAAGTCGATGCGGGCACCGTTAAAGCGCTTGCTGTATCAGGCACTTCAAGATTGCCTGTTCATCCACAAGTTCCAACCGTGCGTGAAACAGGTGTTGCACCGCTTGAGTTGGAATCTTGGTTTGGCTATTTTGCACCCGCAAAAACACCAAGTACTGAACTCAATCGATTGCGAACAGAGTTTCGCAAAGTCATCACATCGCCTGATGTGATGGAACGATTTGAAAAAGCAGGCGGCAAACCCATGGCGGTGATGGGTGACGATGCCAAGGCTTTACAACGTCGCGATTTGGATCGGTGGGTTGCACTCATCAAGGCCGCAGGCATTCAGCCCGAATAAAAATATCAGTTTAGAATCAGCTTCGCTGAACAAACTCAACGATATTTCCATCTGGATCTTTCACCATTGCAATTTTGGTGGTGGGGTTGATATTCATTGCGGGCCTTGTGAATTCCACTTTGTTGGCACTCATGTGCGCGCACACCTCGTCTAAGTTAGACACCACAAAAGTTAGATAACGAAAACCCAATTGCTCGTCGATCCCAATGGGGCCTACACTCAATTTTTTGGTGGGGTCAATCAACTTCACATCACTGGTACCAAAACGAAGACGATGCATAGTGCCCGTAGTTGCAGGTCTCTCTTCGATTTTTTGCAAGCCTAATAAAGTTTGATAGAAGTGAAGGCTGGCCTTGATATCGCTGACCAAAATTCCAATATCAATCGAGTCCTTGGCGGATTTCATCATGGTGTTTTCCTTGAGATTACAAAAGCAGATGCAGCCAGTATAGTCAACGCTTCAAACATTCCAAGTCTCCAAAGTTGTATGAATACCTCCAAACTAGTCCAACACGCATTCACGGCACTCATCATTAGCCTTACCGCATGGGCTGCTTGCGCTCAATCGCAAGACGCGCATGTGTTCGAGCCGCTGCTCACACTTAATCACAGAAGTCCCCCTAATGTAGTGCGCGACCCCTTTCGAAATCCCTCGCAAACCTTGGCGTTTTTTGGTGTTCAACGCAACAGCACCGTGGTTGAAATATTGCCAGGAAGTAGTGCTTATTATTTAGAAATACTCGCACCATGGATGCGTGGTCATGGCAAATACATTGCAGCCAATCGCGATGAATCATTACCCCAATATGTACCCGATCATTTAAAACTCCTCGAACGTCTTAAAGCCCAACCCAATTTGTACGATCAAGTGGTTGTCATGCCCTTTCGATCCAACTTTCACGCCATTGCGACACCTGGCAGCGTCGACTTTCTCATCAGCTTTCGCAATCTACACAATTGGATGGAACGAAAAGAATTAACAGAGTCATTGCAAACCTTTCACCAAGCGCTGAAAAAAGGGGGGGTGTTGGGCATCGTCGATCACAGAGGCAGAACCGATCTGTCACAAGAGCAACAGATGACTATGGGCTATGTGAGGCAAGATGTCGCTATTGCATTGATTGAAGCGCAAGGTTTTCAATTGGTGGGAGTTTCTGAAGTCAATGCCAACCCCAAAGACACCAAAGACTACCCCGAAGGTGTTTGGACCTTACCACCGACATACAGAATGAAAGATGTCGATCGTGCAAAGTACGAGGCGATTGGCGAGAGCGACCGCTTCACACTCAAATTTGTCAAGAAATAGGAGACTTTGTTTATGACAGCTCAAGTGGATTCACTCATTCGGGGCGTTGTTGATGACTTACCGTCAAGGATCAATGTTGGCGTTCAAATCACACCCGAACACTATGCGCTTGAAAAAGAAAGTATTTGGCGCCGCGCTTGGATGTCAATAGGTCACACACAAGACGTACCCAACAAGGGAAGTTATTTTGTTTACGACATTCCTACATTCAACTATTCATTGATTGTGGTCAGAGGTCAAGACGATCAAGTTCGCGTCTTTCATAATATTTGTCGACACCGTGGCAATAAGTTGGTGCGCGAACCCGTGGGCACGCGCGCGGGATTCACTTGTAATTTTCATGGATGGAGTTTCAATACGCAGGGAGACTTGCGACTCATCACCGATGTGAATGAGTTTGAAAAACTCGACAAAAAACAATTGAGCATGATTCCTGTTCACACTGAAATTTGGAATTCACTCATCTTTATTAATCTTGCCAAAGAACCACATTGCACACTCAAAGAATGGTTGGGTGAAATGTACGGACAGTACGACAACTATTTTGAAAATCAAGAAAAAGTTGCATCCTTCAAAGCCATTGTCAATACCAATTGGCATTTAGCCGTCAATGCATTTACCGAGGGCTATCACACGCTTTATTTGCACAAGAGCACAGCGCGTGATTACCAGGGCGGAAAAAGCAACCCACAGCGTCATCGCCCACATATGGATTTCTTTGATCGACATCACCGTTACAGTGCCCCTGGCAATCCAGATAAAGTGTTTGTGCGTGGCGAAAAATTAGCGGCCAAATACGGCAAACTCATGATCCCCGCGTTTGATTTCAACTTTGAAGGACTGCCCCCAGGCATCAACGCCGCAAAGCACGACAAATGGGCATTCGATGTGGTTGAATTTTTTCCAAATATTGTGATGCTCATTGGTAATTATTGGCACAATGAAATAACTTATTGGCCCATTGATGCGGGTCGCACACTCATCACCAATCAAGCATGGGCTTATAAAACAAAAAATTTGGGCGAACGCATCAGCCGATCTTATTTCCGCTCACGCGTGCGAGATGTGTTCAGAGAGGATCTCAACACCTTAGAAGCACAACAAACTGCATTAAGCAGCGGCATGATGGATGAAGTGATTTTGTCCAGACAAGAAATGGCCTTGCGCCATCACTTCAAGGTCAGCCGCCAAATGATGGAGGGCCAATTATGAAAAATACCAGCCTACCCAGCGAATTTAAAGCTTTTGAAAAATGGGTGCCCGAGTGGTCCATTCCCCACGAAGCAGGTCGATTCAACAAGCGCGTATCGACACCCGTTGAACAAATCAATTTGTTTGTCGAAGATGTTTATCCGCACATGGAAAAAATCATTGATTTCTTAAATCAAATTCCAACATCAGATCCCGATCAATTAAAACCACCCGAGCGTCGTTTGTTTGATATGGCGCTGATGTGGATGGAGGCTTCCATACCTGCAGATTTAGATTGGGAAATTAATGACATTGAAGACGCATGGGAGCCCAAGCGCTTGGAATTTTTTAATCCCAGTTATTTTCCTGAACCCACGAATCGCGCTGATTGAATATGAAAAATTATTTGAAGACTTTTATTCATTGCTGTTTGATCGCTGTCATATTGATTTTCAGTGGCATGACACACGCGCAAGCATGGCCCAACAAACCGATTCGTTGGATCGTTCCCTTTCCACCGGGTGGCCCAGCCGATCTCACTGCACGACAAATTGCGCCGTTACTATCTGAAAGATTGGGACAGCCGATTTTGATTGACAACAGACCCGGCGGCAACAGCAACATTGGTTTTGAAGCAGGTGCACGTGCACCCAACGATGGCTACACCATGCTGTTTGTGGTGGCAGGTTTTGTCACCAACCCACATCTGTACAAACTCACATGGGATCCTCTCAAAGATTTTGTACCTGTTGTACAACTCAATCAATTGCAAATCATGTTGTTGGCAAGCAGTCGCTTTGCACCCAACAATTTAAATGATGTTGTGTCAGCCATCAAAGCCAAGCCAGGTCAAGTCAAGTGCGCATGGGGTGGATCCATCCTTTTGGGATTGGCTTGCGAGACGATGAAGCTGGAAGGCAAACTCGACGTCACTGTTGTGCCCTACAAAGGCTCTGCACCTGCGATGAATGATTTGATTGGTGGACACGTTGATTTAATGATTGAAGTCATGAACACAGCGGTGGGTCAAATTAAATCTGGCAACGTCAAACCGATTGCTGTACTCAACACCAGCAAAGGTCGCGCGCCCTTTGCTGAATTGCCAACACTCAATGAAGTCTTACCGGGATTTGAAATGTTGCCTTGGCAAGGTATTGTGATGCCAGCAGGTACGCCCAAACCCATCGTTGACAAACTCAATCAAGAAGTCACCGCCGTTCTTCAATCGGCGGTGATGAAACAACGCTATCAAGAATCAGGACTGGATTTTTATCCGATGAGCTCAGAGCAATTTGGTCAGTTGATGGCTAAAGATTATGTGAAATACGGAAAGATCATCAAAGCGGCCAATATCAAAGTTGATTAAATGTCGGGCATCCAAATTGAACTGTAACAATTCAATTGTTATGGTTCAATTTTAATTCCAGTACTTTTAACCAATTGAGTCCACTTCAATACTTCAGTCTTCACAAACGAAGAAAATTGATCGGATGTCATAGGCGTGGTACAACTTTCTCATTGTTATTGAGCGATTGCAACCGAAAATAAGCGTTTTTGAGCATAGCATGAAGTGGGCTAAATCGATAAAATAAGCCTATGAATATCAAACGCATTGCCGGCGCATTGGGCGCAGAATTACATGGGGTTAATCTCAAACAACCCCTGTCATTGGATTTACAACAACAAATTCAAGCGGCTTTGCTCGATCATCTGGTGATTTTTTTTAGAGATCAAGATCTCACGCCAACAGAGTTCATTCGGTTTGCAAAATATATGGGCACGCCCATCGAATATCCATTCGTTAATGGCATGGACGGTTTTCCTTGTGTGATTGAAGTCAAAAAATTAGCACACGAAAAAGTTAACTTTGGCGGTATCTGGCACTCTGACACCACGTATCTTCAAAACCCTCCAATGGGTTCTATGCTGTTAGCAATAGAAATTCCTCCTTATGGTGGTGACACGTTATTTGCCAATCAATATTTGGCCTATGAATCTTTATCACCCACCATGCAATCCATGATCAATGGTTTAATTGGCATCAGCAGTTCATCCAACGCCGATGTTTCAAAAACTCGCGAAGATCGAATCAAATCGGACGGCAAGCAAGAAGAAGTTAAAAGTTATGAAGCGCATCACCCTATGGTGAGAACACATCCCCTCACAGGGCGCAAAGCACTGTATGTGAATGTGGCGCACACAAGCGGCATTGTGGGACTCACCGATCAAGAAAGCGCGCCGCTGCTTCAATTTTTGTTTGCGCATCAAGTCAAAGCAGAATTCACTTGTCGCTTTGTGTGGCAAACCCATTCATTGGCATTTTGGGATAACCGCTGCGCTCAGCACAACCCCGTCAATGATTACCATGGCTTTAAGAGACTCATGCACCGCATCACCCTCGAAGGTGATGTGCCCGCCTAAACAGCGACTTGAATGCCCCAGATCAAATCCTTTACATAAACACTTACCTCTTCCATATCCATCGTTTTTTAATCCTATGATCAACAAAATAGTCAGCAGTGTGGCTCAAGCTATGAGTGGTATTCAAGATGGCTCCACCATTTTGATTGGTGGCTTTGGAACAGCGGGCATTCCCAATGAATTGATCGATGGACTACTTGAACAAGGGGCCAAAGATCTCACGATTGTGAACAACAACGCAGGAAATGGCGAACAAGGATTAGCCGCGATACTCAAAGCGGGACGTGTTAAAAAAATTATTTGTAGTTTTCCAAGACAAGCAGACTCGTATGTGTTTGACGAACTCTATAGAAGCAAAAAAATTGAATTAGAACTGGTACCACAAGGTAATCTGGCTGAACGCATTCGTGCAGGGGGAGCAGGCATTGGCGCATTTTTTTCACCCACAGCTTACGGCACTCTTTTAGCTCTTGAAAAAGACGGTTCTCCAAAAGAAACGCGCATCATCGATGGCACACCTTATGTATTGGAATATCCCATTCATGGTGACGTTGCTCTCATCAGAGCCGAAAAAGGCGATCGATGGGGCAACCTCACTTATAGAAAGTCCGCTCGCAATTTTGGCCCTGTGATGGCCACCGCTGCCAAGCTCACCATTGCGACTGTTCATGAAATCGTTGAGCTTGGACAACTTGATCCAGAAACGGTTGTCACACCAGGCATTTATGTTACACGCGTGGTTCGAATCGATCGCGTATTGACGCAAGCCGGTGGATTCAAAGCAGCGGACTAGGAAAATCAAACCATGAACCCATACAAAAAAAGATCCAAACTTGAACTCGCACAACGCGTTGCGCAAGATATTGAAGATGGCTCATACGTTAATTTAGGCATTGGTCAACCCACACTGGTGGCTAACTACATTTCACCGAATCTAGAAGTGATTTTGCAAAGTGAAAATGGGATTTTAGGAATGGGGCCTACACCACCCGAGGGGCAAGAAGATTATGATCTCATTAATGCGGGCAAACAACCCGTTTCATTAAAAGCAGGTGGCGCATTTTTTCACCATGCCGATAGTTTTTCAATGATGCGAGGTGGTCATTTAGATATTTGTGTATTAGGTGCATTTCAAGTGTCTACGAGTGGCGATCTTGCCAATTGGAGTACAGGCGAAGAGGGATCCATTCCTGCTGTCGGTGGCGCAATGGATCTTGCGGTGGGTGCCAAACAAACATGGGTGATGATGGATTTGCTCACCAAGCATGGTAAGAGCAAAATTGTCAATGTGTGTACGTATCCCATAACAGGACTGGCCTGTGTTAAAAAGATATATACCGACTTTGGCACCTTTGAATGCAGCACCGATCAATTAAAGGTGATTGACTTGATTGATGGCATCACAATCGCTGAATTAGAAAAATTAATGGAACTGCCTCTCATACACATATGAATCAAAAAAGACTCGAAGGCAAAGTCGCCATCATTGTGGGCGCAGGACAGCAACCAGGACAAACCATTGGCAATGGAAGAGCTGTGGCTGAGCGATTTGCACAAGAAGGCGCATCACTTTTAATTGTTGACGTCAACGAAGATTTTTTGGAAGACACTTACAAAAAAATTCAATCATTGGGCGGCAAAGTTTTTAAGATAGTGGCTGATATCACCAATGAATATGCATGCAAAAAAGTGGCACAAGCTTGTATGCAACATTTTCAACGCGTCGATATTTTGCACAATAATGTGGGACTATCAAAGGGGGACAAAAAAACAACCGAGCTCGATACATCGACTTGGGACTACATCATGGACCGCAATCTCAAAGGTATGTTTATGATGTGCAAAAATGTTTTGCCGTTGATGATTGCTCAAAAATCGGGGTGCATCATCAATATTTCATCGACCGCTTCACGCGCAGCAAGACCCACACTCACCTACAAAACAAGTAAGGCAGGCGTCAACGCCATGACGCAACACATTGCCATCGAAAATGCACCGCATGGCATTCGTGCCAATGCGATATTGCCTGGGCTCATGGACACACCGATGGCGATCAATCGACGCGCGACAGAGCGCGGTGTGGATGCACAAGTCATTCGTAACGAACGCAATGCGTTAGTCCCCATGGGACGCATGGGCTCAGCTTGGGACGTAGCCAATGCCGCAGTATTTTTGGCGTCAGACGAGGCGGCGTACATCACGGGGGTTTTATTGCCCGTGGATGGCGGGCTTCTTGAGAAACGTGGTTAAGCTATCAATACATTTGATGGCATTAATAAGTTTAAATAATTTGTGAATGCGCCTTAGGCGCCCTAGCATGGCTCTTATAGTCTTTAAATACATATGGATTCCTATGCTGGCCTTGTCTGATATTTTTAATCAACAAAAACGACCTTGGCTCATACTGACAATTTTTTTAAGCGCTCTCATTTACTCAAGCTACTCAACTGCACAATCAGACTATCCGAATCGTCCAGTCAAAATTGTTGTACCTTTTGGTGCGGGTGGCATGAGCGATGGCCTGACTCGCTTATTTGCAAAAGAGTTATCAAACAAACTAGGGCAACCTTTTGTTCTTGACTTTAAACCCGGGGCTGCTACGAATATTGGTGCTGCTGCCGTTTTTAATTCACCCAGCGATGGTTACACCTTGTTTGTGTCTACGATGGCATCCAATGCGCTTAATAAATGGACTTACAAAAAATTAGCCTTTGATCCCGATGCTTTTTCAAATGTCGGAATCATGGGAGTTGTCACTTCTTTTGTGGTTGTGCGACCTGAATCACCTTTTAAATCCGTTGAAGATTTGATCCGTGCCGCTAAAGCAAATCCACAAGGCCTTAGCTATGGCACTCATGGTGCAGGCGGACCCAATCACATGATCACCGAATTGTTTAGGTCTCAATCGGGTATTCAACAATTGGTACATGTGCCCTACAAAGGACTCGAGTCGCATGTTGATTTGATGGCTGGGCGTATAGACTTCATGATTGATGGTGCCGCCATTAACCTGGTTCAAAGCGGAAAACTCAGAGCAATTGCTGTGACTTATCCCAGGCGCTGGCCCACACAGCCCAATATTCCAACCATGGCTGAACAAGGCTATCCGCAAGTAACTCTTTCTGCATTTTTTGGATTATGCGCACCACCCAATACACCAGCGTCTATCTTAGAAAAATTAAATGCTGTGATGCGTGACGTTGCTCGCAATCCTGATATAGAAAAAGCATTACTGAGTACCAATATCATGCCAATGGCAGCGACTCGCCAAGAGACGACTGATTTCATCAAACAACAGTCTGAAAAATGGGGGCCTATACTTAAATCGCTGAATATTTCGTTTGATTAAAAACCCAGTCGATCTCGGGCTGCCACATATTCACGATTCAATCGATTCACCAACTGTTTCGTGCTTAAAACTTGATCAACAGCTCCGATACCTTGACCACTACCCCAAATATCTTTCCAAACCTTTGATTTGCCGGCTTGTCCTGCGGAAAAATTCATTATTTTTTCATCGTTCACAGGTAAATTTTCTGGATCTAATCCAGCATTGCGAATACTGGTTTTCAAATAGTTGCCATAAACACCTGTAAATAAATTGGAATAGACTACATCATCCGATGTTCCATCAACTATTGCCTGCTTATAGGCATCACTGGCACGAGCTTCTTGGGTTGCGATAAAAGCAGATCCTATATATGCAAAATCAGCACCCAATGCTTGTGCGGCCAGTATTGAATTGCCATGCGCAATGGAGCCGCTCAGCGCAATGGGGCCATCAAACCACTGCCGAAGTTCCTGCATGAGTGCAAATGGACTTTTAACCCCTGCATGACCGCCTGCACCCGCAGCCACTGCAATCAAACCGTCTGCACCTTTATCAATTGCTTTTTTTGCAAATGTGTTGTTGATGACATCATGCATGACCCGACCACCATAGGTATGAACAGCTTCATTTATATCTTCACGAGCCCCCAGGGAAGTAATCACCAATGGGACTTTGAAATGCATAATCATCTCCATATCGTCTGCCAATCGATCATTACTTTTGTGAACAATTTGATTGATTGCAAACGGTGCAGCTGGTTGATCTGGATAATCACGATCATGTGCGGCCAAGGTTTGTGTGATTTCTTCAAGCCAAGCTTTGAGTTGCTCTTGCGGTCTTGCATTGAGTGCTGGCATGGATCCGACCACGCCGGCTTTACACTGCTCAATGACTAAAGGTGGATTACTGATAATAAACATAGGCGAGCAAATAACAGGCAAGCGCAGATTTGATAAAAGTGATTGAATACTTGGCACGCGAACTCCTATGAAGTGAATGAATCGCGATACATCAACTGGGTATATCGATCCAAGTGCTCATCTATATCTCCATGCATTTGAGAAAAAGCAGTTAAACGTCTAAATATGTGAGAAATTTTCATCTCATCAGACATTCCCATTGCACCATGTAATTGAACGCATTCTTGACTAATTAAGCGAGATGCATTGATTAAACAAACCATCGCAGCAGAAATACTTGTTTTTCTTTTATCCATATCAGCTTGTTGCAAGCTATTTGCATATTCATCGATACTACAAACCGCCAATATGGTCATTGACTTTGATTGCTCATACGCCATTAATAAATCGACCATCCGATGTTGAAGCGCTTGAAAACTACCGATTGTTACGCCAAATTGTTTTCTTTCTTTCACATACTGAACAGTGAGGTCATTGGCGCACTTCATAGCTCCTAATGCGTCAGCACACAATAAAGCGGAAGAATAATCAATTGCCTCTTCAATCCAAGGCCAACAATCTTCACCTAAATTGACATATGCGCGATGATCAAGAACCACATCTTTTAAACTGACGTCCGCAGCAACTCGCCCGTCGTAAGTCTGATACATATCGATATGAATACCGGCGCTGGAAGCATCAACCCAAAACAAACCGACACCCGAATTAAGTTGAGCCGCTATTAAAAATGCAGTTGCTTGAGGAAGACCCATAACGCCTGTTTTTTTACCATTCAGCTTCCAACCCAAATCGTGCGCAACGGCAGTCGTTTCCAGTTGATGACTTGCAATGCGTTGCTCGGGTTCCAAATAAGCAAACGTTGCTACCAATGAACCATCCATCAAACGTGGCAACAATTCATTGCGGTGATAGGCTAATGCGCTTCGAGCTAACAATCGAGTTGCAAAACCCACATGATCAATCAAAGCCTCTAGAACAAGAGATTCGCCCATCACCTCCATCACAGGCATCCAATCATTGGCACCACCTCCTAGCCCCCCAAAAAGTGGGGCTACGCCCAACCCCAATAAACCCATATCTGCAAATTGAGTCCATGTATGCCGATCGATATCCATCGGTTTTTGCACTCGTTTTTGTCGCAATTCAAAATCGTAATTTTTTTCTAAAAATTTTCGAACAGATTCTGCAATTAACTGTTGTTCACTGGTGTATTCAAAATTCATGATTGATTCCCATCATAAACCCAGAGTCATTTTTGCAATAATATTGCGTTGAATCTCATTTGATCCAGCATAAATACTGGTCTTTCTAAAATTAAAATACCTAGGCGCAATTTCTGCCGCCCAGTCATCCCAATTGTGATGCCCTAATGAATGGCGAGGCAATGCTTTGAGGCCAATCGATTGCATCATCAATTCAGTAATTTGTTGCTGTATTTCTGTGCCTTTAATTTTCAGCACCGACACATCTGCGCCCGGTGGTTGTCCTGCCTGCCGCATGCGATCTAAAAATCGCATAGCAGTGATCTCCAATGCAGTTAATTCAATCTCAATACGCGCTAATCGATCGCGAAAACGTGTATCTTCTATCAAAGGTCTATTATTCTTTATTTGTGTGGCTGCCAAATTTTTGAGTGCCTTGAGCTCTCTTCTTGAAATTCCAACACGCGCACTGTTCATTCGTTCGTGCCCCAACAAATATTTCGCAACCGTCCATCCTTTATCCTCTTCAAATACTAAATTTTCTTTATGAACAATCACGTCTTTGAAAAATACTTCATTTACTTCATGACCGCCGTCCATTAAAATAATCGGACGCACTGTGATGCCAGGTGTTTTCATGTCGATCAATAAAAAGCTAATGCCGTCTTGCTTTTTTTCAACTTTAAAATTGGTACGAACCAAACAAAAAATCCAGTCGCCAAACTGACCCAATGTTGTCCAAATCTTTTGTCCATTCACCACATAATGATCGGCAATTCGCTCTGCTTTTGTTTGTATGGCAGCCAAGTCCGATCCCGCGCTGGGTTCTGAATAACCTTGTATCCAAAAATCCTCACCCGTTCTAATGCGAGGTAAAAATTTTTTCTTTTGCACATCAGTTCCAAACTTCATCAAAACTGATGCACACATATGAGGTCCCAAAGGCGGTAAAGCAGGCGCGGCTGCCGCACCAAACTCCTCATCAAAAATATACCGTTGTGTAACATTCCAACCCGTACCGCCCCACTCCACGGGCCAGTGCGGCACCGACCATCCCTTATCTGCCAAGATTCCATGCCAAGAGTTGTAATCATCTCTGGTCAACGCTTGATAGCGAATCACTTTTTGACGAATATGTTCTGGCACATTACTTTTGAGCCAGAGTTGAACCTCTTCGCGAAATGTCATTTCTTCTGGCGAGTAACTTAAATCCATGATTTAACCGTATCTAGTTGTTGCAATTTAAATCACGCCTTTATCTTTTAATTCAGTTAATTTTTTCTTATCAAGCCCCAACATGTCAGACAAGATAGCGTTCGTACCCTCGCCTAAAACTGGCGCAGACATTCTGACGGGTAGCCTCTGACCATCAAAGCGATAGGGTGGTGCAAGAATAGGCGTAGACCCTTCAATTGGATGTGGCTGTTGGCTCACCAAGCCCCCCGCTTTCACACGCTCACTCCTTAAAGCCTCTAACAAACCCAATACCTCTCCACATGGAATACCTGCTTTGGTTAATTTATTCATCAGCAGTTCACGTTTTCTTTTTTTAAGTTCTTGCAATATTTCAGGAACCAAAACATCTCTATTTATTTTTCGATCTAAATTTGTTTTAAAACGCTGATCGTCTGCCAAATCTTTTCTGTCAATGACTTCTCTGCAAAAACGTTCAAATTGTGCGTTATTACCTACCGTAATCACGACTGGGCTATCGGCCGTTTCGAAAACACCATAAGGAACAATAGACGGATGTGCGTTGCCGTACCGAGGCGGGTCTTCATCCATAACTAAAGCTTCTAAACCGCAATAGGATGTAATCATGATGCCGCAGTCAAACAAGGCCATTTCAATATGGCGCCCCTGCTTGGTGCGATTTCTTTCAAACAAAGCGGCCAAAATTGCTTGCGCACTGTACATACCTGTGAACATATCGACAACAGCAATACCAAATTTGAGGGGTGGTTGAGATGCCTCACCATTGAGCCCCATCAATCCCGCCTCACCTTGCACCACCAAGTCATACCCGGGTCTTGCTGCTTCTGATCCTGTTCTGTCGTATCCTGAAATTGAACAATAGATGATGTCTGATTTAATTCTCTTGATAGATTCATATCCCAAACCCAATTTATCCAATCCACCAAACTTAAAGTTATGAATCAAGACGTCACATTGCTTAACCAAATCACAAACGATCCTCTGACCTTCAGGCTTTTGCAAATCAACCGTAACTGATCGTTTATTGCGATTGACGCTGTTGTAGTAGGCAGTCTCGGTGTTTCCAACTCTAATGCTCCAATCGCGCGTATCGTCACCTCGCATGGGATGCTCGACCTTGATCACCTCAGCCCCAAAATCACCCAAAACCATCCCGCACCAAGGACCCGCAAAAACGCGGGATAAATCAAGCACTCGAATACCCGATAGGGGAAGACTGGAGGTATAAGCGGTCACATCAGTTATGGATTTGGGTAGAAGTGTCTATCCTAAAAAAAAGCTCTCTCATTAGCCAATTATCATCACTAATGCTCAACATTAGGGAACTTGATATAGCGCATTCTCATCATTCACACATCAAAATTTTTAATCCTTAAAATTATTTCAAATAATTGGTACTCGTGCTGTGACTTGATTAGGATGTATTGGTTTTACCAACACCTTGGATCCTGACCATGAGTACAAATTCCACCATAAAAGAAGCCGTTCATTTTTATGCCGACGGTCTCAAAATTGCAGGCCACTTTACCCCAGCCGTAGGTCCCAAACCAGGCAGCCGCAACCCAACAGTTGTTTGCATTCATGGATATACGGGTCGCAAAGAAGTTTATATGCCTGGCTATATACGCGAGCTCTCAGCAGCAGGCTATAACGCTTTGGAGTTTTTCCATCGCGGATTTGGTGATAGCGAAGGCGTTAAATTGCGTTGTAAGCCATGGGATCAAGTCACTGACATTCATAGCGCAGTGATTTACCTTACACAAAGAGCTGATGTAGACCCTCAACGCATTGGTCTTTATGGAACTAGTTTTGGCGGCACCACCGGCATGATGGCGACAGCATTTGATGAAACAATTCGTTGTGCAGTTTCTGTAGGCTCATCAGCGGATTGCTTAAGAAGTTCTTATGACCGTAGAACCTACTCCGATAGGCTCGATTGGGAAGAGCTAATGAAGGTGGACCGAATCGAGCGCGTCATGACTGGACAATCGCGACGCATTCCCTACGGAGATCTTGCGCCTTCAGGTCGAGCTGAACGCGACTCGATTTCAACCATGTACAAGGTTCAAGAAAAATATCCCGAAGGATACCCCATAGAGAACTTTGATCACACCGTTAAGTTTTCTCCAGAACAATATGTAGATCGAATATCACCAAGACCTGTTCTTTTTTTACATATGGAAAAAGACACCATGGTTGCAGTAACTGAAGCAAAGCACTTTTATGCCAACGCAAAAGAGCCTAAAAAACTCATCATTGTTCCCAATGCCAACCATGTCGATGTTTACGAGCCAAGAAACCCTGAAGTTTTCAAAATAACAGCGAATCACATCATTGATTTTTTCAATGAAAATCTTCGCAACGCCACCTAACCACTATCTCAAAGTTTACAAATGAACACAGCAGCAACATCCACTTCATATGACTGGAAAACTCACACGCCATTTCCTGAGCCTACATGGGAGTTAGAAGGCGTCGAATGCAACAATAAAATTTATTTAATTGGCGGAATTAGTAATGCGTGGGGTGCAAAATCGGGCTGGATTCCCAATCGCATGGTGTATGAATTCAACCCCGCCACTGACCAGTGGACTCGCAAAGTCAATGTGCCCGATATGATGCATCACATGGCTGTTACAGAATACAACGGAGACTTGTATTGTTTCGGTGGGTACAGAACACCCAATACGGGCCCTGACGACTGGTTACCCGTTGCAAATGCAATGAAGTACTCTCCAACGAAAGATTCTTGGACTGAAATAGCACCACTTCCCTTTGCAAGAGGCGCCGCTTCAGCAACCACATTAAATGGGGAAATTTATATCGCCGGTGGTTCTTATGCATGTCGTAGGAAAAATGAATCTGAAGCAAAGCCCCTAGCACCGCACACCAGCACAAATGAATTACTGGCGTACAACCCAATCACCAACAGCTACACAACTTGCGCACCGATGTTGACAGCTAGAAATCATCATGTACTTGAAGCTCTCAACGGCAAACTCTATGCAATGGGTGGTCGTGTTGGTTCAAGCAATGCATTCACATTCACCAATAAAATTGATTTAGTAGAAGAATACGATCCCACTGACGATACATGGTGGCCCAAATCAAAAATGTTAGCAGCTCACGGTGGCATGCTTTCTTGCATACACAATGGTGCAATTTATGTATCCGGCGGCGACGCAGTAAAAATGATTGAAAAATATGATGCCCAGATTGACAAATGGACAGTTGCTGCAGAATTACCGCAAGCGCGATTAGGCGGATCAGGCGGTTGTATCAACGGTCGACTTTATGTCATGACAGGACATTTGCGCACACCTACTGGAAGCCAACCTGTTGGCGATAACATTTCGCTCGATATCAGCAACTGTTAAATATTTAATCTTCAAATGAAATTTGAAGTGATTGAATAACAGGCTTCCATTTTTCTGATTGTTGCTTGATGTAGTCTTGTGTTTCTGCACGCGTCATGGATACTGGCATTGCATGCATTGCAAGAATTCGTTTGATGTTTTCAGGATTTTTGCCGACATCAATCATGGTTTGATTTAATTTATCTAAAATACCTGCGGGTGTTTTTGCTGGAGCAGATAAACCAATAATGGCCGACATCGTGACATCGGGGTAACCCAACTCAGTTGTCGTTGGTAAATCAGGTAAGGTTGGCCATCTCTTGCTAGATGCAACAGCAAGCGCTTTAAGCTGTCCTGACTTAACCTGATTAATCACAGACGCATCAATCATAAAGTCCAATCGACCTGCAATTAAATCCAATGCAGCGCCACTTTTGTAGGGAACATGCAAAAGCTCCTTGATGCCTGTTTTTGTTCGAAATAATTCGGTGACCAAGTGACTGGCACCACCGCTACCCAGCGATCCATACTTAAAACTCACGGGACTATTTTGGGCTGCTTGAATTAAATCATTCATACTCTGGTAAAGTGAGTCTGCTCTAACCACCACATAAAACCCTGTAACAGCCATTAATCCAATTTGCATGAAAGCATCCGGTTCGTAGGCTAATTTTTTATAAGTTGATTTATTTAATATGTTTGAGGCCAAATTAGTTAAGAGCAATGTATAGCCGTCCGCTGGAGCATTCGCAACATAAGCCGCGGCTATATTGGTACTTGCCCCTGGTTTATGCTCAATCACAATGGGGTGCCCGAAACGTGCTGTCATCTCTTGCGTAAATATTCTCAAAACACTTTCAGGGACACTTCCTGGCGCAAATGGAACAACCACCTTAATCGCACGATTGGGATAATCGGATTGCGAAAAGCTTGAAAAACTCAAAGAAAGCAATACTAAAAATTGACATGTAATCGATATACACTTTTTAAAGTGTGAGTTATTTTTCATAGTCAAGCGGGTGTTGGAACAGAAAAAAACTGAGGGTAAGTTTTTTGAAAATCAACCACTTGTCGCTCATGAATATTTTGATATCGAGCGTCAATAGGTAAATCTTCAAGGACACTGGGCAAAATATAAAAGTCTCCTTTAGCTAAACCTTGCATCAACATCTCAGCAATTTCGTCCGGTGATTTACCCGCCGCCATTTTTCCACGCACCGCTGTGCGATATTTTTCAATGAATTGATAATCGGTTGTCGTTGCGTTGAGTTGTGGCTGTGAAACAGGTCGAATTTTTTCTGAATTTTTCTGCAACTGCGTATTGACAGCACCAGGACACAAAACCGAAACATCGATTGATAAGCCTGCAACTTTTAATTGAACCTGTAGCGCTTCACTGATTGCAATCACTGTATGCTTACTTGTACTATAAAGACTGGTACTGCTCATCAATCCCGCCTTGGAAGCAGTATTGATGATATGAGCGCCCTCTCCATGAGATAGCAAAGGGACAAAGCTACGTATGCCATGAATAACGCCCCAGATATTGATATCCATGACCCATTTCCAATCTTCAAGACTGGCTTGCCACATGGCTTTATCGTCAGCAGCACCCCCTCCAATACCTGCATTGTTGCAAAGCAAATGAACCTTGCCGTATTGACTAATCACATGTTCGGCCAACTGAGCAACAGAATGCGCCGAGCTGACATCGGTGACGAAGCCACAAACGTCAAAACCGTTCAAGCGCAATCGTTTAACCTGTGTATCAAGCATAGAAGCATTGACATCCGACAATACAACCTTCATACCCTCTTTGGCAAATCTTTCTGCCATTGCGAGTCCAATACCTGCAGCAGAACCTGTAACGACGGCTACTTTGCCTTTTAAATTTTTCATCGACTAATCAAGGTTAATGTTGAGTGATTTCATGATTGGCGTCCATTTTTCAGATTGAACTTTCATGAAAGAGGTTGTTTCTGAACGACTCATTGCTCTAGGTAGGATATTCAGGTCAAGTATCCTTTTTTTCATATCGCTCTCATTCAATACACTTCGCAGCGTATCGTTCAACTTATCTAAAATGGCATTGGGTGTAGCTGGAGCGGCTGCAATCATATAAAAACCAGAGATAGTGACATCTGGATAACCCGCCTCTGCCATGGTTGGCACATTGGGCAATGTGGGCCAGCGTTCAGGATAGGCAACCGCTAAAGCTCTTAATTTTCCTTGCTGAGCCAACGTGATTGCACCCGCATCCCACATAAAGTCAATTCGACCCGTTAGCAAATCAATACTTGACTCTCGCAAGCCCTTATATGGCACGTGTACAAATTCTTTGACACCTGCTTTGATTCGAAATATCTCGCCAACCAAATGATTTGGGCCGCCAATTGCATGCGTGCCATAACTCAAACCACCGGATGAATTTTTAGCTGCATGAATTAAATCTTCAACACTCCTTAATGGCGAATCAGCACGTACAAGAAGATAAGAAGGTATAACGCCGATCATTCCAACTACTGACAAGGCATCAGGCTCGTAATTTAATTTCTTATAAGTTAATTTATTTAAAACATGCGAAGCCATGGTTCCCAAAAACAATGTGTATCCATCCGGATTAGATCGATAGACATAGCTTGCACCGATACTCGTTGCAGCACCAGGCTGATAATCAATAACGATAGGCTGCCCTAATTTTTCCGAGAGACTCTGCAACAAAGGTCGCGTCATCTGATCAGTCCCCGCAGCAAATGGGATTACAAATTTAATTGGCTTATTGGGATAATCGGTTTGAGCCTTCAATGCCAATGGGAAAAGAAATAGGAGAAATGCAGCTTTAAAAATAAATGCGACTTTAACCATTGTTTATTACCTCAAATGAAGATTAAAAAATTCAATCAAGTGCCTAACAACAACTTTAAAAACTTTAGGATTTCGTGGCTCATACACGTCCACATGATTGGCATCTGGAACGATAGTTAATTTTTTTGGCTCCAAAGCATGCTTATAAAAATTCAAAGCTTCATTAACCGATACGATCGTATCTCTCGCCATATGAACAAATAAAACAGGTCTTGGGGAAATGAGATGAACGTATTCTTCTGGTGAAAATTTGTAATAGTGATCGTAATTTTCTATGGGGTAACCTTCAGGATATTTTTCAGCCACCTTATACATCGTATCGATGGAATCGAGTTCTGCTCTACCCGATGGAATCAAATCGTTATAGGGAACCAACTTTGACGTACCCGTCATTACTCGCCGAATTCTGTCCTCTTTTAACAATTCCTCCCAATCGAGTCGATCTGAATAAGTTCTTTTGTCATGTGCACTGCGCTTACAATTGGAAGATGAACCCACCGAGGCAGCACATTTAATTTGTTGAATATGAGCTGCCGCCATCATGCCTGTTGTGCCACCAAAGCTCGTGCCATACAAACCAATCCGATCTGAGTCCACATCCGCTCTCTGGGTGAGATAGATCACAGCACTGTTGATGTCTTCGACTTGATCCCATGGTTTGTTTTTTAACTTAATTCCCCCGCTATCTCCAAAACCTCGGTGATAAAAATCCAGGGTATTAAAACCTGCCAAAGTTAATTCTCTAATATAGCCAGGCATATAAATTTCTTTTCTACCTGTATAGCCATGAAGGCAAACGATGGTTGGATTTTTAAATCCTGCAGATGGTCCGCGCGCCTTAGTAAAAAGTCCTGACAAACGCAATCCATCGCTGTAAAAATATACTTGCTCAGAAACATAGCCTGCTTCAACATTTTTTATTTCACTCATAAGCGCACTCATTTCAGTCTTTCAAAAAACATTTATATATAGAAAATTATTGAATGGGTATATCCAAGGACTTCAACACGGGCCCCCATTTATCCGATTGACGACGCATGAATTGCATTGCTTCTGCACGACCCGCCTTCAAAGGCATGACATTGAGAGCCGATAAACGCTTGTCCACTTCTGGTGAATTGGCGATGATTTTTAAAGCATCATTGAGTTTTTCCAAAATAACTGGAGGCGTATTTGCAGGCGCTGCTAATCCAAAATAAGTTGACATAGTTACATCTGGATAACCCAATTCAATCATGGTCGGCACATTGGGCTGAGTTGGCCAGCGTGACGTATACACAACTGCAAGTGCTCTTAACTTTTCAGAAGCAACTAAATTAATGGTTGATCCGTCAATCATGAAATCAATACGACCTGCAATCAAATCGATGACGGCTTCATTGGTTCCTTTGTAAGGCACATGCAACAGTTTGCTGATCCCAGCACTTCGACGAAATACTTCAGCGATCAAATGATTAGGACCACCGCTGCCAAAAGAGCCATACGACAAACCCGCACTGTTTTCCTTTGCAGCCCTCACCAAATCGGCGATTGATTTGTAGGGCGATTGCATGGGCACCATCACATACAGCGTATTGACGCCAAGCAAACCAATTTCTGCAAAACCGTATGGATCAAAATCCAGCGGACGTCCAGCCCATTTATTTAAACCGTTGGTTGCGATGGTAGTGAGTAAAAGTGTATAGCCATCTGCCGGGGATTGAGCAACATAACTAGCACCAATATTGGTTGCAGCACCAGGTTTGTAATCCAGCACAAAGGGCTGTCCAAACTTTTCTGTTAACTCCTTGGTATACAAACGCGTCAGGCTATCAGCCAATCCACCTGTTGGAAATGGGACCACCACTTTGACTGGGCGATTCGGATAATTAGACTGTGCATGCACTGATCCGTTGACAAACAATACCAGCCCAAACACTAACGCAATTCGAAATAGATAACTCATCATTCAAAGGCAATATTAAGAGTCTTTAAAACAGGTCGCCACTTATCTGACTGTTGCTTAATGAATGTATCGGTTTCTTGTCTCGTCATGGGGATGGGCATCACACTGATTGCAAGTAATTTTTTTTCCACTTCTGGATCTTTTGCAATTTCACGCATGGTTTTATTTAATTTCTCAAGAATAGCAACAGGTGTATTCGGTGGCGCAGAAAGACCAAAAAATGTTGCGATGGTCACATCTGGATAACCCAACTCAGTCGTTGTTGGAATTTGAGGTTGCGTGGGCCAGCGCTTGGGGTATGCAGTTGCCAGTGCTCGTAGTTTTCCAGAATTAACATGATTAATAGCCGCACCATCAATCATAAAATCAATGCGCCCCGACATCAAATCAATATGCGATTCACCACCTTTATATGGCACATGCAAGAGTTTGCTAATACCCGTTTGTTCACGAAACAACTCTGTAATTAAGTGATTAGCGCCCCCGTTGCCATGACTTCCAAATGTTAAGCCTGTGGGGCTTTCCTTGGCTGCTCGAATGAGATCTTGTAAATTTTTATACGGTGAATCAGCTTTTACAACCACATAGAACGCATTCACACCCATCATACCAACATTGGTCATTTTTTCAATATCGTAATTAAGGTTCTTATACGACCATTTGTTGAGTGCGTGCGAAGCCAATGTTGAGATAAACAAGGTATACCCGTCAGGTGGAGCGCTAGAAACAAATGAGGCTCCAATGTTCGTACTTGCACCGGGTTTGTAATCCAATATGAATGGCTGACCTAAGCGATCTTGCAATTCTTTGAGATAGACACGGGCAATGCCGTCAGTGAAAGCCGCCGCCGGAAAGGGAGATATGACCTTGACTACTTTATTCGGAAAATCCGCTTGGGCATGACACAAGTGAGGCGCTATAAGCAAAAGCAACAAACCAAATGATCCAATGGTCAAAGTCACCATTTTTATGAATGATTGCCGCATAGGTTTTGCCTCAGTATTGGTTGTACTAATGCCTTCATGATATTAGTCAAAACCAAGCCCTACAAATTATCTAATTTGATGCGAGCGATTAAATCATTTGATGGCAGAACTCGTCTTCAAACCATACGAACGTTTATTTTTTACGTGATTTGGGGTTAATGTACTTGATAAGTTTCGCAGACTGATCAAACTCAATTTTCAAAAACTTGACAAAAGCAATAGCCGTTTCATCCAGCATTTTTCGGGCTGGCTCAATCAAAAACATCTCGAGATTGAGTCCTGGCTCATCAATCAGATTGATGGTGTAAGTGTGATCTTCAAAATCGGACGCTTTCAACATCATTAAAGGTAAAAAAGCGGACCACTCGCCCTGCGAAATCAAATCCAGAGAACCTAGTGCAGTGTCAAACTCTGCAAATTTTCTAACCACTACGCCATTGGATGTGAGGTAGGATTCAATCATTCGCCGTCTCGCGTTCGTCAGTCCAGGAATGGCCAAATTCAATGGCCCCACATCAGACAAGCGCACAAACTTACCGTGCTTGAGTGATGAGTTGGGACCCGATATCAACATTTCGGGTGACTTTCCAAATAAACTGGTTCGCAATCCTTTTGTTCCCATCGCAGATGGAACAATTGCAAATGTCAACTCACCTGTTCGAACGAGATCGGTTAAGTCACCAAAATATGAATCAATTATGCTGATGGTGACATTAGGGTTTTCTTTAATAAATCGTGCATAGGCCGGAGCCAAGACAGCACGCGTCATCACGGGCGTCAAACCCACTTTGATTTCGCCTTGACGCCCCTCTTGGTAGGGCTTGATAGCTAAGGTTGCTTTTTCATAGGAGTTCAATATATCTATACAGGCTGCGTAATAAACGCTGCCTGCTGGAGTGGGCTTCACGGTTCCTAATTTACGAATAAAAAGTTTGATACCTAAGGTTTCTTCAAGATCCCCCACGTGCTGGGAAACACCCGATTGGGTCGCATTTTCTCGATTGGCAGCTAGCGTGAATGAAAGTTCTTCGTAGGCCGCCACAAATAACTGGATGCCACGCAAAGTTTGACGCATTGTGAATCCATTTTTCATGAGAAATCCATTTCCAAGCTTTTAAGACATGCACTGAATGCGCATTTTTGGTGTTCAAATGATCTACTCATCTCGTATTCTAGTAGACTAAGCGCTGTTTGCAAGCAATTCCATGATTTTTTAAACTCAAGCGGGAGACCCCTATGAATCAAGACTTCAAACCTGTACGCATTGGCATCATCGGTTACGGTTGGTGGGGGAAAATCATGGCCAATTACATCTCAACCTCACCTTACCTAAAGCTGATTGCCGTTTGTGAAACACAATCTGCACTGCGCGAAGAGATGAAAAAAGATGCGGTACTACAAGGCGTCTACATCGATGAAAATTTAGATCAATCACTTGCGCATTCTGAATTAGAAGCTGTGATTTTGGCAACGCCTCATCAAGAGCACGCGCATCAAATGCAAAAAGTTGCGAATAAAAAAATTCATATTTTTTGTGAAAAGCCTTTGTGCTTAACGCTTGAAGATGCCAAAAAATCGATCACAGCTTGTACATCCAATGGATTGGTATTGGGCATTGGTCACGAGCGCAGATTTGAGCCTCAGGTGATCAAACTTCGCAAGATGATTGCGCAAGGTGACTTGGGTGAAATTTTACAAATTGAAGGCAACTTCAGCCAAGATAAATTTCTTTCATTGGCCAAAGACAATTGGCGGTTATCTAATGAAAAAGCACCTGTTGGGCCACTCACTGCAACAGGCATTCATTTGGTCGATTTATCGGTGGCAGTCTTAGGCCCCTGCGAATCAATTTGGGCACGTCTATCGACCAAAGGATCTGACTTTGCCAACGGCGACACCTTGGCCATCATGATGGGCTTTCCCAATGGATCCAATGCACTCATCAGCGCGATATTGGCCACACCATTCGAAGGTCGATTTGCTGTTTACGGCTCCAAAGGATGGGTTGAAATTCGCGATCGCACACATCCCGAAAATCCAACGGGATGGGACATCACCACCGTCATTCGCGGCAAGGAGATCGAGCGCTCCTTCTCGCCGCCTGCGCCCACTGTTTTAAATAATCTGGAGGCCTTTGCCAAAGCGGTGAGAGGCGTTGCACCCTACCCTGTGCGTCACGAAGAGATGCTTGCCAATGTTGCCGCCTTAGAAGCCATCATGACTTCGGTCAAACAGCAAAAACTGATTCAAGTTCAACAGTTTTAATTAATTGCACGTGGTCACTACAAAAAAAATCAAAGTAACACCTAGCAAACGCTTGAGTGGTGCCGAGCGCGAGCAACACATCACGCAAGAAGCAATTCGTTTTTTTTCTGAAGTTGGATTCAGTGGTGACACACGCGAATTAGCCAAACGATTAGGCGTGACTCAATCATTGCTTTATAAATATTTCCCCAACAAAGAAGCTTTGGTTAATCGTGTATTTGAAGTCGTCTATTTGGGTCAATGGAATCCATTTTGGGAGGAAGTCATTAAAGACCGAAGCGTCCCTTTGCAAAATCGCTTAACTCAGCATTACATTGAATACTCCAAAGCAGCGCTGACACGCGACTGGGTTCGGATTTTTATGTTTTCAGGATTGCGTGGTGAAGACATCAATCGCAAATATTTAGACATCCTCAAAAAGAAAATTCTCGAACCGCTTGCGATTGAACTGCGTCATGATTTTTGTTTACCCACAGTGGATGAAATTCCAATCAGCACTGCCGAACTTGAATTGGTGTGGGGCATCAATGCTCGTGTTTTTTATTTTGGACAACGCGAATGGATTTTTGACGTGCCCGCCCAAGACCCTATCGAAGATTTAATCCACACCACCATCATTCATTTTTTGGCAGGTGCACGCGCAGTTTTACCCAACCTAGTGTCTAAGTCCAAGGCTAAAAATCCAAAAAAACACAAATCCCAGAGTTTATGATAACATTTGTTGATCAATTGATCACTTTATATTTTGCCCATGACATCTGTTGACGCCATCGATTTACGCAAGGCCCTAGGCAAATTTGCCACAGGGGTGACGATTGTGACCACTCAAGGGGTCGGCGACCAACTGGTAGGCGTCACTGCCAACTCATTTAACACCGTGTCGCTTTCGCCGCCGATTGTTTTATGGAGTTTGACTAAAACTTCTTCGACCTTGAGTGACTTTGATCACTCGGGACGATTCATCATCAATATTTTGTCAACCGATCAAGTTCATTTATCTCAACGATTCTCTAAACCTATCAGCGATAAATTTGAAAATGTCGAGCACTCCAAAGGCATTGCAGGTCTTCCCTATCTTCACGATTGTGTGGCCCGCTTTGAATGCAAAACGCTACACCGACATGAAGTAGGTGACCATATTTTATTTTTAGGTCAAATAGAAGCCTACGAACACACTCATCTTGAGCCTTTGCTGTTTTGCAAAGGTCAATATGCTCACAGTCACGCACTGAATTAATTCAATTAATTTTTTACCAGAGGAAAGCCCTTTGAAATACAGCATGTTCATGATGCCTTTGCATCCCAAAGATAGAAATGTGACGCAAACACTGCAAGAAGACAGAGAAGCGATTTTGTTGGCAGACAAACTTGGATTTAGTGAAGCGTTTGTGGGTGAACACGTGACCGATGCAGCAGAGACGGTCACTTCGTGTTTGATCTTTTTGGCCAGTCTTGCCGCAGAAACCAAACAAATCAAATTGGGCTCAGGCACACTCAATTTACCCAATATGCATCCTGCCCATATCGCAGCGCAAGTGGCCATGATCGATCATTTACTCAAGGGTCGATTCATCATGGGTATTAGCCCTGGTGGCTTGATGTCCGACGCAGAAGTATTTGGTAACTTTGAAAGAAATCGCAACGCGATGTTTGTTGAATCCATCAACACCATCCTCAAAATTTGGGAATCAAGTCCACCCTACAACATTGAAGGTGAATTTTGGAAAGTATCAGTTGCCAAAACCATGATTCCAGAAATTGGACAAGGCTTCATTATGAAACCTTTTCAACATCCGCATCCGCCTATTGTTGGAACAGCTGTCGCGCCTTTCTCTCAAGGCGTTACCGAAATGGCCAAACGCGGTTGGGGTCCTATCTCTGCTAATTTTTTAATGCCCAAGTGGGTCAAATCGCATTGGCCTAAATACGTAGAAGGACGCACTTCTGTGGGTGCCTCCGCAAACACGTCTGAATGGCGCGTAGCCAAAAGTATTTTTGTAGCAGACGATCAAGCCACTGCAGAAAAATATGCTTACGGCGAAGGCGGACCCTATCACCATTACTTCAAACAACTCGTGCGCAAATTGGTGGGTGGCGGCAGAGGCAATGTATTCAAAACTGACCCCAATATGCCTGACAGCGAAATCACACCAAGTTATGTCACGCGCAAATTAGTGATTGCAGGAACGGTCGATTCAGTCGTTCATCAACTATTGGAGTTTAGAAAGTTTGTTGGAGACTTTGGCAACTTGGTGTACGCCTGTCACGATTGGAAAGACCCCGTGCTTGGCAAACGTTCGATGGAGTTGTTTGCGACCGAAGTAATGCCACGCGTCAACGCAGCCATCGCTTCATCTCACTGATCATTTCAATACTTTTAAAGGTGGTGGTGCGCCACCAGGAACACGTGTTCGATCCACATTGAGCACCATTGCGACGGTGCTGTAATAGCCATTGACCGCAATCAAATCCATCACCCCTTGCTCGCCAAACAAATCGGTCACTGCTTTAAAAGATGCATCGCTCAGACTCTTGTTGGTATGCAATTCTTGACAAAAATTGTAGATAGCTTCTTCGTCGGCTTTCATATTCGTAGGTCTGCTCCCTTGCGCAACAGCCGCAGCCACTTCAGGATTTAAACCAGCTTGCATGGCCAATCGATGATGTGCATGCCATTCGTATTGCGCAGTCCAATGCCTGGCTGTGATCAAAATCGCAAACTCACTCAAGCGCGAACCCAAAACACTTTTGAATCGAATGTAAGAGCCTACATTTTGCAGATGATCCCCAAGTTCGGGGCTGCGCAAAAAAACATTAAAGGGACTACCCAATGTAGCGCTGTTAGCAGCAGAACCTGCAACATTAGCACGAGGACCCGAGCGAATACGACTGGCCAACTCTTTTTGAGCAGCGGTCATCTGATCGTTGGACAACAATGGAAACCGAGATGGTCCGTCATCGGGATTAGCGATATCAATTTGACTCATATTTTTTTCAAACGAATCAAGAACCGCTCTTGGTTAACTCTTTCAGCGAGTCCACTTGGCGCTTGACACCTGCTATCAAACAAATAATGTCAGATGTCAGCATCACCATATCAAAACCACGCTTAATCGCACCTGAGGCAAACTCTGCGCCGCCGCAATGCATACACACTTTTTTTCCATGGCGATGCGCCACTTCTTTGATTCGATCACAAGTGGCAACATGCAATGGATCGGGATTATCTGAGCGAGGCGCCATGCCTAATGCATAAGAGAGATCTGCAGGGCCAATATAGATGACGTCTACACCTGGCGTTGAACAAATTTCTTCTAGATTCTCCAGACCTTCTTTGGTTTCAATCATAGCCATGACAAGAATTTCTTCGTTGGCTTTTGCAAAATAGTCAGGTCCATGAATTTGTAACGCACGCACGGGTCCCGATGAACGCTCACCCATGGGTGGATAACGACAAGCTGCGACTGCTTTGCGTGCTTCTTCTGCGTTATTAATCAGCGGCACAATAATCGATGAAGCGCCAAAGTCTAAAGCCTTCATGATGGCTGCGGGTTCATTCCATCCGACTCGAACGACAGGTGAAGCATCTGTGGCAGAAACCGCTTGTAACATTTCCATTAAATTACTCAAACCTGTGACGCCATGTTGCATATCAATGCAAACCGCATCAAAGCCTTGTCGGCCCATGATCTCCGCAGTAAAAGTATTGGCAATAGAGATCCATCCCATGGTGACGGGCTTGCCTTGGGCCCACATTTGTTTGATTTTGTTTGGCTTCATGATGGATCCTTGTTGTTGTCTTGGTTATTGAAATGCTTTTTTCATGCGAACGATCCAATCTTCAAAAGCAGTCATCTGCTCTTTCATGATTTTTAAAGTGGGCTCGTCTGTAATTTTTCCATTCGTATCAAATTTTGTTTTGCAATGGTTAATAAAAATTTCTGGCTTGGATAAAACCAATGCGCCCAAACCACCAATCGAGCGACGCAAATCGTACTGACCCCGCGCACCACCTAAAGGGCCAGGTGTAGCAGAAATAATCGCACAGGGCTTTTGGGCAAAAGCTTGTTGCCCCTCAGGAAAACGCGATATCCAATCAATTGCATTTTTGAGAGGCGCACCAATCGTCCAGTTGTATTCAGGAGACGCCAAAATGATGCCATCGGCACTTGCCATTTCGTCGCGCAATGTTTGAACAGATTTTGGAAATCCATTGGCGTGTAAATCGGGGTTATACAAAGGCAAATCTTGAATAGACGCCATATGCAAAGTCATACCAGAAGACATCAAACTGGCGCAATTTTGAAGCGCCCACGTATTGAAAGACCCTGCACGCAAACTGCCACTGATACCAACGATTTTTAAGCCCGCCATATTCACTCCACAAAAATGAAAATTGAAAGTCTATGAGTTTAGGTGAATATGTCGCGGGATGCGGTCAAGGAATTGACTATATTCAGAAATTAATACCAAAGTCATCATGACCATATAGGCAAAACCCTGTGATGCCTAGCAAACTCCGTTAGGGACTATCACTTGCTGACTCTAGAATAGATTTCAAAATTTCAACCCCATACAAATATGATTTTTCGACCGATTCCAAAAACCAATGAGCTCATTCCTGTCGTGGGCTT
>Ga0194055_10000317_pt1 | contig 38131 bp, 38 predicted proteins | sample SepL449m_MetaG_FD_155482 | JGI IMG/M metagenome (GOLD analysis project Ga0194055, IMG submission 155482) | Anoxic zone freshwater microbial communities from boreal shield lake in IISD Experimental Lakes Area, Ontario, Canada - Sep2016-L442-9m | ecosystem: Environmental > Aquatic > Freshwater >... | reverse complement strand
CGTCCCATCCAAGGGCAACTGCGCTTCGTGCGATGGCGCCAACGTTGCTGGGGTTGTCGATGCAATCCAGAATGACGAGCCGTGTAGACGTGTCTATTAATGATTGTGCATCGCGCAACGCTGGACGGTGAAATACGCCGATTGCGTCGAGTGGAACACCGAGCCCAGTGACTTCGCGGCGAATGTCGGCCGAGGCGCTCAATGTGATGCCACCGTGCTGGTTGATGTCGGCAACGAAATCTTGTGCACATTTTGGGTCGCATAAGACAACCGAAGGTTTGCAACCAGCTTCGAGTGCGCGGCGTACAACGAGGTCGCCTTCTGCGACAAACATTCCATTTGATTCGAGGTTGTTGACTTGTGCGGCCTTACGTTGCGCGATGGTATTGAGTTGTCGTTCGCGCCAACGAAATGCATTCAGCCGTTCGTCAGATGCATCGTCGACTTCGATAATCACGAAAAGTTATTTTAGAATTGCCATGGGAAGGCGTCCCAGTTTGGGTCGCGCTTTTCAAGAAAAGCGTTGCGTCCTTCTTCTGCTTCGTCTGTCATGTAGGCAAGTCGTGTGGCCTCTCCGGCGAACACTTGCTGGCCAACAAGGCCATCATCGATCAAGTTAAACGAAAACTTGAGCATTCGCTGTGCGGTCGGGCTCTTTGAGTTGATTTCTTTTGCCCACTGCAGTGCTGTTGCTTCAAGTTCGGCGTGTGGTACTACGGCATTGACCATGCCCATGCGCTGCGCATCGTCGGCGGAGTATTCACGGCCAAGGAAAAAGATTTCTCGAGCAAATTTTTGGCCAACTTGTCGCGCAAGATATGCCGAGCCAAATCCGCCATCAAAACTTGCAACATCGGCATCGGTTTGCTTAAAGCGAGCATGTTCTTTGCTTGCCAACGTGAGGTCGGAAACCACGTGCAAACTGTGTCCGCCGCCCGCGGCCCAACCTGGCACCACGCAGATCACAATCTTTGGCATGAATCTGATTAAACGTTGCACTTCAAGAATGTGCAGTCGACCGGTGCGACCTTGATTGATGGTGCTTGCGGTGTCACCGTCGGCGTACTTGTAGCCGTCCTTGCCTCGAATGCGTTGGTCACCTCCACTGCAAAATGCCCAACCACCATCTTTGGCTGATGGTCCATTGCCGGTCAGTAGTACGCATCCGATGTCGGTTGTTTGGCGTGCATGATCGAGAGCGACAAAAAGTTCATCCACTGTTGCCGGCCGAAAAGCGTTGCGCACTTCTGGGCGATTGAACGCAATGCGCACTGTGCCGTGGGCGAGTGCGCGATGGTATGTGATGTCATTAAACGAGAAACCTTCAACTTCGCGCCAAGCTGTTGGATCGAAAATGTCGGAAACCTGTTTGGTGTTCACCGTTCTATCTTACAAACTAGACACGTTGGCGCGGTGGGCGTGCTCGGGGTGCTCAAGCACGAACCGTTCTGCCCATTCTTTGGAGGTGGCATCAGATTGCTTCTTTGTTTGGGGGGCAGGCACCGTATCGATAGGAGAGTCAATGTGGTTCATCACGAGACGAACTGTTGCATCCATGTCACGAGTCAGTTGCTCGTAGGTGATGTCGAGCGGCACAATGTTGTTGTCGACAAAATACTTTTGCCACTGCGTGTTTTCGTCGGCGATGCGAGCAAGTGCGCTTTTGATTGCATCGCCGTCATAGATTGGCTCGCGTTGCACTTCCATGTTGCTGTTCCACGACTCACTTTGGGATGCACGGACAAATGAAATTGCCTGGCGGATTTCGTTTTGGCGCATGATGCGCACCCAGCGCACAGGCACTCCCCAATAATTTGTATCAATGCCCAGGTCGAGCATGTGACGTTTGTACTGGTTCCAATGCATCTTGATGCCAAACACACCATTATGAGTGGTGTTAACTTCGGCAAGACGAGTGAGGTACGACAGATAAGAGTGGTGAGAAAAATACGAGATGTCACGCCACGCAGATCTGCCAAGCAATTTGCGAAGTGCGCTCAGAGGTCGGCGAGTTAAAGTGATCTCTGGAACCCCATATTTGTCGCGGAAGCGCACAAAGTTTTGGGTGTGGATGTTGAGGTATTCAACTGGGGTGCCAGCGGCCAAGGTGCCACGCAGTATTGAGCACAACAGTGTGGATCCGGTGCGCTCGACCGAGGCGACGACCAGCAATTTTTTAGTTTCCACGCCTCAGATCCTAGAAGAAAGGGTCATTGCTGATACCGTTTTGCCGCGGTAAATAAGTCGCAACGTTTAATAGCCATTCCCCCAACTCAACGTAACGGAGACTCTCGATGTCATCTCAACTCACTCTTGCCGACTGGACGAAGCGCGCAGGTCAAAAAGTATCGCGCACACAGTTATTCATTGACGGCAAGTTTGTGGACGCGGCTAGCGGAAAGACTTTTGAGTCAATCAATCCTCGCGATGGAAGCATCATCGCACACGTTGCTGAAGGCGATGTCGAAGATGTCAATCGTGCGGTTGCAGCGGCAAAGCGCACGTTCGAGGCTGGCATCTGGAGCGAGATGGCGCCACTCGATCGCAAGAATGTGATGCTCAAGTGGGCGCAGTTGATTCGTAATCATGCCGAAGAGTTGGCATTGCTCGAAACCATGAACTGCGGCAAGCCAATTAGCGATTCGCTCAACGTCGACGTTGCATCGTGCGCCAACAACATTCAGTGGTATGCCGAAACTATTGACAAGTTGTACGGCGAGATTGCGCCAGTGCCACGTGACTCGATCGCTTTAATCGAGCGTGAGCCAATGGGTGTTGTCGGAGCAGTAGTTCCGTGGAATTACCCATTGATCATTAGCTCGTGGAAAGTTGGCGCTGCACTTGCAGGTGGCAACTCTGTCATTCTGAAGCCAGCAGAGCAGTCGCCATTGTCGGCGTTGTTGTTTGCCGAACTCGCAGTGCAGGCCGGTTTGCCTGCTGGCGTATTCAACGTGGTCAACGGCTTTGGCCCAAGCTGTGGTGGCACACTCGGCAAACACATGGATGTCAACAAACTGGCATTCACTGGCTCGACCGAAGTTGGCAAATATTTCTTGAAGTATTCCGCTGAAAGTAATGCAAAAGCGGTTTCACTCGAATTGGGTGGCAAGACACCACACGTGGTGTTGAGTGACTGCCCAGATATCGATGCTGCAGCATCGGCAATTGCGTGGGGTGTGTTTTACAACGCAGGCCAAACATGCCATGCCGGTACTCGCATGGTTGTTGACCAGAAGATTGAAGACGAGTTATTGCAAAAGATTCAGGATGTCTCAAAGACAATCATGCCTGGCGACACCTACGACCCGAAGACCGCGATGGGAACGATTGTCGATCGCTCACAATTCGATCGCGTCAACGAGTACATCAACATTGGTAAGAGCGAGGGAGCAATCGTGCACACGGGTGGCACGCCTGTCGAGCCGGTCAAGGGTGGCATCTTTATTCCACCAACAATCTTTAAGGGCGTAAAGCCGGGAATGCGCATCGAGCAAGAAGAGATCTTTGGTCCAGTACTTGGCTCTATTCGAGTAACAAACGACGAAGATGCAGTGCGCATTGCAAACGACTCTCAGTATGGTCTTGGTGCTGCATTGTGGACACGCGATGTTTCCAAGGCGCACAAGATCGCACGTCAGTTGCGTGCAGGAACTGTATGGGTCAATACGTTTGATCGCAGTTCAATCACCACACCATTCGGTGGATTTAAGCAGTCGGGTACAGGACGAGATCGCTCGCTGCACTCGATCGAGGGTTACACCAACCTGAAGACAACATGGATTCAGTTATGACAGGAGAACATATGCGTTGTGGATTTATTGGACTAGGTCACATTGGCAAATTTTTGGCAGGCAGTTTGGTGCGCAATGGTTTTGAGGTCACTGTGTTCGACCTCAACGCCGACGCAGCAGCACCACTCGTTGCCAAGGGCGCAAAGTTGGCTGGCTCGATCAAAGAGTTGTGCGACGCATCCGACACCGTGTTCACCTGCTTGCCTTCACCACGCGCGATCGACGCTGTTGTTGCCGGTAGTGGCGGAGTGATTGATTCACTTGCCGGCCGTGCAACTCGTGCAACATGGATTGACATGAGCACCAACGACCAAGACGAAACGCTGCGTCTTGGAGCGATGTGTGAAGCAAAGGGCATCAATGTGCTCGAGTCGCCTGTAACTGGCGGTGTGCACAAAGCAGCACACGGAGACATCACCGTGCTCGTCGGTGGTGACGAAGCAGTGTTTAAAGCACACGAGAAGGCTCTTAATGCGATGGGTCAACCGGTGTTGTACATCGGCAAGTTGGGGAGTGCCGCCGTGATCAAGGTGATCACCAACATGCTCGCATTCATTCACTTGGTTGCTGCAGGCGAAGCGTTGATGCTCGCAAAGCGTGGAGGCCTCGACCTTGGTGTGGCTTTTGAGGCGATCAAGCAATCATCGGGCAACAGCTTTGTGCATGAAACAGAAAGCCAAGTGATTCTCAACGGTAGTTACAACATCAACTTCACCATGGACTTGGCGCTCAAAGACATGGGCTTTGCATTGGGATATGGCAAAGAGTTTGGTGTGCCACTCGCATTGGCAACTTTGACAAATGAGCAATTTGTGAAGGCAAAGGCTGCCTACGGTGGCGAGGCGTGGTCGTCACAAGTGGTGAAGTTGCTCGAAGATGTAACTGGCTCAGACTTGCGCGCACCGGGTTTTCCTGCCGAATTGGAATAGAGTCTTTCTCGTTAGTCCAATGTAAGCACTGGGGGTACGTGTGGCGCACAAGAGAACTCGCAGAGAATTGGCCGCTGCATTTCGCTGGGCTGCCAGACTTGATTACCACGAAGGCATAGCCAACCATTTCAGTGCTGCTGTCAGTGATGACGGTCAAGAGTTTTTGATCAACACACGCGGCATGCATTTTTCTCGCGCGCAGGCAAGTCGGTTGGCGTTGGTGACAACAGCCGATCGAACGTCCGACCCAGTTGCACAGAACGTAGATGCAACAGCGTGGATTTTGCATTCGTTTATCCATCGCAATGTGCCTCGGGCCAGATGCATTTTGCACACTCACATGCCGTACACAACGGCACTTGCAAGCTTGAAAGACTTTGAGTTTTTGATGCTGGATCAAAACGCGTGCCGTTTTTATGATCGCATCGCATACGACCGCCACTATGCGGGCATGGCGCTCGAGCCAACCGAGGGCGAGCGCGTCGCTTCACTTTTGAAGGATGGCAAAGACATCTTGTTTCTTGCCAACCACGGCGTGTTGGTAGTGGCCGACACGATTGCACAAGCCTTTGACGAGTTGTACTACCTCGAAAAGGCGGCACAATTGCAAGTGATTGCTCTTTCGACTGGACGCGAACTGCAACTGGTGGAGGATGAGACTGCAGCTCTTGCATGCAAGCAGTGGCGGGAGTATCCAGAGGCTGCCGAGTTGCATCTTGCGGCCTTGATGGACATTCTTGATATTGAGTCAGCCGACTACATTAAGTGAGTCCGTTTAAACCCCTCAGAGCCAAAAGGTAGAACAATTCTATGAAAGCAGCAGTGTGTCGCGAGTTTGGTAAGCCACTCGTCATCGAAGAAGTACAACTTGCCGATGCTGGTCCTGGCGAAGTTCGCGTCAAGGTTTCGGCCGTCGCAATTTGTCATAGTGATATTTCGTACGCCGATGGAGCATGGGGTGGCACATTGCCAGCCATCTATGGTCACGAGTGTGCTGGCGTTGTCGAAAAAGTGGGCGCTGATGTCACAACAGTAAAAGTGGGAGAGCATGTTGTCGTTACGTTGATTCGGTCGTGTGGACACTGCCACGGTTGCAGCATGGGCAACCCTGTTACATGCAGCACGCAGTTTCCTCTCGATGCCAAGTCGCCGATCACTGATGCGAAGGGCAATTCGGTCGTGCAGAGCATGCGAACGGGTGGCTTCGCTGAGTTTGTACTCGTGCATGAGTCGCAATGTGTGGCAGTACCAAAGACGATTCCGATGGCAAGTGCATCGCTTCTTGCATGCGGTGTCATTACGGGTTTTGGTGCAGTGACCAATACAGCAAAAGTTCCTGCTGGTAGTCACGTCGTCGTTATCGGCACTGGTGGTGTTGGTCTCAATGCGATTCAGGGTGCACGCGTGAGCGGAGCACGAACGGTCATTGCGATTGACATCGCAGACAACAAGATTGCTGCGGCAAAAGATTTTGGTGCAACGCATGGCATCAACTCCAAAACCGAAAACGTTGCAGAGCGTGTGCTCGAACTTACCGATGGCCGCGGTGCCGACTATGTGTTCGTGACTGTTGGTGTCAAGTCGGCATTTGACTCGTCTTACGGCATGCTGGCCAAGAGTGGTTCGGTAGTACTTGTGGGCATGCCTGCAAGCGGCGTGATGTCGGAAATCGATCCAGGCACGATGGCTGCTTACAGCCAAAATATTCTGGGTTCAAAGATGGGTTCGGCTCGAATTCAAGTCGACATTCCAAACCTTGTCGGGTTGTACAACCAGGGTCGTGTCAAGTTAGACGAACTCGTCACCAAGACATATCCGATTGAGGAAATCAATGAAGCAATCGACGCAGTGAAGCGCGGCGAAGCACTTCGCAACGTGATTGTGTTCTAGGCAACTGTCAACTCATGAAAATCGTCGACGTCAAAACATTTGTGGTGGGCAACCCACCGCCGCGTTTTGGTGGTCGCTATTTTATTTTTGTCAAACTCACTACAGACTCTGGCATTACGGGCATCGGCGAGGTCTACACCGCCACTTACTCACCCCATCTTGTAGCCAAGATGATTGAGGAGGTTGCTCAACGACATGTCATTGGAAGCGATCCATTCCATATTGAGATGATGTGGCGCAATGTGTACGGCCGTGGGTATTCGTTGCGCCCCGACCTCACAACGGGTGGCATCGTGAGCGGTATCGAGATGGCCATGTGGGACATCTGTGGCAAAGAGACTGGCAAGCCGGTCTACGAATTGTTAGGTGGTCGCGTGCACGACAAATTGCGCGCATATACATATCTCTATCCACCCGTTGGCGTCGATGTCTATGCCGATGATCCGGTGTACAGCGACCCCGATGCTGCGGCCGAGGCTGCGGTGCGAGAGGTTGAACGCGGTTTTACTGGGGTCAAGTTTGATCCAGCCGGAAGGTATTCGGTGTTTGACGGTCGGCAGCCTGCATTGCATGCAATTGACCTCTCGGTCAAGATGGTGCGCGCAGTACGCGAAGCTATTGGCACTCGCGCCGACATCTTGTTTGGCACTCACGGTCAATTCACTGCATCTGGTGCAATTCGACTTGCTAAGCAACTCGAAAAGTACGACCCATTGTGGTTTGAAGAGCCAGTTCCGCCAGATTCGCCAGAAGAGATTGCCAAGGTTGCTCGCGCAACCAGCATTCCAATTTCGGCAGGCGAGCGACTCACCACAAAGTACGAGTTTCATCAACTGCTCAAAACAGGCGCGGCATCGATTTTGCAACCAAACCTTGGTCGTTGCGGTGGATTACTAGAAGGCAAGAAGATTGCATCAATGGCCGAGGTGTATCACGCGCAAATTGCGCCGCACCTGTATTGCGGACCAGTTGTTGCTGCTGCCAACATTCAATTGGCAACATGCACGCCAAACTTTTTGATTCTTGAAACCATTCAGGGTTGGCAGGGCTTTCATGCCGAACTCGTGAAAACATCGATCAAGTTTGAGGGTGGCTTCATCATCCCTCCGACCGAACCTGGTTTGGGCATTGAGCTGAATGAGAAAGTTGCTCTCGCTAATCCATATACCGGCAGTGAGCTGCATCTCGAGATGAGTTCGGTACCAGCAACACTGTTGTAGTTTTTGATCATCATGTCTCTTGGTCGCGCAATTCCGCTGTGGCAAGACGGTGTCGAGTTTGATGCAGCCACTCGTCGCAGCACTGGCAGACGTAGCGCTGTTGATGGCGTTGTTGAATCCGATGTCGTCATTGTCGGTGGTGGCTACACGGGGTTGTGGACTGCTTTTTATCTCAAGCAACTCGCTCCGCAATTATCGATCTCGATTGTTGAGTCACAATTTGTTGGGTTTGGCGGCAGTGGACGCAACGGCGGTTGGTGCAGCGCATTTTTGCCCATGTCACCGAACGAGATGTCGGCTGAGCATGGTGCGCAAGCAATGCGCTTTTTACAAGATCAAATGTTTGCAACCGTGGACGAGATTGCTCGCGTTGCTCAGGTGCACAATATTGCGTGCGATTTTCACAAGGGTGGCACCATTACGTCGGCGTCAAATCCGGCACATGTCGAGCGGCTGCATCACTACATAGACGACTGGCATGCGGCAGGGTTTAGTACTACCGATATGACTTGGGAAAGTGCCGAACAAATTTCGCAGCGCATTCACGTTTCGTCCACCTTGGGCGGCATGTATAGCCCGCATTGCGCTGTGGTGAACCCGTGGAAGTTGGTGACAGGGTTGGCACGAACAGTGGAGAGTCTTGGTGTCGTGATTTTCGAGGATTCGCGTGCGCTCGCAATTGAGCCGCGAAGAGTTGTGCTTGAGCGGGGTGAAGTTCGTGCCAAATGGGTGGTCAATGCTCTTGAGTCCTTCACCTCGCAACTTCCCGAAGGCAAGCGCAAGATCGTGCCGTTGTATTCGTTGATGGTGGCAACCGAGCCACTTTCGGAATCTGTGTGGCGTTCACTTGGTTGGACGCATCGTGAAACCTTCGCTGATGGTCGCAACATGGTCACCTATGCGCAACGTACGGCTGACGGTCGCATTGCGTTCGGCGGTCGTGGTGCGCCGTATCACTTCGGTTCAAGTATTTCCGACTCGTATGATCGCAACACAACAATTCATGGTCGGCTCGAGCAAACTGTGCAAGAGATCTTTCCTCAAGTAGCCGACGCGCGATTTACTCACCACTGGGGTGGACCTGTTGGTGCACCACGAGACTGGCATGCATTTGCCAATGTCGATGCCACAACAGGCCTATGTGCAGGTGGGGGATATGTCGGTGACGGTGTTGCATTATCAAGTTTGGTCGGGCGAACACTTGCGCATCAGATTGCTGACACTGGCGATGCTCTTACCCGCTCTGCACTTGTCAATCATCAATCAAAAAAATGGGAGTTTGAGCCACTGCGTTGGCTTGGGGTGAATTCGTTGCTGGCGCTGACCGAATATGCCGACAAGGCAGAGCGACGCACTCATCGACCAATGAAACGATTGCTCGCACTTCGCGACGGTTTATTGGGTTAACGATAAATCAACTCGCTGTGTAGAATATTTGTCATGGTGCGTCACGACGAATTTCACTTGAGTCATCGCATCGGTTTGCTGCGTGCCATGGTGCTCGGTGCAAACGATGGCATCATTTCGACGGCTTGCTTGATCTTGGGTGTTGCTGCGGCAGATGCATCCCGGGGCACCATCATCACCGCTGGTGTTGCAGGCTTAGTTGCAGGAGCGGCATCAATGGCCATAGGCGAATATGTTTCCGTGAGTTCGCAGCGCGATGCTGAGCAGGCCGACATCGCAAAAGAAAAGTGGGAACTCGAGCACACTCCAGAGCACGAACTCGACGAACTTACTGCAATTTATGTGGCAAAGGGTTTGAGTAACCAACTTGCTCGTGACGTAGCAGTCGAACTGACAAAAGATGATGCTCTGAAGGCACACATGGCTGAAGAGCTTGGCATTTCGCATGCGACGATGGCACGACCACTCCAGGCAAGTGTGAGTTCGGCCAGTTCTTTTTCGGTTGGTGCAGCAATCCCGCTTATTGCTGTAGCTCTTGCATCGTCATCCCAGCGCATCGTTACAACCATCGTGGTTGCCGCATTTGCACTTGTTGCGCTTGGCTTATCGAGCTCAAAAGCCGGTGGGGCACATCCCGCGCGTCCAACGGCGAGAATTGTTGTTGGGGGTCTGGTGGCGATGGCTTTCACCATGGCCGTCGGTCATCTTGTTGGCACTGCAGTTGCTTAGCAACGCCGGCTGAGTCAATAGGCTGTTGCAATGACAATTTCATTTCGCGCACTCGAGATTCCTGCATCCGACTTGGCTCAAAAGCCACTTGGTCAACCTTCGGCCGAACCATTGACAGGAGAAATACTTACTCGTGCTCAGGTCTTTCTTGACAACGAGACTGTGACAGCAGGAACCTGGGAGTGCGAGCCAGGCGCATCGCGCTGGGAGTTCACCACACGTGGCGAAGTGATTTATGTGTTGAAGGGCCGGATGATCGTGCATGAAGACGGTGGCGAACCAGTTGAGCTCACCGAGGGATCAAGTTGCATCTTCCCAATTGGATGGAAGGGCAAGTGGACCGTTGTCGAGACACTGCGCAAAGTGTTTGTTGTTTATCGCACGAACTAGTTAGCTAATAGCAATACGGATGAAATGGGGTCCGTTGTTCTTGATTGCGGCATCAAGAGAAGTTGCAAGTTGTTCTGGTGTAGATACGTCAACTGATTTCCAGCCAAATCCGCGAGCGATTGCTGATGGGTCGTGCGAAGTTACGTCAACTCCCATGCGTGGCGCCTGCACATCGTCAAATGATGTGCGAATTTGTTCGTAGCCACTGTTGTCCCACAGCACCATCGTGATGTTACTCTTGAGATCATGCGCTGCTGCCATTTCGGCAACGGTAAACAACCAACCGCCGTCGCCTGCAATGGCAAGAACTGGTCGGTCGGGTGCGGCTACTGCTGCACCGATTGCCATTGGCAGTGCGCAACCGAGTGTGCCAAAACCGTAAGGCGCAAGCCACGAGCGACTGCGAGATGCTGGCAACCACCAATGAGCCGAGTAACCGAGTTGGGTTGAGTCAAGCGCAACGATCGCGTTTTCTGGCAACCATTGTTCGATTACTTGTAGCCACGGAACAAAAGTGTTGCTTGTCTTGTTGCGCGCATGATCTCGCCATTGCTGCGCGCGCTGTGCGCCTGTAAGTGGCGTGCGCGTCACAATGCCACGAGAAAGTGACGTCATTGTGTGCGCGGCATCACCAACTATGCCGACAGTTGGTATGGTACGACGGTTGATTTGTTCGGCGTCAATATCGATGCGCACAACGTTGCCACCAAATTGCAACGCTCGGCCGTCGTTGTAGAGATCAGTATCAGACAACTCGGTGCCAACAACGATCACTACATCGGCAGACTCGATATCTTTTTGCACACGACCGAAAACCAAACAGTTGCCTGCACAGAGTGGGTGAGATGACGACATCACACCTTTGGCATTGCCGGTCAAAAGCACTGGCGCATCAAGCGCTTCGGCCAGCGCAACGAGTTGGGTGGATGCATCGATCGAACCACCACCAGCAATAATCACTGGTGTTTGTGATGAGTTGATGATGTCGAGCGCGCGCGCGATGTCGTTGTCATGTGCAATTGGACGAGCAGCAGGCGTGTGCACCCGCATAAATGGTGCGCAGGGTTGAGCGAGCACGTCCATGGGGATTGCAATGTGCACTGGTCGCGGACGCGCAGAAGTAAATACATTCCATGCTCGTTCAATGAGCGCCGGAAGCATCGTTGGATCGGTAACTGTTTCGCTAAACGCACAGACCGAGCGTGCAACTGCAGCCTGATCGGGAAGGTCATGTAACGGTCCAAAACTTTTGCCGAGTGCATCAGTTGGAGTGGTGGATGCAATCACAAGCATTGGTCGAGAGTCGTGATACGCCTGCGCGATTGGTGTGAGTGCATTGGTAAGTCCAGGACCACTGATGAGCACGCAGATGCCAGGCTTGCCAGTAACGATTGACCAACCGTCGGCCATAAACCCTGCACCTTGCTCGTGGCGCGGAGAGATGGCTTTCACGCCCGAGCGATGCAGACCGCGATACAACTCGATGTTGTGTACGCCGGGTATTCCGAATACGACATCTACGCCGTATTCGCGAGACAACAGATCAATAATTGCTTCACCAACTTTGAGTTGCTCTGTAGTCATGTTGGTTTATATCTACTTGTTCTAGTTCTGCTTGGCGAGACACGTATCGGCGAGACGACGGATACGGATACTTGCTTCCTTGAGCAATTCAGATTCGACGGTGAGTGCAACACGCACGTGGCCTGCGCCGCCGCTACCAAAACTTTCTCCCGGCATCGCGCCCACATTTTCTTCATCGAGCAGTCGCCACGCAAACTGTTCTCCAGTCAAACCAGTTTTTCTAATGTCGAGCATGATGAACATTCCACCCTCTGGTAGCCGCGCCGAAACCGATGTTGAGTCTGCAAATGCCTCAACCAACACCGCTGCGCGTTCTTTGTATGCAGCGCGCATGCGTTCAACCTCTGGGTGTGTTTCGTTTAATGCAACTGCAAGTGCATCTTCAATAAACGGTTGAGAGCCGAACAGCATTGCTTCGGCAACGAGAATGAGTCGTGGAGTCACTTCGGCAGGGCATGCAACCCAGCCAGCACGAAAACCGGGTAGTGCATGCGACTTAGAAATGGAAGAAACACTGAGTGTGCGATGGCGTAGGTGTGGCCGGTCAAACGGTGAGCAGAATGTGCCATCAAATGTCATGTCGGCGTACACCTCGTCACAGATAATCCACAGATCGTGGCGCTCGCATACTTCGCCGATTGCATCGATTTCTTCTACCGACAGCACTGCGCCAGTTGGGTTGCTTGGATTATTGAGCAGCAACACTTTTGTTCTCGATGTGATTGCGGCTTCGATGGCCGAGGCAGTGACGTGAAATCCGTTGTCTGGAGAAGTCGGCACGGCAACAAACGTTGCGCCTGATGCAGCAACCAGTCCTTCATATGTTGCGTAGTACGGATCGGGAACGAGTACTTCGTCGCCGGCCTCGACGAGCGTAAACAGGGCAGTGCACAAACCATTCTGGGTACCCGCCGTGTAGAGAACTTCTTCTGGGGTAACAGGGTTACCCGAACGCTTGCTGAGATGATTTGCAATTGCAAGGAGCGCCTCTGGCTCGCCCTGACCGGCTGCGTAACGAGTGCGACCGCTGCGCATCGAGTTGGCTGCTTGGTCAAGGACCTTTGCGGGCGGTGGCAAGTCTGGTTCGCCAATTGACAAGATGATGATGGGTTGTCCAAGCGCTGCACGACGAAGCGACTCTGAATGCACAGCCCATTTGGCTGCGCCAAGCCCCGTGAGGCGATCGGAGATTGGTGCGAACTTCATCAGACTACAAATCTACGCTGTCAGACTGCGTCTACTACTCGTTGTAAAACGACTCGAACCCCTCCCATGTCTGGACGCTGCCAGATCATGTTTCCATTTTGGTCGAGTTGGCGAGTGACTTCAATTCCAGGAATGCCAACTGGGCGTAACACAAATACAGAGTCTTCATAACTTGCAACGACGTGAATGGGCGTCGTGTAATCAAAGACTGATACATCGTGCACACCATGTTCTTCGGTGCCGTCTGCGCGACAATCAGCGATCGTTCCTCCGCCACAATCAACGATTCGGTTTCCACATTGTTCAATGCGCTCGGTATATGACATCAATCGATCATCGTGCGGCACTTGCGCGCCACCACGAGTTGCACTCACTGTTTTCCAGACACCGCGCAGGTCTGGCGCACCTGCCGCCAATGGCTCGGTGCAATCTCCAAGAATCAGCGGGGGAAAGGTTGCGCCATAACCACCAGGTGGTGTGTGCGCGACTGGAATTTCGGATGAATGCATGTCGCCACCATACAAGTTAGGTCAATGCATAAACCCGTAATGCAACTAGTGGAGCTGGGGGGAATCGAACCCCCGTCCATCAGCCGTTGAACGCCCGTGATACGACCATTCCCAACATTGTCGCTACGCAGCAACACCGGCGGGTCGGCTGACAAACACCGAAGTGTTTATCCGCGGAACGTCTTTCCGTTCGGCCATTGGTCTTTCCCAACGTCATCGGTCTTTCCCAATGTCATTCCCCGCTTCTGTTGCCAGGCTGCGGTGAATTGGCCCCGTGCGACCTTGCGGCTCACGATTGCTCTCTACCCCCTAATCAATTAGGCGGCGAGAGCGAACTGCTTGTTGGCAGTTGTTTTTTTGCCCCGTTTTACGAGTCTGAGCAACTCGGGTCGCACGATCGCCCAGCGACACTGACGTCGAAACCTGTCAGCCCCATTGAACTTTCGTAACGGCTTCAGTGTAGGGCGGGGGTGCGCGAACTTGACTACTGCTGTATTTGTCTGCGGTTACGCCCAGCTTCGCGGCGCATTTCCAGCTCAGATTCCTTTTTGGCAATCGCTTGACGGCGGTCTGCTTTCTGTCGGCCCTTGGCAAGTGCAAGCTCAACTTTGACTTTGCCTTTTGATAAACGCAATTCAAGTGGCACGAGCGTCAGTCGCTCTTGGGCGATGCGGTCTTGCAATCGACGAATCTGTTCTTTGTGCATCAGCAACTTGCGGCGGCGAGTTGGGTCGTGTGCATCTGAACCGTTGGCAAATGCGTATGCACCGATGTGCATGCCGTCAAGCCACATCTCGCCGTTGCTTGCGTGGGCATAGGCATCGGCGATTTGCACTTCACCAGACCGAATGCTCTTGACCTCGCTTCCGAGTAGCACAATGCCAGCCTCGACGACGTCAATAACGTCATAGTCGTGGCGTGCTTTTCGGTTGCTCGCAAGCAACCTGTTGTTCTCGGGGTCGTCAGGGTTCTTCATAATGTGTGATTGATCTTGTTGTTTCATCATACGGGTAGCCTGAAATGGGTATGAGCAGTGATTCCACGCGACCACTTCATGTTTCAGCAATGATCATGAAACAAATTGGCGAGCATGCCATTGCGTGTTACCCCGAAGAAGCATGTGGGCTTCTTGTTGGGTCGGGTGCCACCAACACCGTGCTCGAGTTTCATCCAACAGAAAACACCGCCAAGTCGGCTCGGGTGTACACCATCAATGCTCGCGAGCATCTGATCATCGAACGAGAAGCCGAGAACGCAGGTCTTGAGGTGATTGGCGTGATCCATAGTCACACCCATACCGAGGCCTATCCGAGTAGCACCGATGTGGCTCAGGCTCCAGACCCCACCTGGCAATACATGATCGTGACCCTCAAACGGGGAGTGCCAGAACCGCGCAATTTCCGCATCATCAATGAAGTGATTACCGAGACTCTGATCCAAGTGTCGTAATACAGGTGTCAGAAGGCTCTTGGCCTTCCTGTGCAGAGCCTTGACTGGCTCGGTACAATTATGACCAATGCGGTCAACAATCGCTAGTCCTTCAATTCACTCAAATTCGACTCACACTGGTTCGGAGACGTTTATGGTGCCTCTCGAAAGCATTCTGGATCTCATCGGCAACACGCCGTTGGTTGACGTCAGCAATTTATCTCCGAAACCTGGCGTGCGACTGTTGGCCAAATTGGAAAACCAAAATCCATTCGGTTCAGTAAAAGATCGCATCGCATTGTCGATGATTGATCAAGCAATCAAAGAAGGCGCACTTGTTCCTGGTCAACGGATCATGGAGCCATCGTCAGGCAACACTGGCATCGCGCTTGCTGCGATCGCAGCGATCAAAGGAAATCCGATCACGATTTTGATGCCCGAGAGTGTGTCAATCGAACGTCGTCAGATGCTGGAAGTTTTCGGTGCCGAAATTATTTTGACACCAGGTGGAGAAGGTTCGAATGGTGCGGTCAAGCGCGCTGAAGCATTGGCGCTCGAGCATCCCGAATGGTGCTTCATGCATCAATATCAAAATGATGCGAACCCTCGCGCGCATTATGAAGGCACTGGTCCAGAAATCTGGCGCGACTGTCCAGAGATCACTCACTTCGTTGCCGGCCTCGGCACAAGTGGCACGCTGATGGGTGTCGGTCGTTACTTGAAGGAACAGAATTCGAATATTCAAATCATCGCCGTAGAGCCGCCGTTGGGTGAGCGCGTTGAAGGTTTGCGCAATCTTGACGACGGATATATTCCACCAATTTTTGAAAACTGGCACGGCATCGATGTACTGGATCGCAAGCGTGTGGTTCGCCCTCGCGAAAGTATTGAAATGACGCGGCGCATGGTGCGCGAGTGTGGCGTATTTGGTGGTATCTCGGCCGGAGCATCACTTGCAGGAGCGCTGAAAGTCGCGAGCGAAATTGAAGAGGGCACAATTGTGTTCATCATTTGTGACGGCGGTTGGAAGTACTTGTCGACAGGTGCATACACCGACGATTTGGATGCAGCTGAAGCATCAGCCGAAAAAATTATCTATTTTTAATTGCTAGCCGCCGGCAACGAGCACGACCAAACCAATTAGCACAATTGCGGCCGAAGTAATTCGTCTGCGATGGTCGCCCTCGTCAAGCATTTTCCATCCTGCAAAAGCCGCAAGCACAACACTCGATTCTCGAAGCGCAGCCACATAGCCAACTGGTGCATGTTGATAGGCAATCATGATCAATGCATACCCAGCGGTTGATGCGATGCCGGCAAGACCAAATCGTTTCCAGTTATTTCTCAGTGCCGGCATCATCTCGGCGCGACGAGTATTTGCAACCCACAAGGTAGTGATAGCAGCGGCACAGACATTAAGTGCAAGCGCGTATCCAATTGCGTTGGACTGACGAGTTCCATGACCATCCACTACTGAATAGATCGCAATTGTCGAAGCAACACTCAGCGCGGCACCAACGACATGCCATGAGCCACTTGTGGCAAGGATCAGTAGCCCTGCAACAACCAACAGAATTCCAAAAGCGGAAACAAAAGAAATTGTGTCGTGCAAAATCAATACGCCGCCCAGCGCTGCTGCTAGTGCGCCGCCACCGCGCACGATTGGGTAGGACATCGAGAAATCTCCGCGGTCATATGCGCGTGAAAGTAACAAGATGTATGGCACGTGTGTTGCGCCGCTCACGGCAGCCCATCCCCATGCAATGTGTGGGGCTCCGGCGATCAGTGTCCAAGCCACTATCACAACCCCAGAGAGTGCACCACCAATTGCAAACTGGCCCCACAGTGCAAGTCGTTTATCTCCACTTTGCTTCACCGAGATATTCCACGATGCATGTAGCACAGCTGCAGTCAGTGCAAGAACCGTTGCAAGAAGCACCTGTGCAGGCTATTGCAATAGCGTAAACTGAACTGCGATGCCACTGTCTCAAAAAGTTTCAAGTGACAGCCCAATTGGCATGTTCGATTCGGGTTTTGGTGGGCTCACCGTTGCGCGAGCCCTCATCGACTTGATGCCACACGAAAATCTTGTCTACATCGGTGATACAGGCCGGTATCCATATGGCAACAAACCAGCCGATGAAGTGCGCGGGTTTGCGAAAGAGTTGGCATGGAGTTTGGTGCGCGAGTACGGCGCAAAAATGATTGTCGTTGCGTGCAACACTGCAGCTTCGGTGGCGCTTGACGAACTGGTTGATGAATTGCCTGTTCCGGTAATCGGTGTGATCGACCCAGGTGCGCGGGCTCTCGTACGCGTCACGCACAACAACAAAGTTGGCGTCATTGGTACGGTCGGCACTATTTCATCGGGTGCCTATGTTCAGGCAGTGCGTCAAACTGGCGCATCAGTTTCTTTGACGAGTGCGGCTTGCCCAGGCTTTGTCGAGTTTGTAGAACGAGATCAAACCACGGGAGATGAAGTGATGGTGCTGGCAGAGAGATTGCTTGCACCAGTCCGTGATGCCGGAGTCGATGCACTCTTACTCGGTTGCACTCACTATCCGTATTTGTCGCGTGTAATTAGTGACGTAATGGGCGCTGGAGTAGTACTCGTGTCAAGCGCAGACGAAACCGCATTCGTTGTTAAACAAGAGTTGGAAAACACACATTTGGTACGTGAAACCACAGATGGGTCGCTGGGAGAGCATCAGTTTTTATCATCTGGAGACATCGCGTGGTTTGCACAACTGGGCAGGCGACTACTTGGGCCAGAACTTGAGACGGCAATGCAGTGGAAGAATTAGATCACAACACAAAAACAGAAAGAAGTATTTCATGACACGCTTTGACGGCAGACAACCAAACGAATTACGACCTATGAGTTTTCAGCGCGACTTTACTGAAATGTCTGCTGGATCGGTATTGGTTTCATTTGGCAAAACTCGCGTGTTGTGTACGGCATCGGTAGACGAAGATGTGCCGCGTTGGATGAAGGGGAGCGGCAAGGGTTGGGTCACTGCCGAATATTCGATGTTGCCTGGTTCTTCACCGGAGCGCGTTGACCGCGAAGCCGCAAAAGGCAAGCAGTCTGGTCGCACCGTCGAGATTCAGCGATTGATAGGGCGCGCTTTGCGCTCGTCGTGCGACATGAAGGTGTTGGGCGAGCGCCAGATCTTGATTGACTGCGACGTGTTGCAGGCAGATGGTGGTACTCGCACTGCAAGTATTTGCGGCGCATTTTTGGCTCTGCATGATGCGATCACTCGCGTGCAACAAAACGGTGGCATCACCGCTAACCCGTTGCATTCTTTGTGTGCTGCGATCAGCGTTGGTATTCACAACGGCACACCGATCATCGACTTGCCTTACGAAGAAGACTCCACGGCCGAAGTCGACATGAACGTTGTGATGCTGCAGCCAATTGCTGGTGGCGAAGCAACATTCGTAGAAGTGCAAGGCACTGCAGAAGGAAAAGCATTTAGCCGCAGCGAACTTGACGTGTTGCTGGGTCTTGCCTCTGACGGAATTGGCCAAATTTTCAACATGCAGCGCGAAGTAATCGCTATTGCACCAAGCAAGCGCGCACTGGGGAGATAATTATGCTGCGCGTTGCGTGCGCGTCGGCAAACCCACACAAAGTTGCAGAGATCATTGACTTGATGGGTGGGGTTGTAGACCTTGTGCCGCGCCCTAGCGATTTAGCCGAAGTGGTTGAAGACGCAGACACTTTGGAAGGCAATGCTCGGCTCAAAGCAGTTGCTGTGTGCGCTGCAACTCAACTGCCAGCGCTTGCCGATGACACGGGTTTGGAAGTGGATGCACTTGATGGTGCACCGGGCGTGGTTACCGCTCGTTTTGCCGGTGTCGGCGCTACAGACGCACAGAATCGGCAAAAGATGTTGCAGGAATTGGACGGAAAAAATGCAGCGCAAAGATCTGCGCGTTTTCGCACAGTTGCATTACTTCGGTTTGCTGATGGTCGTGAGATTGTTGCGCATGGTGTGTGCGAAGGCTCGATTGCGCTGCATGAGATTGGTGATCGTGGTTTCGGTTACGACTCACTCTTCATTCCTTTAGGTGGTGATGGGCGCACGTTTGCGCAAATGACCATTGAAGAAAAGCACGAACTGTCACATCGCGGCAGAGCATTTCGTGCACTTGCACAAATGCTGTAGTCACTCACCAACCACGAAGGTCAATTGCCCACTGGTCGACGACTGTATTGTCACTGATCACCCAAGCGTTCGTGTGCATCGCAATGGTGGGGTCAATGTGAGCAGGTGTAACACGAATGTGGGTTCCAACTGACGGTGGTGGTCCATCAGGTGTGGAAAAAGTTGTGTGCTCATCAGAACAGAACCACACGGAGTGGCCATCAATGGTTGGGTTGCCATGATCCATTCCCAACGACTTCAATCCAACATCGACGACAGACCACGAACTGTTTGATGAAATCACCGTGCCCACAATCCACGCAGCCTGACGAAACGGAAAACCATGTTGGGCGTACTGCGTGTCCATTAACGAATACGAACCCGCTTGAATTTCGGTTACGGCTGTATCTGCATGCAGATCGTAGGTGCCTGTGCCTCCAGCAGAAATAATTGTGCCACCCACATCTTGTGCGGCACTGCTCAGGAGTCGCATTGACTCTGCGACTTTTGCAAGACGTTCACTTTTGTCTAACACCATCATCAGATGGCCTTCGTAACCCATCACGCCGCGTACATGAATACCAAGTTTGCGCGCCTTGTCAGCAAGTCGACCTGCATCAGTTGGTGCGCAACCACAACGAGGAAGACCAACGTTTACGTCGATCAGTACATTGCGAATGCCAGTCATTGCGGCTGCTTGAAGTGTTTCATCCGAATCAATGGCAACAGTGATCATTGACGACTCTTGCAACGCAGCCATTGCACTGAGCCGTGCAGAGTCAAGCGTTTCGTTGGCCAAGAGCAAATCGTTACCGAGGCCAGCATGGGCCATGCCAATGATCTCATTTGGGGTTGCGCATGTAAATGTTGTGTGACCAGCACGCAACTGTTCTTTGGCAAGAGACGTGCACTTGGTGGCTTTCATGTGGGGTCGTAGGCGAGCGCCAGGAAGTAGTGAAGCCATCGTTTCGATGTTGAAGCGCAGGATGTCGAGGTCGAAAACCAGCGCAGGTGTCTGCAGTTGATCGATGCTTTGTGACTCAATGCCCATAGTGCCGACGGAGAGACTCGAACTCTCACTGGCGGCGTCCTAAGCGCCGTGCCTCTGCCATTGGGCTACGTCGGCCAACGCCCACAAGGTTAGTGGTCACTGCGTGAGGTATTCACTTAAAATTTGACAGAATGTAAAGCGTGAGCTCAACAACTGCAACGATCCAAGACTCAAACGCCCTGATCAGTCAGCTTGGCTTGGCCGACTCTGTCGTAGATGCTGACGCGGTAACAGAGAGTGTCCGCAAGTGTGCGGCCAACAATGTGGTTCTACCAACATTTGCGCAACTGGCAAACCCTGCATTAATCGCGGCCGATGTTGCCAAGGGTGTCGACAAAAACGCTCCTGATGCGCGCAATTTATTTCGCGTCCACTGGTTTAACGACATGCAGGGCAATCGAGTCAGCGTGCCCGATCATGTGGTCTTGCCAAAATCGCTCACGGGCATCGATAGTCCGATCGTGGTGATGTTCGGAGATCGTTTTCCAATGATCACTGCGCACAAAGTACTTGCCGCATATTCGTGCCTCGCTCCCCGAGTAATTACCGGTCAATTCAATCCAACGACGCAACGCGCGGTGTGGCCATCAACCGGCAACTATGCGCGTGGTGGAGTAGCGATCAGTCGAATCACTGGTGCGCGAGGTGTTGCAGTGTTGCCAGCCGGCATGTCGCAAGAGCGATTTGATTGGCTCGACAAATGGACGAGTGACCCGAGCGACATCATTCGCACACCGGGAACCGAGAGCAATGTTAAAGAAATTTATGACGCATGTAATGAGATGAAGCGTGACCCTCAAAATTTCATCTTTAATCAGTTCTGTGAGTTCGGAAATTATCTTGGCCACTTTGAAGTCACTGGTCAAGCACTTGCCAGCGTGTATCAACACGTTGCAAAGTCAATGAACAATCCAAACCTGCGCCTTGCAGCGTTCACGTCGGCAACTGGTTCTGCAGGCACTATCGGCGCAGGCGACAGATTGAAGGAGATGTTTGGCACCAAGATCGTTGCGGTTGAAGCACTCGAGTGCCCAACAATGCTCGAGAACGGTTTTGGTGAGCACAACATTCAGGGCATTGGCGACAAGCACATTCCACTCATTCATAACGTGATGAATACTGACGTGATCGCTGCTGTGTCCGACCGCGCTACCGACGAGCTCGACGTGTTGTTCAACACCGCGGCTGGTTGCGACTATCTCGTCAATCGCAAACATGTACCGAAGGAAATTGTTGACACGTTGCAACATTTTGGTTTTTCGGCAATTTGCAATGTCATAGCTGCAATCAAGACAGCCAAATTGCTTGGTCTTGGCGCCGATGACGTGTTGATCACGATTGCCACAGACGGCGCAGACCTGTATCCGAGCGAGCGAGTCAAGACAATGGCTCGTCGGTTTAACAACAAGTTTGGCGAAGTTGAAGCAGCCGAAATCTTTGCTGAACATTTAGGAACAGTGACCACTGAATCGATGATTGATTGCACCGAGCAAGACCGCAATCGCATTTTTAACCTTGGCTATTACACATGGGTTGAGCAGCAGGGAACACCACTTTCGGTGTTTGAGGCCCGCAGGTCACAAACTTTCTGGCGTAATTTGCGCCGCTATGTGCCGGTGTGGGACTCACTGATTGATGAGTTCAACTCGCGAGTAGCGAAAGCAAAATAGTCGCGGTCAAGCGAGTTGTAAACCATGTCGCTTGAGTCGTTACTGTCACCAAGTGCAACGAGCTGGAAATGTGCGGCGTGTGGTCACCGTGTTTCGGTAGAGCAGGCTTTTTCATGGCGTTGTCCAAATTCGTCGGACAGTGATCGTCGTCATGTGCTGTTGTTGGAGCAACCCATTGCGCCACTGAGATCAACTGGTGATGCCAATCCGTATATCGCTTTCAGAAAATATCTCGCTTGGGACGCCTTCGCTGCATCGCTTGGGTTGAACGATGAACAACGTGAGGCAATCATTCGCCGCACCGATGACGCAGTAGCGAGTGTTGCGGGAACGGGTTTTCGCACGACACCTTTTGCTCGCAATGACGCGTTGTCGAATGAATTGGGTTTCACCCACAGCGGCGGTGTGTGGGTTAAAGACGAAACCAATAATGTCGCTGGCTCGCACAAAGCCCGTCACTTGTTTGGAGAATTGCTACATCTTGTGACAGCACAAGAGGCTGGGGTAGCACCGTGGAAGCGAGATGCTGATCGTCCACAACTTGCGATTTCGTCGTGCGGCAATGCTGCATTTGCTGCTGCGACACTGGCCAAGGCTGTCAACTGGCCGATTTTGGTTTTTGTGCCCGAAAATGCTGCGAGTGAACTCACCGATTTATTGCTCAGCGTTGATGCTTTGATTATTCGCTGTCCGCGACTATCAACTGATCCACCAGGCGATCCATGTGTGCATCGCTTTCGTGAGTCTGTTGCCAATGGCGCAATTCCATTCGGTGTGCAGGGCACCGAAAATGCGTGGTGCTTGGATGGTGGGCGCACGATTGGGTGGGAGATCGCTGATGCTCAAGAGCGCTTGAGTGGTCCGCCGATTGATCGAATTTTTATTCAAGTTGGCGGTGGGGCGTTCGCGGCATGTGCATCTGCTGGATTGTTTGCTGGTGGACTGCGACCTCGCTTGCACAGTGTGCAAACCGAAAGTTGTGCACCTCTCGCTCGTGCATGGAACGTAGCATCGGCCTCTGGTGGGGCACGCAATGCAGGTGCTCGATGGAAAGACTGCATGTGGCCGTGGGAAAATCCAACCGACTCGCTCGCCGATGGCATTTTGGATGATGAAACATATGACTGGGTGCAGGTATGCAACGCCATGTCGGAAAGCGGTGGGTCTCCAGTCGTTGCATCTGAACAACACGTTGTCTCTGCCTATGCAATGGCGCATCGTGTGACGACAATCAATGTGAGCCCAACCGGCACAGCAGGCTTGGCCGGGTTGCTCGCGATGCGTGATCAAATTGCCGATGACGAACGAATTGTCGTGGTGTTTAGTGGCGTACGACGCAGCTTTATGCCACTACCGAGGTAGTAGTCTGTTCGCCATGACGTTCAATAATTCACTTGATATGCCTTTCCAACCTGCTGTTGGCCTCGAAGGCGGACCAGAATCCCAAAACAATATTTTCCTCCGCCTGCTCAAGAGCCGAGTGATCATGCTCGGCAGCGATGTCAACGACGATGTGGCCAACCAAATTTGCGCGCAGCTGTTATTTCTTGAAGGCGAAGATCCAAAAGCCGATGTCTGGTTGTATGTCAATAGCCCCGGTGGTTCAATCACCGCAGGCATGGCCATTTACGACACCATGCAGTTCATTAGTTGTGATGTGGCCACGGTGTGCTTGGGTCTTGCAGCGTCCATGGGTCAGTTCTTGCTCACCGCTGGCACTGCAGGCAAGCGCTACACATTGCCAAACGCTCGCATCATGATGCACCAACCACTCGCAGGTTTGCGTGGTCAGGCTTCAGACATTGCTATTCAAGCCGAGCAGTTGGCTTTCACGAAGCACCGCATGGCAGAGCTCACTGCGCATCACTCTGGTCAGGCAATTGAGCAGATTCAAAAAGATTCAGAGCGCGATCGCTGGTTTACTCCTGAAAAAGCAAAAGAGTACGGCCTTGTCGACAAAGTGATTGTCAAGCGCGGAGAAATTCGCTAACTACAGCGATAACTAATTTGCTGCTGATTACGGCAGCGTTGTTGCAACGTCAATAGTCGTAACGTCGCTCGCTGGAACATCAGTCGGTGCAGGTGCCTGCACCACCGATAATCCTGTCGAGATGTCGACTCCACATGTTGCGAGCACCCATGTTGATGCCGCTGCTGCACTTTTTTCGGATGCATAAGACAAATCAACTACTTCTTGCACGCTCGCGGGGTCGGACGCTTTAATTTTCGATGCTTTTTCCATGAGCAACGTGAGTGCATCCCAGTCGGCTTCAACTTGTAGTGGTGCAACTTTTTGCAAGTTCTTGTAATGCTTGACCGTTGACTTGATCATCTCGGGTGTGGCGGGTTGCTCGGCGATGCCCGGCATTTCGAGAGCCAATTGACGACAAAAATTAGTTGCGGATCGCTCTGGGGATGCACAGCCAAGCAAACCAATCAGAATCAATGCTCCCAATAGCGCTGAGCCTGGGCGGAGGTGCGCAGAAACTCGCCCAAAAATCATCTTTCTAGTATCTCACGCCGTGTTGTCAATATCTTGCGATGTCGCGCCACATTGTTACTCGTTGCCGTACACATGGACGATCATGGCCTTTTCTTCGGTTCGTTCATCAACATTGTTAGGGGTTCAAGGCAAAGCGGTCGATGTCGAGATTCACGTCGGCATGGGGCTGCCTGGCTTCACCATTGTTGGCCAACCTGATGAAGCATGTCGAGAGTCGCGTGACCGAGTGCGGGCTGCTTTGTTGTCGTGCGACCTGCCATGGCCAAATCGGCGCATCACTGTCAACCTTGCTACCAGCGTGCACGAACGCAAAGGTGGTGCAGGACTCGACGTAGCGATCGCCATTGGATTACTCATTGTGCAAGACATATTGCCCAACGAAATTGCTGAGCGATATGCGTTCATTGCCGAACTTGGTTTGGATGGCACCCTGCGACCTGTTGCTGGAGTCGTGCCACTTGTTGCCGCAATCGATGACCGCATAGTTGTAGTGGCAAATGAATGCGAACGTGAAGCACGAATTGCAGCTCGAGATGAAGTTGTGTGTGCACAAACACTCGCGCACTTGGTCAAATGCCTCACGGGCGAGGCTGCATGGTTACCTGCACCAACTCGCACATCATGCATTGTCGCGCCACCGATTGTTGACATGAAAGATGTGCGCGGTCAGTCTGCTGCACGTCAAGCACTCGAGATCGCTGCTGCAGGGGCGCATCATCTGTTGTTCGTTGGTCCACCAGGTGCCGGCAAGTCGATGCTCGCGCAACGCATTAGTGGCATTCTTCCTGTTCTTACAGATGAAGAAGCAGTGTCAACCACCATTGTTCACTCAGCAGCACAAGTAACTTTGCCGCAAACTGGCATTATCACGTTGCCTCCGTTTCGCGCACCGCACCATTCCACTTCGCTTGTGGCGATGGTGGGAGGTGGTACATCGTTGATGCGACCAGGAGAGATCTCGCTTGCCACAAACGGTGTGTTGTTCTTGGACGAGTTGGGCGAGTTTGCGCCAACGGTGTTGGACGCATTGCGCCAACCGCTCGAAGACGGCGTGGTGCGTTTGGCGCGCGCAAAGTCGAACATCACAATGCCCGCCAAGTTCTTGTTGATTGCGGCAACTAATCCGTGTCCGTGCGGTGAGGGCATGCCAGGAATGTGCGTGTGCGATGACAGCGCCAAGAAGCGGTACTTGCGTCGATTTTCCGGTCCATTGTTAGACAGATTTGATTTGCGAGTCGCAGTGAGTCGACCCCATGTAGACGAATTGCTTGCCGATACTCCCGCAGAGTCGTCGGCGGCAATAGCCAAACGCGTGTTACGGGTGCGAGAGATTGCGATGCTGCGCAGTGGATGTTTAAATTCGAGCCTGTCAGCAGACATGCTCGATACTTATGCGCCGCTCACCGCTGCAGCCGCGGCGCTGTTGCGCCATCATCTTGAGCGAGGCCGTTTATCTGGTCGTGGCTATCACCGAATTCGTCGCGTCGCTCGCACTATTGCCGACTTACAAACAGCCGTTGATCGCAGTAGTGACCACAGCGTCGATCAAGTCGATGAAGCGCATGTTGCTACTGCGCTTGCGTTGCGTGTTGGTGTTCATCCGCAACTCAATGGAGACAAATTATGAACGAAGACTGCTTATTTGCTGCCGCATTGAGTGCGGTGCCGCGACTTGGCACACGTCGGCTTTCAGCAATGCTGGCGGTGCAGTCTCCACGAAAGGCGATGGAGATGCTTGGGCGAGAGGCTCCAAGCGCTCAAGAGATTGCAGCGATGGAGCAAAAACTTGAGGATGGATCAATGTCGGTGTCGTATGTCGGTGCGCACGACTATCCGGCATTGTTGCTTGACGATGTTGCTCGGCCATCTGTGTTGTTTTACCGCGGTGATCTGAACGTGTTGCAACAGCGACGGGTAGGGATTGTTGGCACAAGGTCGGCAACTGCGGCTGGCCGTTATATGGCATCGCATTTGGCATACGACCTGTCGGAGCAGGGAGTCGCGATTGTCTCGGGTCTTGCGCGCGGAATTGATGCGTGGGCCCACAAGGGAGTGCTGCTTGCACTTGACCGCGACACCAAGAGTCATGACGGCAAAATTTCGGCACGCGATTCACATTGTGGACAAGCGATTGCAATTGTGGCATCGGGTCTCGATGTGACATACCCAAAAGAAAATGCAGACTTGTGGAAGTTTGTTGCCGAGAATGGTCTGCTTGTCAGTGAGTCACCGCCCGGCACCATGCCCGAAGCATTTCGATTTCCATTACGCAATCGCATTCTGGCGGCACTGTGTGAAGTGCTTGTGGTAATCGAATCGCATGCAAAGGGTGGATCGATGATCACTGTGGAAGAAGCACAGCGCCGAGATATCACAGTGATGGCAGTACCTGGTTCACCACGAGCGCTCTCGTCAGCTGGCACAAACCTGTTGTTGCAGCAAGGTTGTGCCCCAGTGGTTGATGCAACAGACGTGATGGTTGCGCTTGGTTTAGACAACCGGCGCAATCATCCACAAGTGTTTGACTCACGTCGCACTCCAAGTGCGCAAGACCAAATACTGATCTCGCACATGCGTGGCGAAGCAGTAACGCTCGATCAATTGCTGATGCGCACAAGCAGCGATCTTGTGCAAACCGCGCTTGCTCTCGGTCGTCTCGAGTCGGAGGGGTGGGTCGTCAACAACGCGGGCTGGTGGGAGGTGCTCGGTCGAGGCTGCTAACAGGGGTACGGTTTTATTGATGGCAACTACTGATAAGTGGAACATTGAGGGGTTTGCGACTTCGCTCACTGCCGCCTCCGACAACACAGTGTCTGCCTATGTCAGTGACGTGTCGTTGTTTTCGCAATGGGTTGCACGTCAGCAAATTGTTTCACCGAAAGACGTGACAAAAGATGTGGTGCGCCAGTACATAAGTTTTTTGACGACAATGAAACAGGCCAAACGCAGCGTGAGCCGAAAGATTGCAGCGCTGCGCAGGTATTTTGCATGGCTTGTTCGAGACGGAAAAATCAAAATTGATCCAACACTCGGTGTGCGTTCGCCAAGCGACGCCGGGCGCCTGCCAAAAGTGTTGACCAATGAACAGCTTGGTGCATTATTAGAAACCAGCAATAGCGATGAACCAGAGTGGAAGACACTGCGCGATACTGCAGTGATCGAGATGTTGTACGGCAGCGGCTTGCGAGTGAGCGAACTCTGTGCGCTCGACATCGACAGTATTAATGCCAGATCTCATGCCGTAACGGTGATGGGCAAGGGGTCCAAAGAGCGACGCGTGCCGGTGAGCGAGCCAACCATTGACGCCATCAAATTGTGGATGAAGGCTCGGCGCGAAGTAGTTGTAGATGGTGACCCAAAATCTGACGTTGTTGCGCTGTTTGTAAATAGTCGAGGCAAGCGACTCGGCACTCGTGATGTGCGCCGAATATTGGATGCACGCTCGCTTGCACCAACACACCCACACGCACTTCGTCACACATTTGCCACGCACCTGCTCGACAACGGGGCAGATCTGAGGGCCGTGCAGGAGTTGTTGGGTCACAGCGATGTTGCAACAACTCAGCGTTATACCCACGTCAGTAAAGAGCGGCTCAAGTCGGTATACGGGGTCAGTCACCCGCGGGCATAATTGGAGGGCATGAATGCTCTGCCCGTCCGTCTCACTGTTGACCAGGCTTGGCAGCAATGGCATGACGATAAAGATGCGGTCGCTCGCGAGTGGTTGCTTGTTCATTACGCGTCGCTGATCAAATTCGTTGCTGGTCGTTTGGCGGCAGGTTTGCCAAAGCGCGTTGACACGGGTGATCTCATTTCGGCTGGAGTGTTTGGGCTGATGAATGCCATCGATCGCTACGACCCGATGCAGGGTGCAAAATTTGAGACGTATGCGATACCGCGCATCAGAGGTGCAATTCTTGACAGCCTTCGAGCACTCGACTGGGTGCCGAGGTCGGTGCGCTCTCATTCGCGATCAATTCAAGATGCAATCTCCAAACTTGAGCACGAACTACAACGGTCTCCGAGTGACGAAGAGATTATGGCCAAGTTGCAGATCACTGAAGCCGAGTATCACAAGAGGCTTACCGATATTGCTGCAGGCTCTGTGGGACCACTTGATCACATCGTTGCCGAAAGTACTTCTCCATCTACACATACAGACGCATACAAAGCAACGGCGCCAGATGCGGTAGTCGAAGCCGACGAATTGCGCAAAGTGATGCGCCAGGAAATCAAAAAGTTACCCGAGCGGGAGCGCACTGTGTTGGTGTTGTATTACGACGAAAATTTGACGTTGTCAGAAATTGGCGATGTGCTCGGTGTGACTGAAAGTCGTGTTTCGCAGATTCACACCAAAGCGGTGTTGCAATTGCGTTCACGGTTGCACGCAGCCGAACTTGACTAACTTCAAACGCTGCGGAGTTGCGCTGCTCTTGAGCATGGTGCTTACGTTGTGTGAGGCATCAATTGGCTCAGCTGCTTGCACCAATGTCGGCACGCCAATCAGCCTGCCGATCAAGCTGCCGATCAATCTTGTGGTAATTGATCAATTTCGTGCACCGTCTTGCAAATGGTGCACTGGCAATCGAGGCATCGAGTACCGCACTGAGCCGGGGTCGATCGTGACGGCGGCGGCTGGTGGTATTGCATCGTTCGTCGGAAACGTGGCCGGCACCAACTATGTAGTTGTGAAAACAATCAACAATCTGCTCGTGACCCACGGCCGGCTGCGATCGGTATTGGTCAAATCTGGCGCTGTGGTTGCCGTCGGTCAGAGCATCGGCGTGGCGGGAGAGTCGCTGTATATAGGTGTACGAGTAAATGGCCAGTACGTCGACCCACGGCAATGCGCCGGCCTCGGATCAATGGGTAAACCCCGCGCCGTTCTCGTTGCAGGCTGAAACCAGCCCGATACACTTCGTCTTTCATTATTCACGTCATTCACGTGAGCCCCATCCTGTGGTCGCCAAAAGCGCAGGGGTTCACGAATTAACCACAGGGGAGGAGAGAATCATGGCCATAATCAGCATGCGTCAAATGCTTGAGGCAGGAGTCCACTTCGGACACCAAACCCATCGTTGGAACCCACGGATGAAGCGGTTCATTTTCGGAGAGCGCAACGGCATCTACATCATCGATCTTGAGCAGACGCTCGATCGCGTAGACACGGCATACAAATATGTTCGCGACATGGTTGCCAACGGCGGAACGATTTTGTTTATCGGCACCAAGAAGCAAGCACAAGATCCAATCAAGTTTTTCTCGGAGAAGTGCGGCATGTCGCACGTCAATGAGCGTTGGTTGGGCGGCATGCTCACCAACTTTGACACCATTTCAAAGCGCGTCAACAAAATGCAAGAGTACGAGCGCATGGGAACTTCGGGTGAGTTTGAAGTGATGCCAAAGAAAGAAGCATTGTTGATCAGCCGCGAGCTCGTGAAGTTGCAAAAGAACTTGTCGGGTATTCGCTCGATGAGCAAGTTGCCAACTGCTGTATTCATCATTGACACAGTCAAAGAGCACATTGCAGTAACCGAGGCGAACAAGCTTGGTATTCCAGTCATCGCCATTGTTGACACCAACGTCAACCCAGACCTCGTGCAATTTCCAATTCCAGGCAACGACGATGCAATTCGTGCTAACGAATTGATGTCACGCATGATTTGCGAGGCTGTTATCGAAGGTCAATTCATCGCCGAAAAGACTTCTGGCCGTGCAAGTGCTGCAGCTGCAAGCGCAGCACCAGTAACACGCAATGCCGAAGAACAAGCAGCATTTGATGCATCGCAAGATGCAGCACGTGCAGCAGCCACAGCAGCTCAAGCCGAGCGCGATGCACGAGTTGCATCTGCTGGCGAGACGAAGTCGGAAGGCTGATCTCGATGTCGTTTACTGCAAAAGATGTGCAGGCCTTGCGTCAAGCAAGCGGCGCAGGAATGATGGACTGCAAGAAGGCTCTTGAAACCAACAATGGCGACATGGAAGCATCCAAGTTGTGGTTGCGCGAAAAAGGTCTTGCTGCAAGTGCAAAGCGTGACGACCGCGAAAACGCGCAAGGTCTCGTTGCATTGTTGATCAAGGGCAACGTTGGTGCAATTGTCAAACTTAAGAGCGAAACAGACTTCGTGGCTAGCAGCGAGCACTTCATTGCAGAGGCAGATGTCTTGGTCAAACTGGTTCTCGACAAGGGTGTCGATGCCGTAAACGAGCGATCAGCACAATTCGATGACCTCAAGATCCTGCTCAAAGAAAGAATTGAGATTGGTGACGTTGTGCGCTTTGAAGCAGCAGCCGGAAACCTGTTGGATTCCTATATGCACATGCAAGGCGGTCGCTGTGTGAATGGCGTGCTCGTCGAGATGAGTGGAGCCACCCAAGAGTTGGCTCACGACATCGCGGTACACATTGCCTTCGCTCGACCGAAGTACATGGCCAAGAGTGACGTTCCTCAAGAAGTAATCGATGCAGAGCGTGCAACGCTCGAAGTCGTTACTCGCAACGAGGGCAAGCCAGAAGCCGCCATTGGCAAGATTGTTGATGGCCGGGTACAGGGCTTTTTCAAGGACATCGCATTGCTCGAGCAGCCATATGCCAAGGACGATAAGCAGTCCGTAGCGCAAATCATTGGTAAATCGACGATCGTTCGTTACTCACAGGTGGAAATCGGCTAAAACTAGTACCTAGATATGGCATCCAAACCAACTTCAACTCCACGATGGAATCGCATCGTTCTTAAGTTGTCTGGTGAGGCATTGGCAGAATCAACAGGCTTCGGTTTGGATAACGATGTTCTGCATCAAGTTGCAACCGAGTTGCATGAAGCACGCCAAGAATTTGGTGTCGACATTGCTGTCGTCGTTGGTGGTGGCAACTTCTGGCGCGGTGTTAAAGGTGCAGGCCAGGGCATGGACCAGGCGCAAGCTGACTACATGGGGATGATCGCAACAGTGATGAACGCACTTGCGTTTCAAGATGCGCTCGAAAGAGTTGGCCAGTCATCGCGAGTGATGTCTGCAGTCGAGATGCCAAAAGTAGCCGAGCCATATATTCGTCGTCGCGCCGAGCGTCACCTTGAAAAAGGTCGCGTTGTGATTTTGGCTGGCGGAACCGGCAACCCATTTTTTACAACCGACACTGCTGCAGCGTTGCGTGCAGCCGAGATTTCGGCACAAGCGATCCTCAAAGGTACGCACTCTGGCGTTGATGGTGTGTACACCGCTGACCCAAAACTCGATCCGACAGCCACAAAGTATTCGCACATCTCGTATCTAGACGTGATCAACAAGGGTCTCAAAGTGATGGACTCGACAGCGATTACCTTCTGTCGTGACAACAATTTACCGATCGTAGTTTTCAACCTGTTAGAGCGTGGAAATGTCAAGTCCATACTCAGAGGTGAGGAAATAGGTACGCTGGTCGGGTGATTGAAGAAACATTGCTCGAGGCCATGGATGGTATGGCCAAGGCTTTAGAGCATGTCCAGTCGCAGTTTTTAGGGGTTCGCACGGGTCGGGCCACATCCAACTTGGTTGAGAAGATTGCAGTTGAGTACTACGGCGCGACGGTTCCCATGGTGCAACTTGCTTCGTTCCAAGTGCCAGATGCCCGCACTCTGGTGATCAAGCCTCACGATCGCGGCTCAATCGCAGCGATCGAAAAGGCAATTCAGTCAAGCGATCTTGGTGTTACGCCCGGCAATGACGGCGTAGTGGTGCGGTTGAGTTTTCCAATGCTCACCGAAGAGCGTCGCAAAGAATATGTAAAAGTCGTCAAGAACATGGCAGAAGATGGTCGCATTGCATTACGCAATGTGCGTCGTGATGCACGCAAGGCGATGGAGACAGCCGAGAAGGCTGGAGACATTTCAAAAGATGATCTAGAGCGAGCAGAAAAAGAGTTAGAAAAACTCACGCACGACAATGTTGAAGCAATTGATAAAGCATTTAGCCGTAAGGAAACAGAACTACTCGAAGTGTAGGGAGACAACTCATGAGCAATGACAATAGGGGCAATTTTTCAGACGATGATACGAATGGTGTCGACAGAACTGTCGATCCGACTATCGACTTCGGTGATGAGTTTGGGGTAGTGAAGTTTGCCGAGACAGACGACAGTGGCCCAGCACTTGCTTTTGGTACGAATGACACAGAACAACTTCCGCATTGGACCGAGATGCCTACTGGCGAAGTTCCGCGGTTTGGAAAAACTGACGATCAGCCGACTCGACGCATAGTTATTGGCGCAAATGACAGCGACCGTGACCGTGATAATTCTGACAACTCCGACGTGTGGTCTGCATATAACGAACCAGACTCAAGTGCATCGACTGGTGCCCGCCGTCCATCGTTTGAGACCACAACTCCACCACCGGTCAGTTCTGCTCGCCGTGAAGGTCGCATTGTCATCGGCACCGATCCAACCGACGAGCGTCGTCGTCCTGTTGCACGTGATGCATCGGGTGCACAATCCCGACCAGTCTCACGTCCTGCTTCGCGCAACAGTTCCTCCGCTCGTGGCGCGCAGGTGACTCGCGCACAACGTTCGTCATCTGGCCCGACCGCTGGCAGAGACTTGCCAACAGCAACAGCGGTGGGTGCATTACTCGCTGCTGTATTCATTGCATCATTGATGTGGAGACCAGCAGCGGTGATGTTGTTGATCGCCGTGCTCATTGGTGTCGCTGCATTCGAGTTTTTCACTCAAGCCAACGTGAGCGGTTACCGACCATCAACAGTCATTGGTGTTGTTGGCTGCGTCGCTGCACCGCTCTGTGCGTATTGGATCGGCGATGCAGCACTTCCACTCGTGCTCGTATTTGGTTTCATCGCCACAGTTATTGTGTTCGTCGGAAGCGATGGCATTGAGTCTGGTCCAGTGCCAAACGCGGCAATCATGATGCTTGCGATGCTCTGGATCGGCCTGATGAGTTCGTATGCGGCGTTGATTCTGCGTTACTCCTCAGCAAAAGGTCCAGCATTCGTGCACGTTGGCACCGATACTTTGTTCATCATCGTCATCGGAGTGATTGCCAATGACATTGCGGCCTACTTCCTTGGCACGGCGATGGGACGAACTCCGTTGCGTGATTGGATTAGTCCAGCGAAATCTGTTGAGGGCTTGATTGGCGGAACTATCGGAACTTTTATTGCAGTTGTGCTGGTCGGAATGCAGAGCACCACATGGAACAGTTTCGGAGATTGGTTCTTGCTCGCCTTAGTGATTTCGGTCATGGCGCCGCTTGGTGATCTTGCCGAGTCGATGTTTAAGCGCAACCTCAACATCAAAGATTTTGGCACTGTGTTACGTGGGCATGGGGGAGTTCTGGACCGTTTCGACAGTCTGCTATTCGTCTTGCCAGCTGCCTACTACCTCACTCTTGTCATCCAACCCTGGGGCTGATTTACCCATTTCGCTGACAGACTGAACAGATGTCGGTCGTGCGTGTTGCAATTGCCGGATCAACTGGCTCGATTGGTACGCAGACTCTTGACGTCATTTCTCGTAGCAGTGGTGAGTACGAAATAGTTGGACTCGGTGTCGGTAGCAACGCCGATGCAGTAATCGCGCAAGCCAAGTCATGTAATCCCAAAATAGTTGCTGTCAGCAATGAAGAGGCCCGAAAGAAAGTGGCCCAGGCGTTGCCGGGTGTTGAAGTTGTTGTAGATCTCGCCGAGCTTGCGCGCGATGCTGATGTCGTCGTCAACGGCGTGGTTGGATTTGCGGGATTATCGGTAACGATGTCCACACTGCAACACGGCAAACGTCTTGCGTTGGCAAACAAAGAGAGCCTGATTGCAGCAGGCCCAATTGTGCAGCCACTGCGAAACATTAAAGGCGCCGTGATTGTGCCTGTCGACAGCGAACACTGTGCGATACATCAATGCTTGCGATCATCAACCGACGAACAACGCGAAGTGCGCCGCTTATTGTTGACTGCAAGTGGTGGACCATTTCGGGGTCGCACGGCAGAGTCACTGCAAGAAGTGACAATTGCCGATGCACTCAAACACCCAACCTGGTCAATGGGTCCAAAGATCACAGTCGATTCATCAACGCTGATGAATAAAGGTCTTGAAGTTATCGAGGCTCATGAACTGTTTGGAGTGGGGTTTGACAACATTGATGTTGTCGTGCATCCGCAGTCGGTTGTGCACTCAATGGTCGAGTTCGCTGACGGTGCGGTCATCGCCCAATTATCTCTGCCCGACATGCGATTGCCGATTGCTTACGCGCTTGGGTTTCCTGCGCGCTCCGACATTTCATTTGGCGCGATTGATTGGACGCAACTGAGTCGTCTCGACTTTGAGACACCGGATAGATCTACGTTTCGATGCTTGGATCTTGCTTATCAGGCCGGTCGAGTTGGCGGAACTGCACCTGCGTGGTTGAGCGCTGCTAACGAAATTGCGGTAGAAGCATTTTTGGAAGGGCAAATATCGTGGTCGAAAATTGCAGGCGTAATTGAGCAAACAATGCAGCACCATGATGGTGTGTCACCCACAACAGTTGACGATATTTTGGATGCAGATGCATCAGCTCGCAGGTTTGCTGCAATCGAGTTAACGAAATGAGTTCGTTTTACAACAAGTTCCGCGACGAGATCGTGGCTGGTGGCGACACAACCGATCAGCCCAAGCGCATCAATGACAAGCGCACAAGCGTGATTGCCGGGTTTGCATTGCTCGCTTTGATCGTCTGGTTGGGAGTAAGTAGCCCTTGGACATTTGTTTTTGTGGTGGGCTTGCTCGTCTCTGTCTTTTTGCATGAGTTGGGACATTTTGTTACTGCTCGTCGCTCGGGCATGAAGGTGACGCAATTTTTTATGGGCTTTGGTCCAAGAGTGTGGAGCATGCAGCGCGGAGAAGTGGAGTATGGCATTAGGGCATTGCCGCTTGGGGCATTTGTTCGCATAGTAGGTATGAACAATCTGGACGAATGCGATCCAATCGATGAACCACGCGCTTACCGAGCACAGTCGTATCCAAAACGTCTACTAGTAATCACTGCTGGCTCATTGATGCACGGCGCTATTGCGCTCGTTCTATTTTTTGGGGTCTATACGACTTCTGGTCGCTATAGCGAAACTGGAAGTGTTCTTGTGACTTCTCCGCCTGCTGCTAATTCTCCGGCACAAAAGTCGGGAGTTGTCATGGGTGATGTTGTGCGGGAAATCGATGGCATTGCTATTTCAACTCGTGAACAATTCGTAGAGCAAATAGTCTCAAAGCAACCCGGACAAACCGTTCCTGTGGTTGTCGAGCGTGCCGGCAAACCAGTTTCGCTCAGTGTCACGCTCGGAAACAATCCAGTAGATAACTCGCTTGCGTATTTTGGCGTGGCAAGTTGGTCGCTTGATTATGTTCACGTCAATCCGATTGCAGCCGTTGGCTATGCAACACACGACTTGGTTGTAACAGCAGGTAGGTCGGTGGCGGGTGTTTTTGTGGTGCTTAATCCAATAAATATTTTCAATAGCGTTGTCGACGATAATGCTGACCCAGCAACTCGTCCTGGCACCGTTGTCGGCGCAAGCCAACTCGGCGGCGAGATCGGTCGACAAGATGGGTTAAAGGGTGTTCTGTTGTTGCTCGCAAGTGTCAATGTGTTTGTTGGTGTGTTCAATATGTTTCCGTTGTTGCCCTTTGATGGAGGTCATGCCGCGATTGCCACCTACGAACGGTTTCGTTCGCGACGCAACAAGGCGTATCGTGCCGATGTTGGCAAGATGGTGCCAGTTGCCACGATGGTTGTGGGGTTGCTCGCAATGCTGCTAGTCGTTGGCTTATACCTCGATCTCACTCAGCCAATTGGTTGAAGTTCACGCTCAGTAAAACGTTGCAAAACCGTGTCGTGATGACAAACTGGTACTCATGACCGCATATGCGAGACGTCAAACGCGCCAGATCTCGGTAGGCAAGGTTGCCGTTGGTGGCAATGCGCCAATCAGCATTCAGTCAATGACCATTACTAAGACGGCGGATGTTGAAGGCACGTTGCAACAAATTTATGCACTTGCTGCGGCCGGCTGTGACATTGTGCGCTGCACGTGCAACGAAGCCGAAGCCGCTGAGGGTCTTGCTCAAATAGTTCCACGCTCGCCGGTGCCGATCATCGCCGACATTCATCATCAATACAAGATGGCGTTAGCAGCAATGGAAGCGGGTGTGCATGGATTGCGCCTCAATCCTGGAAACATTCGCAAACCTGAACACATCAAAGCTGTTGCATCCGAGGCCCGCGATCGCAAGGTGCCAATTCGGATTGGTGTCAATGGCGGATCCCTTGACCCGGCGCTGTACGAAAAATATGGCGGCCTGACTGCTGAGGCAATGGTGGAATCTGCTTTGCGAGAGATCGCATATTTCGAAGAAGTTGATTTTGATTTGATCAAAATTTCTGTCAAGGCTTCCAATGTTCCGCTCATGATCGAGGCTTATCGCCAGTTGAGCGAAGTAACTAATCATCCGTTGCACCTTGGCGTCACCGAAGCAGGACCACTGCCAGGCGGACTCATTAAGGCAACGGCAGGAATCTCGACGCTGCTCATGGAAGGCATTGGCGACACGATCCGGTACAGCCTCACTGCCGACCCAGTGGAAGAAGCACGAGCAGGCAGACAATTGCTTGAGTCGCTCGGTTTGCGTGAGCGTAAGAATGTCGACTTGATTGCGTGTCCAAGTTGTGGGCGAGCAGAGATTGATGTCATTGATGTCGCTAATCGTGCACAAGCAGCATTTGCAGACAAAAAAATTCCGTTGCAAATTGCAGTCATGGGTTGTGTAGTTAATGGCCCCGGCGAAGCGCGTGAAGCCGACCTCGGTATTGCGGCGGGCAACAAACGAGGTCACTTGTTTGTCAAGGGCCGCAACGTGGCGGTAGTGCCAGAGTCGGAAATGGTGGAAGCACTCATTGACTGGGCCACATATATTCACGAACACGGAGTGGAGGCTGCAATTGCTCGCGTTGACACCGCGCTCGCCGAGCGCGAAGCAACAAAAGACCGCAATATGTTGCTGAAAGAGCACGGCGATGATGTCAATCATGCCGACGAAAAAATTGTGGAGATTCGAAAGAAAGTCGCCGGCAACTAGCAGCTAGCAATTATCCAGGGATGGTCGTCGCTCCGACGATTGTTGTCGTAGTCGTGGTTGTCGTGGTTGTCGTGGTTGTCGTGGTTGTCGTAGTAGTAGGCACGACCACATTCCACAAGTTTTGTGCAATCTCTACATAGAGAGTTGCTCGCGCTCGGTATCCAACTGGTTGCAAGTGCAGTTTGTCAAAGGCAAACCACTTGGGGTTGGCAGAGATCATCGAATGCCAGTCGATGACCGAGACGTTTGGGTAATCGAGTGCAACACGATTGAGCACGGTGTTAAACACTGCAGATGCACGAACGTAATACTGGTTGTCAATACGCAACACATTGACCCACACCACTGGAATTTCGCCGATCAGCGTGAGTAGTTCACGAATTCGATCTTCGTAGTACCGCACTTTGATTGAACCTTGTAAGTCGTTGCTTCCAAGTGCAACGATGACGGCCGAGGGCCGCACTTTCGCTTTGAGGTACTTGGCATATGTCTTCACCCCGTTGTGCAGTGTGTTGGCAGGGCCGCTGATATTGCGAGAGAACGCCCCGTCCACAATTACTTTGTCGAATGTGCCGAGGG
>Ga0194055_10000316_pt1 | contig 38270 bp, 46 predicted proteins | sample SepL449m_MetaG_FD_155482 | JGI IMG/M metagenome (GOLD analysis project Ga0194055, IMG submission 155482) | Anoxic zone freshwater microbial communities from boreal shield lake in IISD Experimental Lakes Area, Ontario, Canada - Sep2016-L442-9m | ecosystem: Environmental > Aquatic > Freshwater >... | reverse complement strand
GCCCTACTACTCCTCCTGGGCCACCACCTGCTCCAACTACACCTCCATCACCAACGACTGGCCCTGGAACTCCAGGTACTACTCCAACTCCGCCGCCTGGCCCTGGAACTCCAGGTACCCCTCCAACTCCGCCGCCTGCTCCCGGAACTCCAGATATACTGGGCCCTCAAATTGAAGCCGAGCTAGATATAAGACTAGGCGATTTTGCTGCCGCCAGAATAGCCCTAGAAAAGGTTGGTGGTGGTGGGGAAGCAGAGCAACATCAATTCGATAATGCGGAAAGAGAACTTCAGGAAGTCTATGCACAATGGGAAGATAATGAAGCAGACAGAATGGCAATAGAAGAGGCCGAAATAGACCAGAAAATATTTGATTCTTTATCCAGACAGAGTGCATTGGTTGATGATATCAATGACCTTGAAAGTGATTTAACTGCAGCTACTACCGCGGGAAATACAAGTGAAATAACTCGTATTAATGCTGAATTAGCCTCAAAAAGATCCGAATTTACTGCTGAGACACTTATTTATGATGCGTTGAGGGATGAGAAGCTTACCCTGCCAGATCGTATGAATGCTACGGCAGTCGATAAGGTATCAGAGATAAGACAAAGTGTTGACGAGGAAATGATTGCTCAAAGAGAAAAAGCCCGACCTCGACTTACTAAGTTTATTAATTTCGTTAAAAAACACCCCAAAACTAGATTTGCATTAGGAGTCGCCTTCTCGGCTATGGCAATCGGCGGCTTTGCGACCGGTATAATACCACTTGGAATCGCTGGCACAATCGGTAGATCAGCCCTAGGTGGAATTGGTGCTTATAATGCCTCTAAGACTGCCGGTAGCTGGCTCTATTCTAGGCGCGCTAGAAATAACCCCGATATGGACCCTAGCAAGCAAACAACTATTGCTGGCTACACCAATGCTGCTGAGGGACAATCAGACTATGAACGTCGCAATAAGAAAGTTGCAACCGGTATCGGAGTCGCTGTAGCTTCTGTGCCCTTAGTGAGAGGGATAATGAACCTAGACCTACACGGACCTCAAGGTCTCAAGGGTGACCCTGGAATCCAAGGTCCAAAGGGAGATCCTGGCGAAATTATCACTGGTCCGCCGAATCCTCCAGGCGTGGGCGACGGTAGCTGGCCATGGACCCATTTCGAAACTACCAGAGGCCTAGGACAACAGGGAGCGACAAACAAAATATTTGAGCTTGTCAATAAAGGACCGAGACTTGGCTACACGGTAAATCATGTCGGTACTGGGGGTGGCTATTCCATACCTTCCATCATAGACCCATCTGGAAATGTGATAACTGGTAATGTTGCAATAAACAGGACATTAGACATAATAGATAATCTTTAATGAACCGAGAGGAATATAAAATGACAAGAGAAGACATATTGAAAATACTAGGAATAGAAAACTCTGACCCACTTACGCAGAATGAATTATTGCAGCAGGTATCTAGCTCAGTATCAACCAGAATACTCAATAAAGTAACTGAACAGCTAGACGATAATGACCTGGATGAATTGTCCAAGCTCATAGATGCAGATGATGAAGCGGCCGTTTCAAGTTATATTGAGTCAAAGATACCTGACTTCGAGTCTTTCAAGGCAAAGATAGAAGAAGATACCATACGAGAGATCGGCAACAACAGCAAGGGGCTAGTCGAAAAGGCTAATCATATCCAGTCAGACACCATTGCTACCTAGTTATTAATCTATAAATTTGCTAAAATACGCAGTAACTATGGGGGATTTTTAGCATTAGTAAAAATAGGATAATTGTTTTTGACTACATTCGTGGTTATCTGATGATATGTATACTCTTAAACCACCTGTCGCTCTACCCCTCAGCCTGGCAATACTTTACTGGCAGAGGGTATATGTGGGTGTCGGCTGCAGAGGGGTTCTTTTTTGTTTCTGGCATAATGGTAGGACTAATAAGAGGTTCCGAATATAATAAAACCAACAACTTCTGGCAAATGGCTAAGAAATTATCCAGCCGATCCTTTAAGATCTATCTAGTATATATAGGGTCGACCTTAGTTAGCCTAGCACTACTCGCAACAATGGTAGCACTAGGTGTGCAATACGCTCCGGCAACTGTACAGGGTACAGTTGACTATTCGAATATCAACAATACACTATGGCGATTTCTAAATCTCTCACAGGTCTACGGATGGGCTGATTTCTTAAAATTCTATGTGGTCTTTTTAATTGCATCTATACCCGCTCTTTGGCTACTAAAGCAAAAGATGTGGTACCTTTTAGTCGCAATAGCAGCGCTCTGCTGGATAGAGCCGCGACTAGCTAACTTCCCCTTTGAAGCTTCATATCTGTTCTGGGGAGCCTACTTCCTACTGGGCATAACAGTCGGCTACCACTATGAGAATATCAAAAAATTCTACTATGCACTTCCTAAAATATATATCAAAATCATACCGATTGCGATTGTAAGTATTTTTGTTTTGATAGTTTCGGCAAATATATTTGCAAATTTTTACCGTCCGCCAAAAAATCTGAACTTAATTAGCCAAATTAAATCAGTAACACTATATAGGTGGCAATCCAGCGCACTAACAAATACGTATTTTTATAAAAGCCGGACGGGAATACTGAGACTGCCAGTGTTTTTTATTTTCGCAGGTGGGATATACATTATCTTTAGATATTTTGAGGACCACATAAAAAATAAGCTAGATTGGCTACTGGGCGAAATGGGCAGAAACTCACTAAGAGCCTACGTTGTAGGGGCATTTTTTACTTACATATTTAGGCTATGGGTGGTGGATACTACCTTTATTTACAATACGATGGTGTCTGCTTTTTTTATATTTATTATTCTAAAAACTACCACCGCCAGTTGGCTTAAAAAAATAGTACCGAATTAGAATTATTGCTCTTATGCCTATTTGATAGTATATTTTAAAGAGGAAAGTATTGATGCAACAAAAAACAAACTCTGATAAAAATAGGTTTCTAAGATGGGCTATATTGTTTATGATTATAGCCTCCAGCTTTATGGCTGTAAAAAATGGCCTACTGGCTATCTTAATATATGTATTACCTGTTATTTTTATATATATGCACGGCTCTAGGTTTATGGGCAAGAAGAATATCATAATATTTTTTATTGCAGTTTCGGCCACTACCTTCATTGCAGAATATTTAGGCGTTAATACTGGTAGGCTTTTTGGGGAATACTACTACAATACTATTGGAAATGGTCCACTTGTTGGTGGAGTACCTCCACTACTTATGCTTACCTATATATCCATAACCTACGGGGCTTATTGGGTGATTCGTATATTGCTTGGGGATTTCGGGATAATAAAAGGCTACAGGATAGTGTGGTTTAGCATTCTAGGTGGCCTGGTAGCAACACTGACAGACCTAGTTGCTGATCCGGTTAACTCCACTATCAATCAAGTCTATATATGGACGAAAGGAGGCATATTCTTTGGAGTACCTTATGAAAACTTCACTGGCTGGCTACTGGAGATGACTATAGTATTCATAGTAATATCCCTAATCTTTGCATACATACTAAAATCACCTGCAACTAAGCGGATTCCATCGAGAGAATTTCAGCTTCAGCCGATTATTTTATTTTCAGCACCTATAATTCCTATCATTCTTAGGCCTCTGTGGGGAGAGCAGCCAGCTGATATTCGCTCGGCCATGTCGCTTATTGCGCTGTTTGGCCTAGGCAGTATTATACTTGTTACAGTAGCAAGAATTTACTGGGGCACAAAAAAAGCCCAATAGGGCTTATTTGTCGGGCATAATAACTGAACCAATAATAAAATAGATTATAAACCCCGGGATAATACCTGACATCACGATAAAAATAAGTGCGATTATCCTAACTAATGACTTGTCTAGGCTGAAATACTCGGCTATACCACCTGCTACACCGAGTAGTTTTTTATCTTTTGATAATTTTAGATGTTTGTTTTGAGTTTTTTTCATAATTACTGGAGCCGACGGTGGGACTCGAACCCGCAACCTGCTGTTTACAAAACAGCTGCTCTGCCAATTGAGCTACGTCGGCATGGTGCCGGGTGAGAGATTCGAACTCCCGAAGACATAAGTCAGCTGATTTACAGTCAGCCCCCGTTGACCGCTTGGGTAACCCGGCATAAAAATATTATATGGAGCCACCCGCGGGATTTGAACCCGCGACCCCTTCCTTACCATGGAAGTGCTCTACCCCTGAGCTAGGGTGGCTAATTTAGCAATTTACAGGTATAAATGCAAACTATAGCATATCAGTTTAGCGCATATTCTTCAAGGTTGCTTGGGTAGTAAGGGCCTGCTTTGCACGCAAATTATTAGCATCTATTTTGAGAATTTGCCTAAACATACCTTCAGCCTCCTTTTTCATGTCTTCATGAATATATGCTTCTGCTAATAGCTGCATGATAGAAACACTGCCAGGCTCCAGCTCAATTGCCCTAAGTAGTATTTTAATTTGCTTATCATACGAGCCCATGACCCTATACACCCTAGCTAGAGCTACTAATCTTGCTGGTGTTTCTTCCATGCCTATAGACTTCTCTAGGGCCTGCGCTGAACGCTTAAAGCGTCTATTCTTAAAGAGCATCATGGCCAGATTATAATAGCTAGCCGCATTCGGATAATTATCTGCTACAACCTGAAAACATTCTATCGCATCATTGACCTGGCCGAAGTGGGAATATATAAAACCTAGCCTTGAGTAGGCCAAGCTATTCTTATGGTCAACTTTGAGCACCTTTAGATAGGCTTTTTCAGCGGCAAGATAATTCTTTTCAGAATAATACCTGCCAGCCATTTCTAGCAATCTCTCTAGCCTTGAGTCATGACTCACAGGCAGAACTGCCAAGTTATCTACTATCCTCTCTACAAAACCTATTTTGTACCTACTCAGAAGTAAGAATGTGATTACAAACAACGATACAAATACTATAACTTCTAATATCATTAAAACTCCATCGCTAAATTTTCCATTACTAATTTTGTGTTTCCATTATTGTACAGATGTACCTGTGCCAAAATCAAGCTCTGTGATTTTTTAAACCAACCGTCAATCTCGCACCTGGACTGCAGAAACGTTCCCATATAGTCTAGGAAATTTTTTACTTCCATTTTTTCTGTGAGAGTAGATACTATCATTAATCGCTCAGTTATACTACCCCTGGCAAAGTCCTCGATCCTATTTATTAGATTCTTTATTTCATCTCCCCTGCCTGACATCTCAACTAGTCTAGCTGGGAGCATCTCTGCAAATTCAATAACATCTTGTGGCAGTCCTTGGGATAATATCAATTCATTGAGCTGCTCATTGCTAGGTGGATAAAAATTTATAGTGTGGAGTCTTGATAGAACTGTCTTAGGAATATTGTACTTCGAGTGAGCAACCAGAATGATAACTGTTTTTACTGGTGGCTCTTCAAGTAATGACAAGAGAGAATTGAAGGCCTCTAAGCTCATATTTTCGGCTCGATCGATAATTACAACCTTGTTATCAATGCTAGTTGGTGATGTCTTACTACAATAGTTGGTAACTTCTCTGATTTGCTTGATAGATATTTTTTTGCCATCGAGAGGTTCAACAAAATAAGACCACCTGTCCTTATCTCCTTTGCTAGCGCCAGGGCCAATAATTACATCTGCAAATAGCTTTGCCGACAAGGTCTTGCCAAGACCTTTTTTTCCTACGAATAAATATGCATGCGCCGTGGCTTCCTCGGCACTTTTTATCTGCATGGATGTTTTTTGATTGATTACCAAATTAAGCATCTATTGTGTCCATATAATTTTTTAAGTCATCTGGTAGCGGTGCGCTGAAGGTTGTCCTTTCTTCAGATTCACCAAGTTTTAGCGCCAATAGCTCAGCATGTAAAAATTGCCTACTTAAGCCTTTTGGGGTTGGTCTACCTCCATATAGCCTATCTCCGACCACTGGATGCCCCATATACGCCAATTGAACTCTAATTTGATGTGTCCGTCCTGTATGGATTGTGAACCTTAGTAGACTAAAATTAAGATATTCGCTTATAACTTCATAATCCGAGATAGACATTTTACCATTTGCATCAATCGACATTCGATTAGGGGCTTTTGTGGATCTTTTGATTGGGAGTTCAATCCTGGCCCTAGGGTGCTTGAGGTGCCCCCAGACTAGTGCAACATATTTTTTATCAACTTCCCTATCAGCGAATTGTGACTGCAGAAATTCAAGCTCTGGTTCGGTTTTAGCCATAATCACAACACCCGAAGTGTCCTTGTCTAGTCTATGAACTATGCCTCCCCTCGTAGTATCATTTTTGGCTAGCTTACTTCTGAATATAGATTCCACAGTCTCAGCTTCATCTTGGGGATTTTTTCCATGCATAGATATACCAGCCGGTTTATTGAGCACAATAACTCTACCGTCTTCATAAATAACATACTTATCTAGTTTACCCCCTGTAATATCAGCTGTCATAGTTATATTATACTAGCTTCTCAAGAGAATGTAGCTGATTTCTGTCGCCCATTACAATTAGTCGATCTCCAGAATAAACTACTTCTCTTCCGGTTGGGTGCACCTGGCTATTGCCATTTGAAGTATTTAGAGCCAAGACTGTCAGGCCGTTAGTGTGTTTAAGGATATTCTCAAGCCTATGCCCGTTGATGCGAGAGCCTTTGGGTACAAGTACCTCCCTGGCCTGCAAGTCAGCACTATTATTGGTGGATAATGAGTCAAGAATATCTATAACGTGGGGCCTCATAAGCATTGTTGCCATGTGGAATCCACCTATTTGGTTTGGCATAGAAACTTTATTGGCACCTGCCTTAAGTATCCTTGTAACATTCTCTTCTCGGTTAGCCCTAGAAACAATAAATAAATCTGGGTTGAGCTGTCTTGCGGTAAGTGTCAGAAACAGATTGTTTGAATCATCACCGAGTGATGCCACGATTCCTTTGGCCTTACTAACTTTGGCCTTGTTTAGATCAATTTCTTTAGTAGGGTCCCCTACGAAAGCTGTATAACCTAATGCAATAGCGTCCTTAACTTTATCTTCGTCTTTGTCTATGGCAACGAAATGCTGGCCCTCAGTAGCTAATTCTTTGGCTACCTGACTACCAACTCTTCCGAGTCCACAAACTATATAATGATCTTTCATACTGATTAATTTTGCCTTTACTTTACGTCTCTTTAATCCATCGCCTAGTCCTATAATATACTCCCCAAAAAGCTTAAGCAAATATGCCAGAAATATCAAGCTAGCAAGAACCAACCCAAGCACGATTCCTCTAGCTGGCCAAGATTGCATTTCAAAATTATCATGGTGAGTTAGGCTGATATAGAGAGACCTATACAACGATTCTTGGTAGGATACCTTTTCTAGTACCATAATACCAAAAGCTGAAGCCAGTAAAACTACTACTACAGCTAGTGTTAAAAGAACAATCTGTTTTCTGCGCATAGGTCTATTATAAATCTTATGCTTGCAGATGTCAGTAGTAAAGCTAAACAAAAATCCCACCGAAGTGGGAATGTTTGCTTAACGCTTGGAGAACTGTGGAGATTTGCGGGCTTTTCGCAAACCAGGCTTCTTACGTTCCTTTTTGCGCGGGTCTCTAGTGAGGTATCCGTGCTTTTTAAGGCTAGTTCGGAAGTCTTCACTCAATTCAACCAATGCTCTCGCAATACCTAGCCTTATGGCGTCTGACTGACCTCTTAGTCCACCACCATCAACTTTAACATGAACATCCATCTCTTTAGTCTTAGATAACAACTCGAGCGGTGCTTTTATGTTATGTACGTATGTTTCATTACCTAGGAAATAGTCATTTACGGTCTTCTCGTTAACAATAATAACGCCTTTGCCCTTCATAAGCTTGACTACAGCTACAGACTGTTTGCGGCGTCCTATGGCTCTATAATAGTGAATATCGGTTGTAGTTTTTTCTGACATTTTAGGCCTCCACCTTAATTAATTCTGGCTTCTGAGCTTCGTGCTTGTGATCTGTTGTCGGATAGACCTTAAGATTAAGTAGCATCTTATCTCTAAGCTTATTCTTAGGTAACATTCCTGCCACTGAGTGCTCTATAACTCTATTTGGGTGCTTTTCTAGCATTTCTTTAAGGCTGGTTTCCTTTAGTCCGCCAGGGTAACCACTATGTTTATAGTAAAACTTATCAGTTAGCTTATTGCCTGTGACTTTAATTTTGGCGCAATTGATTACAACCACTATGTCTCCAGTTATAACGTTCGGGGTGTAGGCTGGCTTGTGCTTACCCATTAATAACTGGGCAATTTTAGTGCTTAGGCGTCCCAAGTTCATGCCTTTAGCGTCAATCAAATACCATTTATGTTCTACGTCGGTTGGTTTTGCTGAATAAGTCTTCATTTCTTACCTTCCTTTTTCGTCACTTTAGGCTTTGGTGTATCTTTTTTTACTTTTGCTATCTTCTTTGGTTCGGTTTTCTTTGGTTTAGATTTCTTTGGTTCGGGCTTGTTTGAGTCTGCAGCAGTATAGTCCTCGTCTAGGATTATTTCAATAACTGCCATTTCAGCGCCATCACCCAGTCTTTTACCGGTCTTAATAACTCTAGTATAGCCACTGTTTCTGCTCTTAAAACCATTTACAAGATCTGTATTAAGTTTTTCTGCAGCAATCGGATTTATTGTATAGCTCAATACCTGCCTATAGTTATGTAAGTCTTGCTTCTTAGCTTTGGTTACTAATTTATCAAAAATTCGTGCTAGCTCCTTGGCCTTGATTTCGGTTGTTTCGATTCTTTCATAAAGTATTAAAGCATCAACCATACTTCGCATCATTGCCCTGCGAGGACCGGAGGTTCTTGAGAATTTTTTTCCTATGTAGCTATGTCTATGCATGGTCTTACCTATTAATCCTTATATTATTCGCTTACTGCATCCTGGCTTACACCAAGCTCAGCTAGCTTTTCAATTACTTCTTCTTGGGCTTTAGCACCAAAACCTTTAAGCTCTTTGAGGTCACTTGGGGTTAAGTCCATAAGATCTTTAATTGATTTAATTTCGTTATTCATCAATGCGTTTGCGGTTCGGGGGCTAAAATTAACTTCGTCAACACCAATTTGAGCCATATCGGCCTCGGCTCTTTCAGTAGCAGTCATAATACCGCCAGTGCCCACAGACACAACGTCATGGCCGGCTAATACCTGAAAATGACCAACAAGTATTTCTGCAGCTTGCATTACTGCCTGCTTAGGACTCATAGTACCGTCTGTTTCAACTTCTAAGATTAGCTTATCTAGGTCTGTCATCTGCCCTACTCGAGTATTTGCTACACTGTATCGTACTCGCTTAATTGGGGTATATATAGCATCGATAGCAATCATTCCGACTGGAAGCTTTTCACCACCACGATTCTCTACAGGAGCGTAACCGCGACCCTGCTCGACTCGCATCTCCATTTCGAATTTTGCCTTGGAATTATCTAGGTTAGCAATTACTAGATCTGGATTAACAACTTCAACATCGTTGATTGTAGTTATATCGCCAGCCTTAACAACTCCACCAGTCTTTTTTAGTGTCAGCATTATTGGCTCTTCATTAGGATTGTGGAAGCGGACTTGCTTTAAATTTAAAATTATTTCTATTACGTCTTCTTTGACACCTGAAATAGTTGAAAATTCATGGCTCACACCTTCGATTTTAACTGCAGTAATGGCGCTACCAGCAAGGCTTGATAGCAATACTCTACGTATTGAGTTGCCAAGTGTCATTCCATAGCCCGGGTATAGCGGCTCTACTGTAAAATGCGCAGCATTATTGTCTGTCTTTTCTTCTTTCAATTCTGGTAGGTTGATATCGTATAACATGGCTCTCCTTATTATTTAACGTGAATAATATTCAATAATTAATTGCTCTTCGATTTCCTGATCTTGTTCCTCGCGTAGCGGCAATCCGGTCACTTTGGCGCTGAACTTCTTCTGGTCGAAGCTTAGCCAGCTAGGCAAAGTCTGGTTAGGATCTAGGCTATCTTTGAGGGCTACGAAATAAACTGACTTTAGGCTTGCTTCACGAACTTGGATTTCATCGTTTGGCTTTACCATGATTGATGGGATATCCACTCTTTTGCCGTTTAGAATTATGTGACCGTGCGTTACAACCTGGCGAGCTGCTGGTCTTGATGGTGCTATACCTAGTCTATAGATTACATTATCAAGTCTACGCTCAAGTAGCTGAAGTACGTTTTCGCCAGTTACTCCATCCATTTTTTCTGCTTTTCCAACGTATTTGCGGAATTGCTTTTCTAATACACCATAAAATCTTTTGACTTTTTGTTTCTCTCTTAGCTGCAAGGCATAATCGCTAGGTTTGCTGCGTCTGGCCTGCCCATGTTGACCTGGCGCGTAATTGCGTCTTGCTAGTGCCTTAACTGCCTTGGGATGCGTGTGAGCACCTTCTCGGCGAGCTATTTTAGCAGCTGGAGTTAGATTCCTTGCCATTACTAAACTCTCCTTGCCTTTCTCGGTCGGCAGCCATTATGTGGTATTCCAGTTTCGTCCTTAATAGAAGTTACGCTGATACCTGAGCCTTGGAGAGCTCGTATTGCAGACTCTCGACCACCACCAATGCCTTTAATTATTACTTCTACGCTGATCATACCAAAGTCCTTGCAGACTCCAACGGCTTTTTCAGCGGCAATCTGCGCGGCATAAGGTGTGCTTTTCCTGGAACCCTTAAAACCAGCTGACCCAGACGATGCCCAGCTGACTACTGCGCCTTTATCGTCGGTAATTGAAATAATCGTGTTATTAAAGCTAGAGTGAATATGCACTATACCCTTAGATATATTACGCTTTTGCTTCTTTTTTCTGATTTTTGTTGCTGGTTTGCTCATTAGATTTCCTTAAGTTTTAGCTGATGACTTTTTCTTACCACTTCCCATGGTGACTTTTTTGCCACGTTTGGTTCGTGCATTCGTCTTGGTTCTTTGGCCTCGACTCGGAAGACCTGCACTATGGCGTAAACCACGGTAGGACTTTATTTCTTTAAGACGCTTGATGTTACCGGTGACTGTACGCGATAGATCAGCCTCTACTATTAGATTTTTGTCTGTATACTCACGTATTTTAGCCAAATCTGATTCAGGAACATCCTTGACGCGCTGGTTCCCATCGACATTTAGATTCTTAAGCATGGTCTGGCTAGTCTTAAGCCCAATACCATAGATATAGGTAAGCGCTATTTCTAGTCTTTTTTCTGATGGAATATTAGTTCCTGCAATACGTGCCATAGCTAACCCTGCCTCTGCTTATGCTTAGGGTTCTCACAAATTACTCGCACTACTCTTTTTCGTACGACCACTTTGCACTTTGGACAAATTTTTTTAACACCGGCTCTTACCTTCAAAACTATTCTCCTATTTATGTCGGAATGTTATCCGACCCTTAGACAAATCATAAGGGGTCATTTCAATCGTCACTTTATCCCCCGGCAATATCTTGATGTAATGCATTCGCATTTTTCCAGATATATGCGCCAAGATTTCATGCCCATTTTCAAGTTTTACTTTGAACTGGGCATTAGGCAGTGCCTCAATGACACTACCCTCGACTTCGATTACTTCCTTTGTGTTTGCCATAGATTAAAGTTACAAGATGTAATTATAGACGAGTTTTTATAATCTGTAAAGGGCTTTTTGCAATAAATCACCTTTACTTAGTACTTTTCGTAGGTTGCCATTAAGGCTAGGGACTGAATCTGCTTAACTGTTTCGATAATGACAGCTACTATGATTAGAATACTTGTACCGCCTATCGTAATGGCCCCTGAAGTCTTAAACACGCTCTGCATGACAAATGGTAGTATTGCCACTATTCCTAGCCCTAGCGAGCCTGTAAAGGTGATTCGATTAATTATATTCTTTAGGTATTTAGAGGTTTCTTCGCCTGGTCTAATTCCAGGGATAAAGCCACCCTGCTTTTGCAGATTTTCAGCTATTTCGTCCGGCTTAAATATAATCGCCGTATAGAAAAAGGTAAAGCCAACCACAAGAGAAAAGTAGAGAGCTGCATAAATCCAGCTAGTTGGTGAAAACCAGACTGTTAGCTTAGTAGCAAAGGATGCTACCCAGGCTGTATTGGCATTAGCAAATAGCTGACCCAAGAAGGTCGGTACCGATAGAAATGCCAGTGCGAATATAATAGGGATTACTCCAGCAGTTATAACCCTAAGCGGCAAATGAGTATCAACGCCTCCATAAGCCTGGGCGTTGGCTACTCGCCTAGCATAAGATATGGGTATGTTTCTCTGGCCTTCATTGAGATAAACAATAAATACAACCGACGCAACAGCTGCAGCCAATATAAAGACTAGGCTTACTATCTTACTGGGATCACTTTGGACGAGCGCGAACTGAGATGCAAAGCTCGAAGGAAGGCTTGCTACAATACCAAACAAGATAATCATTGATATACCATTGCCTATACCCCTTTCGGTGATCAGTTCTCCTAGCCACATCAAAAGCATTGATCCTGCGACAATGCTAGATATTAATATTGTCCACTCAAATGGCGAGGGCGACCCAATTAAGTCTATGCCAGTCGACTGAGTAGATAGACTTCTAACAAGAAAGACAGTGGCTACTGCTTGAATGATTGCTAGGGGCAAAGTTAACAAACGGGTATAAAAATCAATTTTATTTCTACCTTGCTCGCCTTCTTTAGAGAGAGCTTGCAGCTTCGGCACTACTTGAGTTAGTAGCTGGATGATAATTGAGGCATTAATGTAAGGACCAAGCCCCATGAGCAAAATTGAAAATCTTGAAAGCGCACCGCCGGAGAATATATCAACAAACCCCAATAGTGAGCTAGACCGAAAAAGACTAGTTAAGAATGCCTGCAGCTTAGCCGTATCAGCGACTGGTACTGGAATTTGCGATAAAAGGCTATAGACAACCATCACTGCTAGTACTACCAGCATGCGTTTTCTTAGTGCAGGATTCTTATAGAGCTGCTGGAATGTTTCTTTATTCATTTACCCTCAATACTTAAAAATTACTTTTTAGCTTTTTTGACTTTCTTAACCTTCTCGGGCTTAGGCTTAGCAGTTACAATAACCTTACCGCCAGCCTCTTCGACTGCCTTAATAGCTGAGCTAGAGGCTTTATCTACAGTAATGTTCGAAGACACCTTAATTGTACCATTGCCGAGCAGTTTTACTGGCGCATTAAGCCTTCTAATCAGGCCGGCCTCCTTGAGGACTTCTGGATTGACTGTTTTCTTGCCCAAATCTTCAATATCATTAAGATTTACAACTTGGTACTCAATTCGGGACATAGATGTAAAGCCACGAGCTTTTGGAAGTCTCATCGCTAGCTTTGTTTGTCCGCCTTCAAAACCTGGCTTGAATTTACTACCAGTTCTGGAGTTCTGGCCTTTTGTACCACGGCCTGCAGTTTTACCTTGTCCTGCGCTTATACCGCGACCCAGTCGCCTAATCTTTGTGGATTTAGATGTATCTAGTTCGTGAATTTTCATTTTTTAGACTCCTTAGCTTTAAAAGCTGGTTCTTTAAGTTGAGACAATGCCTCAACTGTGGCGTAAGAGTTGTTTATTTTATTAGTTGAGCCAAGCGACTTAGTCAGAACGTCCTTGACACCTGCAGCCTCCAATACGGCGCGCACTGCTCCACCGGCAATCACTCCAGTACCCTGCGAGGCTGGCTTAAGAAACACAACAGCTCCCCCAAAAGCAACCTGAACTTCGTGCGGTATTGTAGTTCCGTTGAGCTTAAAGTTGATCATATCTTTCTTAGCCTTAGCGATAGCCTTCTGGATTGATGTTGGTGCATCCGTTCCTTTACCAACGCCTACTCCAACTTTACCTTTATTATCGCCTACTACTGCTGTGGCACGGAAACGGAAACGTCGTCCACCCTTAACCACGCGAGTAACTCGATCTAGGGCGATGATTCTCTCATCAAACTCTGGAGCCTCTTGGTTATTCATTCTATTGTTCATTCTATCTCTATTCATCTTAGAACTCCAATCCTGCATTACGGGCTGCCTCGGCAAATGCCTTAACTCTACCATGATAAATCTTACCACCTCTATCAAATACTACCGTCTTAACCTTGGCTTTCTTGCTTAGTTCGGCTATTTCGGTACCTAGCCAAGTAGCTTTCTCGGTCATGGTCTTGTTTGCCAAGTCCTTGTTTGATTCGGTAGAAATAGAAACGATTGACTTACCGGCTACATCATCGATTAATTGTGCGCGTAAATTTTTTAAAGATACGGAAACACATAATCTTGGCCTAGCTGGAATGCCAGACACTTTTGCGCGTATTCTACGAACTGCTTTAAGATTTCTCATTCTGAACCTCCCTTAGCTGCAGCCTTACCGGCCTTTCGCCTAACATGCTCACCCACATATCTAATACCTTTGCCTTTGTAGGGCTCTGGTTTTTTAAATGATCTAATATTGGCAGCAGCTTCACCTACTTGCTGCTTATCGAATCCTGTTACCGTGATGATATTCTGGTTAACACTAACCACAACTCCTTCTGGAGCGGAATATTCTATAGGGTGGGAAAATCCTAGGCTCATTTCAAGAACATTGCCCTTCATAGTAGCCCTATAGCCTACACCATTTATTTCTAGCTCCTTGGTGAAACCTTCCGAAACTCCGATTATCGTATTGGCTATAAGAGTTCTTAAAAGTCCAAATTGTTTAAGTGTATTAGCATCTTCAACTGCCTGAGTGACAGTAATTTTATTGTCTGTTTTATCCACGCTAAGGCCTTTGAGAATTTTAACCTTTAATTCTCCCTTAGGACCCTTAGTAGTGACTATTTTTTCATCAATCATAACTTCTACTCCGGCTGGTATATCTATGGGTTGTCGTCCGATTCTACTCATCTTAGTAAACCTCGCATATTAATTCGCCACCGACACCCTTGCTGCGGGCATCTTTTCCGGTCATGATGCCTGATGGAGTAGATACAATAACTATACCGCGGCCAGTTCTGACTGTAGGTATTTCGGACGCCTTTGCGTATATTCTTCGGCCTGGCTTGCTTACTCTAAGTAGGCTTTCTGGCTGCCTTGTACCGTCAAGCTTGATGCTGAGGTTTTTGAAACCAGCTTGCTCTACTACTTTAACCTTACCAATATATCCATTAGCTTGTAAGATACCAGCAATTGAATATTTAAGCTTAGAATGAGGAATAATAACCTCCGTCTTGTCGGACATTATTCCGTTTCGGATTCTTGTTAGCATATCTGCGATTGGATCTGTTGTAATCATATATATTCTCCTACCAGCTCGACTTAGTTACACCGGGAATTTGCCCTTTGGAGGCATATTCTCGGAATGTTATTCTGCTCAGACCAAACTTGCCGATATAACCTCTTGGTCGTCCTGTAATTTCGCAGCGATTGCGCTGCCTATTGGGATTGGAATTGCGTGGCAATTTAGCCAATCCTTCTAGGTCGCCGTCCGCTCGAAGCTGAGCGCGTTTATTGGCATATTTAGCTGCTAATTTTTGTCTTTTTAACTCTCGTTGGATCAATGCTTTTCGAGCCATTATTTCGCTCCTTTCTCGAACGGCATACCTAGCTTTTGAAGCAATAACTTGCTAGCTTCGGCATTTCCGCCACTTATTACTAATGTTACTTGCAACCCATGAATTGCCTGGGCGTCTTCATAAGATATTTCAGGGAATACAGTCTGGTCAGAAAAACCAAGACTATAATTGCCGCTTTTATCAAATGCTTTACCGCTAACACCATGGAAATCCCTAACGCGAGGCAGCACGATTGACACAAGTCTATCTAGGAAGCTATACATTTGTTCGCCTCTTAGGGTGACCTTAGCTCCAATTACCATACCTTCTCGAAGCTTAAAGCTAGCGATACTGTGCTGAGCCTTAGTTGTGATTGGCTGCTGGCCAGATATCTTAGTTAGAGTGGCAACTACTAGGTCCATGTGCTTACTATCTGCAACGGCCTTGCCTACACCACTATTGAGTACAATCTTTTCAATTTTTGGAATTTGATGTACGTTGGCGATACCAAGCTCTTTCATGAGCTCTTGTCGTATATTTTCGTTGTATTGTTTAAGCAATCTATTCATGGCTACTTCTTCCCGCCTTTAGTATCGGCTTTCTTGATATCTTTCTTTACTTTTGTATTTTTAAATTTTGAAACTTTGTAAATGCGCTCTTTTTTACCTTTAGCATTCAGCTTATAGCCAACTCTTGCTGGTTTTCCGCTAACCGGGTCTATGACCATTACTTTTGAGACGTCAATTGGCTTAGTTATCTCTACGATTCCACCCTTAGGGTTAAGCTGACTTGGCTTACTATGTCGCTTTGCAATATTAACGCCTTCAACAACAATCTTATTGTCGGCTGGGAAAGCGGCTAGTACTTCTCCTTGCTTTCCCTTATCGCGGCCAGCTATAACCATAACTTTATCTTTTTTTAGTATCTTCATTAGAGAACCTCCGGTGCTAATGATATAATTTTCATAAATCCACGGTCTCGTAGCTCGCGCGTAACTGGACCAAAGATACGAGTTCCGCGTGGCTGATCGTTAGTATCGATAATAACTGCTGCATTTTCGTCAAAGCGAACGTTGCTACCATCTTTTCTGGTAACTTCGCGCTTAGTACGAACAACCACAGCACGAACAACCTCTTTTTTCTTAACAGTACCATTAGGTGTAGCCACCTTCACACTAGCTACTATCACATCTCCGATGCGTGCGTAGCGTCGTTTGCTGCCACCTAGAACTTTGATGCACATAATTTCTTTTGCACCGGTGTTATCCGCTACTCTTAATCTGGATTCGGACTGTATCATTCGGCCACCTCCGATTTAGAAACTACTTGCTCAATTATTTTTGAAAGATTAAAATGCTTATTCTTACTAATTGGTCGAGTCTCTATAATTTCAACTAGATCGCCCATTCCAGCCTTACCATCTTCATCATGAGCCTGAAACTTAGTTGTAACTAGGTAAGACTTCTTGTAGATTGGGTGCGACTTGCGACGCTCTACGGCCACTACGATAGTTTTGTCCATTTTAGTTGATACAACCCTTCCTTGTAATGTTCGACTCATGACTGTTCTCCTTGTAATGCTTTATCTTGCTCAGACATAACTGTTAAAATTCTTGCTACAGTACGCTTAAGACTGCGAATTTCGCGAATATTTTTAACTTCTTTTGTTCGATAATCAACGTCAAGCTGAGCTATCTTAGCTCTATTGTCCGCTAACTTCTTTTGCAATTCCTTATTTGACTGGTTTCTTAATTCTTTAGCTTTCATCTTTTTCTCCGGCCTGCGCCTTGACCATAAATTTGGTCTTAATCGGTAATTTGTAAGCGGCCAAGCGCATTGCTTCCTTGGCAACTTCTTCTGTCACACCATCCATTTCGAATAAAATTTTACCTGCCTGCACCTTAGCCACGTAGTGATCTAGAGCACCTTTACCTGAGCCCATTCGAACTTCGGCAGGCTTGCGAGTAACTGGCGTATGTGGGAATATTCTAATCCATATCTTACCGCCTCGCTTAACGTGCCGTGTCATTGCACGGCGAGCTGACTCAATTTGCCGAGAAGTGATGCGCTCATTCTGCAAAGCCTTCAAGCCAAAGCTACCAAAGCTAATCTCGGTTCCACGAGTAGCATCGCCTGCATTGCGGCCCTTTTGGGCTTTCCTATATTTAGTTTTTCTTGGCATCAACATAATACTTCTCCTTAACCCTTATAAATCCATACTTTAACACCAATCACCCCGAAGGTAGTTTTGGCTTCTGCTGTTCCGTAATCAATGTCGGCCTTGATTGTGTGCAAAGGAATACTACCAACAGCAGATGTTTCGCGGCGAGCCATTTCGGCTCCATTCAATCGACCAGACACACTAACTTTAGCTCCCAGTGAACCAGCCCTTACAGCAGCTTCTGTTGTGCTTTTAATTACTCTACGGAATGGCAGTCGTCTCTCTAGCTGTGAAGCTACATTTTCGGCAACTAGCTTAGCATTCATTTCAGGATTCTTGACCTCTTCAATATTAACCTTGAAGCTTCCTTCAATAAGTTTAGCTAAGTCTTTTTTAAGCGCTTCAACACCTACGCCGCTACGCCCAATTACAACACCTGGCTTTGCTGAGTGGATTGACACGATTAGCTCATTGCTTGAGCGCTCTATCTCAACCTTAGCTATAGCAGCCCTAAAACCTAGCTTATCTTCTATTAATTTACGTATGCGAATATCTTGAGCGACGGATTTAGCGAAATTGCGAGTATCGAACCATTTGGACTGCCAGTTCTTTGTGTAAATCAGTCTAAATCCGATTGGATTAATTTTTTGTCCCATTACTTTAGTCCTCGCTTCTTGTTAGTGATTTTAGTGGTTACCTTAGGCTTAGCATCAGTTTTGACAGGTGCTTTTGCTTCTGCTTTTGTATCATTCGTGCCACTATCTAAGGTAATTCTAAGATGGGCCATAGGGTGCTCTATGCGTCCGAATGCTCCACGAGCTCTTGGTCGGCCTCGTTTAAGTTTTGGTCCCTGGTCAACTCTGATTTCTGAAATCTGTAGAGTTGCACTATTTAGACTATAATTATTTTCGGCATTAGCGATGGCACTCTTAAGGCCAGCAGATATCATGCGGGCTGATTTTTGAGGCATGTTCAAAAGAAGCACTTGAGCGTCTATTGCTCTTTGGCCACGTACCAAATCAGCACCAGCTCTAAGCTTTTGAGCTGAAATCTTTAAATACTTGATGTTTGCTGCAACTTTCATAATAATTCCTTACTTTCCTTCAGCCTTCGCTAATTTACCACCATGTCCTCTGAATTTTCGAGTCGGTGAGAATTCACCAAACTTATGTCCGACCATGTTTTCTGACACTAATACAGGCATGTGAATCTTGCCATTATGAACAGCAATGGTCTTACCGACCATTTCTGGACTAATTGTGCTAGCTCTAGACCAAGTCTTAATAATAGTCTTATCATTAATCTCTAGGGCCATAATTTTACGAAGTAATTTAGGATCAATAAATGGTCCTTTTTTGCTCGATCTACTCATTTATTTCCTTCCCTTTCCGCGGCCACGAATAATCATGGCACTGGTTGATTTACGCCTTCTTGTCTTAAGTCCCATGGCTACCTTACCCCAAGGTGTTCTTGGAATACGGCCTGGACCACTGAGTCCCTCACCACCACCCATAGGGTGATCAGATGGATTCATAGCCTTACCACGAACTGATGGTCGTCGGCCCATATGGCGCTTGCGTCCTGCACTACCAATAGTAATATTTTGATGGTCGGCATTGCCGATCTGGCCGACGGTGGCCATACATTCAACATGAATTAATCGGACTTCACCTGAAGGAAGCTTAATCTGAGCCCAATCTCCTTCACGAGCTGCTAGCTGGGCGCGTGCTCCTGCACTTCGTGCCAACTGTCCGCCTCTTCCTGGTTGCATTTCTATATTGCAAATTACAGAACCAACTGGAATATCTTTCAATTTAAGCCTATTGCCGGGCTTAATCTCGGCTTCACTGCCTGAGTTAATTTTTTTACCGACCTTCATATTGTTGGTGGCAAGCACGTAGGCTTTGCTGCCATCTTCTAGCTTAACGAGTGCAATATTGGCAGTTCTATTAGGATCGTATTCTAGGGCGATAATTTCTGCATTCTTAGCGGCTGCAAATTTAAAATCAATAATTCTGTAGGCACGCTTTGCTCCACCACCTCGATGGCGAGTAGTGATTCGTCCTTGATTATTACGTCCAGACTTTCTAGTAATTGGTCTAGTTAATGATTTTTCTGGCTTTTTCTTTGTTAGCTCAGAGAAATCAGCGACGCTCATATTTCGGCGTGCGGCTGTATTAGGCTTTAGAGTTCTAATTGCCATTACTTCTTCTCCTCACTGATGTCAAAAACAGATATTTTTTGACCTTTCTTAACGGTAACATAGGCTCGCTTCTTATCTGTACGCTGACCCGAAATACCCTTAAATTTCTTAACTTTACCTTTTATGATAAGGATGCGAACTTGGGTTGCATCAACCTTAAATTGATTTTTTACTGCAGTAGCTATTAGCGGCTTATTAGCTCTGGCATTAACGTCAAATACATAAACGCCTTTTGCTGCCATACTCATGCTTTTTTCAGTGATTACCGGCTTAAGTGTTACGATTGTCATTTCTTTGCTCCTGCTTTTTGGCTAGCTTTTCTTGATGCACTCTTGGTAGATCCAAGCCATACTTCAAGTTCTTTAAGGCCTTCTGGGTCTATTAAGATTGCATCAGCATCCAAAATCGCTGCAACATTCAGCTGTTTTACGGAAAGTAGCTTTATTCCAGGTATATTTCTGGCTGAAGCAATAAATTTTTCACCTAGTTTAGGGGCTGTTATAAGTATCGATCCTTCTGCGCCAATCTTATCGATCATAGCGATAATTGACTTAGTCTTATACTCACTTGCTACAAATGCCTCGACGACTTTAATCTGGTCTATCTTTAAGCTTAAGGCCTGTTTTAGGCTTGATCGAATCATGCTCTTGGGCATGTCCTTAGAATAGTTTTCGTTGCCAGTTGGGCCGAATGCTACACCACCGTGTCTCCAGATAGGGTTACGGCTTGATCCGAATCTAGCACGTCCAGTACCTTTTTGCTTCCAAGGCTTTTTACCACCACCAGAAACGTCACCGCGGTTGAGTACTTTGGCGTTATTCGTGCGAATATTATCATAAAAGCGATTATAGGCTAGCTTAAGCTGATCAGCGTTAGATTCTACTCCAAAAATAGACTTAGGTAGTTCTACGCTGCCCTTTTCGGCGCCGACTTTAGAATAACTAATTGCTTTCATTATTTAGCTCCCTTGATCATTACAATTCCGCGCCTTGGACCTGGCACGCTACCTACTACAGCAATTAAGTTATTTTCAACATCAACCATGGCAATCTTTTGATTTTTTATGGTTACTTTTTCATGACCCATTTGGCCTGCCATTTTCATACCCTTAAATACGTGCTGAGGATAACCTGAACCAATTGAACCAGGGGCTCGATAGTTATGGCTACCATGAGTCTTAGGGCCAGTATTGAAATTATGACGCTTAATTGTACCAGCAAAGCCTTTACCCTTAGAAATAGCCGAAACTACAATCTTTTCACCTACCTCAAACATCTCTGCTGTGAGCTTGTCGCCTATTTTAAGCTGAGTTGGTTGGTCTTCTCCTTCGATAACTTCTATAATTTCGTCATTACGAACTTCGCGTAGAACAGTACTTTTGGCACCTGATTTTTTAAGCTGTCCGGCTTGAGTCTTGGAGAGCTTTTTAGCTTCACCATAGCCAATTTGAACAGCACTATAGCCATCGGTCTCTACCGACTTTAGGGCAGTAACAACACAAGGGCCAACTTCAAGTACAGTAACACCGCTGCGTACTCCATTGGCATCAAATATTTGGGTCATTCCGACTTTTTTAGCTAGTAATGCTTTCATTGAATCCTTGGTTATTAAATAATAAAACCTGAGTAAACAGATTGGTTTCTCAGTGCATGAGACCTAAGCGCTTCTCAGTTTTTTTATCTTCTAAATTTATTAGAGAGATAAAGTCATGGCCTATTGTATCAGATAAGCACCAGATTTGTCAACAAGTTCAAATGGCGCCATAATGGGCGCCATTTGAACGAAAATATATTATCTATAAATTACTTTAGCAATGTGAATCCACCAATAACTGGTAGTGGCTTTTCTTCTCCGTTTATGACATTAATAATGCCTAAGATAGCAAAAATAGTTGGAATAAAATATACCAACCATAAAATTGCCAATAACATATTTAAAAATGGCATAAATGCCAAAATAAAACTACTTACCCCGATTACAATTGCAAATAATAGATTAATCAAGCCTTGATTGGCATGGTATTTAACGAATTTGCTCTTGCCTCCGGCAGCAATTGGTATAATTACTAGTATACCTAAGTAGGCCAGTACTCCCATTAATTTGTCATTGTCATTTACTTTAGTTTTCTTTTCTTCTGGCATTAAAGCCTCCTATTGTTTTTTAATAATTAATTTTAGAATAACATACTTATGATTGTAGCCCTGGAGTGGCATATTGGCAAGACAGATACTAAACTTAGATGTTAATCACGCTTCCGCCAAGCTTATCTCTGAAATAATTATCGTGACTAACATAAAGTATGGCGCCCGAATAGCCAATAAGTGCATTCTCGAGTTCCTCAATACTAGGCAAATCTAGATGATTAGTTGGCTCATCGAGAATGAGCAGATTAGGCTCAGGTGCTAACATTTTAATAATTTGGAATCGAGCTTTCTGTCCACCAGATAGCTGGCTCAGTTTAAGTTCCAGATCACTTCTGGGGTCGAACAGATAGCGCGATGCAATCTGCATTATCTTTTCCTGATTGACTGGAATGTTATTTTCAATATAGACCGCCTCAATGGCCCTAGAAAGAGTAGTTCCTAATAGCTGACTATCTATCTCCTGTTCATAGTAACCAATCCTTAAGGCATTTTCTGGTTCAATATAGCCCTTAAATAACTCAAGCTTAATATCTTTGTGGTTGTTTGTGTCTAGAATTAGCTTTATGAGGCTAGATTTACCTGCCCCATTTCTTCCTCTTATTTCAGCCCTATCGCCACTGTTTAGACTAAATGACACCGAATCAAATAAAGGAGCTTTATAGCCGATACTTAGATCATGTACAGTCAGCAAACTCATAAAGCCTGGCTCTGACTTGTCTGTAGTTATGGATATATTTTTGGTCTTATACTTATCATAGCTATCCGTAACTTTTTTTGACATTCCCTCCACTGACTGTTGGTCAATCCAGAATGATGGCTTTATCATGACCTTTTGAAGATCATCTATTTGGCGCTGGAAGCGTCGAGCCATAGGTATAAATGGATTTGGGGTCTTACTGGATCCGGCTTTTTTACGGTTTGCCTCTTGAAGCTGCTTTTTTAATTTATCCATTGTGCTAAGCTGCACTTCATAATTATTCATCCCTGCCACCGTGGCTAGGCTATTTTGCCTAAGATATGCATCGTAATTACCTGTAAACACAATCGCCTTTTTATCTTTTATCTCAACAATAGTATCTACAGTAGCTAATACATCCCTATCATGACTAACCAATACGACCGCACCTTTTGCAGAACCGAGCCAGGTTATGAACTCAGCTTTAGCAACATAATCCATATGGTTAGTTGGCTCATCTATAAGTGCTAAGTCAACATTACTCTCTGCAATCTTAACTAATTCCACGAATCGCTTTTGGCCACCTGAAAGATTATTAATAGAGCTTTTAGCCATAGATTCATCTATTTGATACCTGGAGAGTGCCTGCATTACCCTGTCTTCGCCTCTAAAATAATCTAGCTGCATGAATCTATCAAGTGCATCGCTATATATTTCGAGCTGTTCTTGGCTAGGATTGGCAATTGAGGGATATGCATCAATTATGCTCTTGCAGGAAATGTAGTCTGGAAGCTCACTTAATATATAATCGACCACAGAAATATCCTCAAGATGCGAATGCTCTTGTCTGCTAGTAGCGATAACGAGTCCCTTTTTGCGCCAGACACTACCAACGTACTCTTCATCTTCACCATTAATAAGCCCTAGTAGGGTTGTCTTGCCCACTCCATTCCTGCCAATAATGGCTATTTTCTGGTCGGCCTGTAATGTTAGGCTGAGGTTTTTAAGAAGCAGCTTGGAGCCGGCTGATTTTTCTTCAATGTCTATATTTATAATCATGATTTATATATTATCTCGTTAGCATCAAATCAAAAAACCTCTTAGAATAAGAGGTTTTTTGATTATGACTCCGAACTTACATCTTAATTTCGATATTTACGCCATTTGGCAAGCTGAGGTTAGTCAGGCTGTCTATGGTCTTTGGGGTATGGTCATAAATTTCTATTAAGCGTTTGTGGGTTCGCATTTCGAACTGTTCGCGAGCATCCTTATACACATGCGGACTAGAAAGCACGGTGTACTTATCCTTCTTGGTTGGTAGAGGGATTGGTCCAGCCACATGAGCGCCAGTACGAATCGCGGTATCGATAATCTGCTTGGCAGATTGATCAATTATCTTATTGTCATAAGCTTTTAGTTTTATTCGTATTCTTTGCTTTTCTTGTTTTTCTGGCATTGTATAAGGTACTTTCTATTCTCTATCGAGCTTACTTAATAATCTTAGTTACAACACCTGCACCAACAGTTTTGCCACCTTCGCGGATTGCAAATCTTAAGCCTTCATCCATAGCGATTGGGGCAAGCAACTTAACAGTTACGCTGATATTATCACCAGGCATTACCATTTCGGTACCTTCTGGTAGGTGCACTTCGCCAGTTACGTCAGTAGTTCTGAAGTAGAACTGTGGCTTGTAGCCCTTAAAGAAAGGAGTGTGGCGTCCGCCTTCGTCCTTTTTTAGTACGTATACTTCGCATTCGAAGTCGGTGTGCGGAGTAATTGAACCAGGCTTAGCCAAAACTTGACCACGTTCGATATCATCGCGCTCTACGCCTCGTAGCAAAATACCTACATTATCGCCTGCTTGGCCTTCGTCAAGCAGCTTTTTAAACATCTCTACGCCTGTTACTACAGTCTTAGTAGTCTTCTTAATACCTACGATTTCAACTTCTTCATTTATATTGACCTTGCCCTGCTCGATACGACCAGTAGCTACAGTACCTCGTCCTTTGATTGAGAATACATCTTCGATTGGCATCAAAAATGGCTTATCAAGTTCTCTGACAGGCTCTGGAATAAATTCATCCATAGCCTTAACTAGTTCCATGACAGCATCTTCGTTTTCGGCATCACCTTCTAGGGCCTTAAGAGCAGATCCCTTGATGATTGGAGCATCTTTGTCATATTCATACTTTTCAAGAAGTTCACGAATCTCAACCTCAACTAGCTCAGCTAGCTCTGGGTCAGCCATGTCCATCTTGTTCATGAATACTAGAATTCTAGGAACTCCTACCTGACGAGCTAATAGTACGTGCTCGCGAGTCTGAGGCATTGGGCCGTCGGCTGCAGAAACTACTAGAATAGCTCCATCAATTTGAGCGGCACCTGTAATCATATTCTTAATATAGTCAGCATGACCTGGCATATCTACGTGAGCGTAGTGACGCTTTTCGCTTTCATATTCCTGGTGAGAAGTAGCAATAGTTATACCGCGTTCTCTTTCTTCAGGTGCGTTATCGATCTGATCATAAGCGATTGGCTTATTAATATCGCTAGGAAGCTTCTTAGCTAGTACTGCTGTAATAGCAGCGGTTAGGGTAGTTTTACCGTGGTCAACGTGTCCCATGGTTCCTACGTTTACGTGCGGCTTATCGCGCTTAAAAGTGTCTGACATTGATACTCCTTATTATGTATTATTTAAATTGGTCGTTTATTTTATGACAACGTCAAAATTGCCATATTCTTAGACCACTCAATTATAGGTGTAATTACCCATTTTGTAAAGAGGTAATTTGAGATTACCTTGCTTCGCCAGCTTCACGCGAAGCAGTGTATTTACCCTTTAGCTCTTCGGCTACATTGCTAGGCACCTCAGCATAATGATCAAACTCCATCGCATAAGAGGCTCGGCCCTGGGTCATACTCCTAAGACTAGTAGCATAACCAAACATTTCAGCCAAAGGAACAAAAGCTCTAATAATCTTAGCTCCGCTGCGATCTTCCATTGTCTCGACGCGACCACGCTTGGAGTTTATATCGCCTATTACATCACCCATGAACTCTTCTGGTGTGGTTACCTCAATTTTCATCGTAGGCTCCATGATAACTGGTGTTGCCTTCTTCACTCCCTCTTGCAAGGCCATTGAAGCAGCAATCTTAAAGGCTATCTCTGAGGAGTCCACATCATGATAGCTACCATCGTAGAGTTTGCAGTGCAAGTCAACGACAGGGTATCCAGCTATTACGCCATTTCGCATAGCTTCTTTTACGCCAGCCTCGACTGGAGCTATGTACTCTCTTGGGATAGAACCACCGACAATTGCATTTTCAAATTCAAATGTCTTAGCCTTGTCATCGTCCTCGGTGTGCACTAATGGACTCAATTCTAGATACACGTGGCCATACTGACCTCGTCCGCCGGATTGGCGTATAAATTTATGTTCTACCTGGGTTGTACCTTTAATGGTTTCGCGGAAAGCCACCTGTGGTCGGCCTACATTTGCTTCAACCTTGAACTCACGCTTCATGCGATCTACTAATACTTCTAGATGCAACTCACCCATACCTGCAATTATAGTTTGGCCTGATTCTTCATCAGTGCTGACACGGAAAGTTGGGTCTTCTTCAGCGAGACGGCTTAGCGCTATGCCCATCTTCTCTTGGTCGGCTTTAGTTTTAGGTTCGATAGCAATATTAATCACTGGTGCTGGGAAATCAATTGATTCAAGTAGTACTTGGGCTGACTCATCGCAAAGTGTATTACCAGTTACAGTGTTCTTAAGACCAACAGCAGCAGCTATATCCCCGGCGTGAACTTCGGATACTTCTTCTCTATTATTGGCGTGCATACGCACAATTCGTCCGATACGCTCTTTCTCACCAGTGCTGACATTATAAATGTAGCTACCTGATTTGAGCACTCCAGTATAAACTCTAAAAAAGCATAGCTTACCGACAAATGGATCGGTCGCTATTTTAAATGCTAACCCTGTGAAGGGAGCTTCGTCACTTACCTCTAGGAGTCTTTCTTCGCCTGTTTTATTATCTACGGCAAGCGGTGCTGAAACATCTAGAGGGCTAGGAAGATAATCTACAATTAAATCGAGTAGCTTTTCGACAATTACACCTCGTCCATCACCACCAGCTACTAAAAAGAAGTCTCCCCTGAGTACAGATTTTCGGATTACCTGCTTGATTTCTACTTCGGTTAGCTCAGTACCATCAAGATATTTCTCCATCATTGCATCGTCTACCTCTACGGCTGCTTCGATAAGATGGCGTCTATAATTACTGGCCTTCTCTTTCATGTCCTCGGGTATCTCAATTTCTTTTAGCTCCTTATCGGTATAATCAGAGTACTGATAGGCCTTCATCTCGATAACATCTACGATTCCATTAATCTCTTGCTCAAAGCCAATAGGCAAATGAACCGGATAGGCGTGCTTGCTAAGTCGTTCATGGATTGACTCTAAGCTCTTGTAAAAATCACCACCAGTTTGATTAATCTTATTTATAAAACAAATCCTAGGAACACCATATTTGTCAGCCTGTCGCCATACGGTTTCAGACTGAGGTTCAACGCCCATTTTACCATCAAACATAACACAGGCTCCATCGAGAATTCTAAGTGATCTCTCAACCTCTACTGTAAAATCGATATGTCCAGGCGTATCGATGATATTGATTCGCTTATCCTTCCAGAAGCAAGTTGTGGCCGCTGAGGTAATAGTTATGCCACGTTCACGCTCCTGTTCCATCCAGTCCATAGTAGCCTCACCCTGATGTACTTCACCAATTTTATGAGTTACTCCTGTTCGATATAATATTCCTTCGGTAACAGTTGTTTTGCCGGCGTCAATATGTGCAATTGTACCAACATTTCTTGTATTTTCTAATGCATACTCGCGTGCCATGATATGAGATAGTATCCTTTCTAATTCATAAATAAATAATACCGATTATACGGCTATATCAGGTACAATTCTACCTTATTTTAGCCTTATTTACAAGCTAAAAATAGCCCTCGTTGGGCTATTTTTATGCTATCTATATTTTAATATCTAGCGAAGTGAGCAAAGGCCTTGTTGGCTTCAGCCATCTGGTGAGTATCTTGCTTCTTCTTAACGGCATCGCCTTCGTTATTATAAGCAGCTACTAACTCGGCTGCCAATTTAATATCAAAGCTCTTGCCTTTCTTTTTTCTTGCTGAATCAAGCATCCAGATCATAGCATAATGAACTTTTCTATCGCCCTTAACTTCTATTGGGACTTGATAATTGGCTCCACCAATACGCTTCGATTTAACCTGGACCTGAGGGCTAACGTTCTTTATGGCCCCTTCGAAAACTTCCATCGGCTCTTTCTTGGTCTTAATAGACGCCTGTTCCATAGCCTTATAAACAAGGTTTTCAGCTAGACGCTTTTTGCCATCCCACATAACCTTATTAATCATCTTGGTTACTAGAACGCTATCATATACGCGATCAGCTGGCAAAATACGTTTTAGAGATTTGGTTACTTTTCTTGGCATCGCTTACTCACTACCCTTAGATGCTTTTTTAGTACCATACTTGCTTCGTGCCTGTTTGCGGTCACTGACTCCGCCAGTATCTAAATGGCCTCGCACGATATGATATCGTACTCCACCTAAATCCTTGACACGGCCACCACGAACCAACACTACTGAGTGTTCCTGTAGGTTATGACCTTCACCAGGAATGTAAGCTGTTACTTCCATACCATTTGTAAGGCGCACACGGGCAACCTTTCGAAGGGCTGAGTTAGGCTTACGCGGAGTTTGGGTATAAACCTTAACGCACACTCCACGCTTAAAGGGCGAATTGCATTGTGTGGATTGGTTTTTAAGTGCATTAAAGGTCTTCCCTAGGGCCGGGGACTTAGTCTTGGTCTTTTTCCGCGAACGCGGTTTTCTGATGAGTTGATTGATTGTTGGCATAATTTATAACCTGAATACCTTACCAGATATGGCTTACCTGGTCAAGCATTGCCTCCTTCCTCGTCTCTAAATCCAGTACCGACCGGAATCAATCGACCAATAATTACGTTCTCTTTTAAGCCACGTAAATGGTCTGATTTGCCACGTATTGCGGCACCGATAAGTACTCGAGTTGTTTCCTGGAAAGATGCGGCTGACAGCCAACTATCCGCTCCAGTTGAAATCTTAGTAATAGGCATTAGCAACAGTTCACTAGTTGCAAGTTTCTTGCCTTTTTTAGCAGCTTTTTGATTTTCGATCGTAAGTGATGTCTTGGATACGATATCTCCAGAAATAAACTCAGTATTGCCTGGGTCTTCAATCTGAACTCGACTAAACATCTGCTTAATAATCACTTCAATATGCTTTGCTGCTATTGTCTGACCTTGGCTTAGATATATTGCCTGGACCTCATCAATTACATAGCGCTGAACCGACTCTTCGCCGCGTAAGCGCAACATGTCTTGAAGATTGATTGGACCTTCAGTAAGTCTTTGGCCAGCTTCGACACTATCACCGTTCTTGACTTCTAATGAAGCAAATTCGCCAACAGTATACTCGCGTACTCCAGCACCCATGTGTGTTAGAGAAATTTTATCCTTGGTAACCTTAACTTCTCCACTACCTCCGGCTTTTATAGTACGCTTGCCGTCTTTGCTCTCGGCTAGAACCTGACTGCGCTCTACCATGTCTCCAGCCTTAACCTTAGCTATCATAGCTCCGAGTTTGTATTCGGTAACCTTCTGATCTTCTGGAATAATCATAATTATCTGCTTATTACCATTCTTTCTGATCTGGATACTTCCATCGATATCGGCAAGAATTGCTTGACCCTTAGGATTTCGCACTTCGAATATTTCCTGAACTCTTGGGAGTCCTTGGGTGATATCTTCAGTTGCTACACCACCTGCGTGCATGGTTCGCATAGTTAGCTGTGTTCCTGGCTCACCAATACTTTGAGCAGCAATAATACCTATTGCCTCACCCTGTCTTATTGGTTTACCACTTCCTAGATCTAGGCCGTAACACTTCTGGCATACACCCCAAAGGCTCTTACATTTGAGAATTGAGCGGATACTTACTTCTTCAGCACCAATATCATCGATTGCCTTGGCGGCTTCGTCAGAAATTAGCTCGCCCTTCTTGACTATGGCCTTATTCGTCTTAGGATCCACAATCCTTTGGTTGGCAGTTCGTCCAGCAAGCCAAGCAGTAATTCCTTCTTCGCCAGCAGCTTTAGCTTCGGCGCGGGATATTAGGTAGCCTTCCTTGTCGCCACAATCCTCTTCTGAAACTACTAAATCTTGACTAACATCAACCATTTTTCGTGTTAGGTAGCCAGATTCAGCTGTACGTAGAGCGGTGTCAGTCAGACCCTTACGGGCGCCGTGAGTGCTAATAAAGTACTCAAGCACCGACAAGCCGTCTTTATAGTTAGATCGAATCGGAAGCTCAATAGTACGTCCAGTTGGATTAAGCATCAATCCTAGCATTCCAGCCATCTGATTTACCTGAGCCATAGTTGCCCTAGCACCTGATTCTATATCGATAGTAAGAGTTGATTCACTCTGGGCAAGTGTATCGACAAGTGACGCCTCGACTGATTCACCAACCTTCTTCCAGGCATCGATAGTCTTATGGTATCGCTCGTCATCAGTTATTAGACCTTGCTCGTACTGCTTATCGTAAGCAATCACCTTCTCTTCGCCCAAGCCAATTAGCTCAGCACGATTCTGAGGGATAACTAAATCGTCCATACCAATTGATAAGCCAGACAGAGTAGCATATTTAAACCCAAGGTCCTTAATATCATCAGAGAGTGTAGCGGTAGCTTCAACTCCAAAGTTTGCAAATGTTTCGGCCATTACTTTCTTAAGTTTAGACTTTGACATGGCATCGTTTTGATACTCCATTCCTTCAGGAAGGATTTCATTGAATAATATTCGGCCAGCTGTAGTTTCAATTATCGCACCATTAATTCGAACTTTAATTGTAGCTCTCAAATCAACTACGTCTTCCTGCAAGGCTATGACTGCAACATCTTCATTTTCGAAAATCTTACCTGCGCCTTTGCTGTCCTCTTTAATAGAAGTCATAAAGTAACATCCTAGCACTATGTCCTTGGATGGGTTTACGACTGGTTCTCCAGAAGATGGCTTAAGAAGGTTATGCCTTGAAAGCATGATATTCTTTGCTTCAGCCTGAGCTGCTTCTCCGAGCGGAACATGAACTGCCATTTGATCTCCATCGAAATCGGCGTTAAAGGCAGCACAAACCATTGGATGCAATTGTATAGCCTTACCTTCAATTAGTATTGGCTTGAAAGCCTGAATACCAAGTCGGTGCAAGGTAGGCGCACGATTTAGCAATACGTATTTACCGGTAATAACATCATCTAGGGTGTCCCATACTTCAGTTCTAGCGCGCTCAATCATTCTTGAAGCACTTTTTACGTTATGGGCTAAGCCCTGCTCAATTAGTTTTCCGATTACGAAAGGCTTAAATAGCTCCAAAGCCATTTTCTTCGGAATACCACACTGGTCTAGCTTTAAGTGTGGACCAATAACGATAACAGATCGGCCTGAGTAATCCACTCGCTTACCAAGAAGGTTCTGGCGGAATCTACCCTGTTTTCCCTTAAGTAGGTCGGTTAAGCTTTTAAGCTTTTTGCGGCTACCGGCGGCTGAAACTGCGCGATCACGTCTTGCATTGTTATCGATTAGGGCATCAACAGCCTCTTGAAGCATACGCTTCTCGTTTCGACAGATAACCTCAGGGGCCTGCAGTCTATATAGCTTTTTGAGTCGGTTGTTTCGGTTGATCACTCTGCGGTATAGATCATTTAGATCCGATGCGGCGAATCGGCCACCATCAAGTTGAACCATAGGTCTTAGATCTGGTGGAATGACAGGAAGCTCGCTAGTAATCATCCATTCTGGTCGAATATTAGCCTGCATCATGCCTTCGACAACCTTAAGTCGCTTTAGGGCCTTTTTCTTTTTCTGTCCAATAGTATTTTCAGACTCTTCTCTTAGGCTCTTGATTAGTTTTTTGAGATCTATTTCGGTTAATAGCTGCTGTAGGGCTTCAGCGCCAATTCCAGCCTTGAATATATGACCAAACTTCATATTCAGCTCACGGTAACGACCTTCAGGTAGCAATTCGTATTTAGCAAGATTAGTAAGGTCAGACTTAGCAGTAGTATATGAGTTATCTAGTTCGGCAAGCTCATTTATAGCCTCGTCACTTAGAACATCTTTTTCAGGATTTTTAATTTGGTGCTTTTCTAGCAAGTCTTTACGTCGCTTTTTGAAATCAGAGTCGAGTTCTTTGAGAGCCTCTATCTTGGCTTTTTCATCGACATCGGTGACAACAAAATTAGCAAAATACACAACTCTCTCTAGATCACGTACGCCTATATTGAGAATTAAGCTTATTGGGCTAGGAGTGCCTCTTAAAAACCAAATATGAGTAACTGGTACTGCTAGAGTAATGTGCCCCATTCGCTCGCGTCGTACAATGCTTCTAGTTACCAATACTCCACACTTATCGCAAACTATTCCCTTATATCGAATACCTTTATACTTGCCACAATAACACTGCCAATCCTTGGTAGGCCCAAATATCTTTTCGCAAAATAGACCATCTTTTTCGGGTTTTTGAGTTCGGTAGTTAATTGTTTCTGGTTTAGTCACTTCACCGTGCGACCAGTCGAGGATATTTTCTGGGGACGCTATTGAAAGTCGGATTGCGTCGAAGTCTAAAATCATGTTTTCAGTTGGGCTATTATTCATCAGTCTATCCTTCCTGCTCGGTTAATTTTTTGTCATTTTCAGCTAGTACCTCGAAGTCATCTTCAGCACTACTAGAGCTTAAGTCTACGATAGCCTCGCCATCAGCAGCTGATTCTCCTTGAAGTAATACATCTGATCCAAGCTCATTGGCTTCAGCTTCAATGCTTTTTCCAAGTACTTCTTCAGCGTCAACAGTCCTTGAGGTTTTTGGCTTTTCAAGCTCTACTGCCAAGCCTAAGCTCTGAAGCTCCTTAACTAAAACATTAAATGACTCAGGTATTCTAGGGCCTCTAATTTCATCATTTTTGATAATTGATTCGTAAGCCTTGCTTCGCCCGATTACATCATCAGATTTGATAGTTAAAATTTCTTGTAGGGTATTTGCTGCTCCATATGCTTCAAGTGCCCAAACTTCCATTTCTCCAAATCTCTGTCCACCCATTTGAGCTTTACCACCAAGTGGCTGCTGAGTCACCATAGCATAAGGTCCTGTGGATCGTGCGTGAATCTTATCGTCCACCATGTGTTGTAGTTTCAACATGTACTTATACCCAATGGTTGTAGTTTCGGCAAATGGTTCGCCGGTATATCCGTGATAAAGCTGGGTTTTGCCATCTTCTGATAGTCCAGCTTTCTTTAGCTCTGCCTTAATTTGCTCTAGCTTTACGCCGTCAAATACCGGAGAAGCTACTCTGTAGCCCAATTCATGAGCGGCCCAGCCTAGATGTGTCTCTAGAATCTGACCGATGTTCATACGAGCACCTACGCCGAGTGGATTAAGAATCATATCGACTGGAGTTCCATCCTCGAGATAAGGCATATCTTCGACTGGTAGAATCTTACTAATGACACCCTTATTACCATGGCGCCCTACAATCTTATCGCCTACGGATATTTTGCGGAGTTGCGCTACAGATACGTAAATCTGGGTCATTACTCCAGCTGGAAGGTCATCGCCCTCTTCGCGGCTTAATATCTTTACATCAACTACTTTACCGCCAGCTCCATTTGGTAGTCTTAGGCTGGTATCTTTTACGTCGCGGGCCTTTTCGCCGAATATTGCTCGCAATAGGCGTTCTTCACTTGATAGATCCGTTTCGCCCTTAGGAGTTATTTTTCCGACTAGAATATCGCCTGCTTCAACTTCGGCACCAATTCTTATGATTCCTTCATCATCCAAATCCTTTAAGCTTTCTTCGGATACATTTGGGATGTCCCTAGTGATAACTTCTGGACCAAGCTTGGTTTCGCGTACATCGGTCTGGTGGTTTTCAATATGTATAGAAGTGTAACGATCGTCATGGACAAGTCGCTGAGAGATAATTACGGCATCTTCATAATTTAGTCCTTCGAAGGGCATAAAAGCTACAAGAACGTTCTGACCTAGAGCCAATTCACCATCTTTAGTGCTCATTCCGTCGGCCAATATATCGCCACGTTTAACCTTTTCACCAGATGAAACTAAGGTTTTTTGATGCATTGAAGAAGCGTTATTAGATCTTTGGAAATTAATAAGCCTATAGGTTCTCTTGCCTGCTTTTTTATACTTAACTACGATTTCGTGCCCATCGGCGGATACTATTTCGCCATCTTCAAAGGCAACAATAACCTGACCTGAGTCTTCAGCAACACGCCCTTCGACACCTGTACCGACTATTGGAGCTTCTGGACGAATCAGTGCGACTGCCTGACGTTGCATATTTGCACCCATTAGGGCACGTTTAGCATTATCGTGCTCTAGGAATGGAATTAGTGCTGCAGAAACACCTACTACTTGATTGGAACTAATGTCCATATAGTCAACGTTGTTAGCATCTTCCTCGTCAGCTTCACCACCAACACCACGAACTGGTACTCTAAGCTGAACAAAGTAACCTTTATCATCTGTTAGCGTATTGGCCTGGGCAATCACGGCCTTTTCTTCATCTGAAGCATCCAGATAGACAATATCTGAAGTGGCTCTTGATTTAATATCGACCATTTCTAGTCCGGTATTTTCTAGTGCCTTAGCATGTGCGGATGTAATTTTTTCGCCAGCCTTCACTATAGCCTTACCATTGCTGTCCTTAATTAGCTTAGAGGATATTTCTCCAGTAGATTTTGCTGCTGGAACTTCATTGATTACTTTAAAATAGGGAGTTTCAATAAATCCGTACTCATTAACGCGAGCATATGTAGCAAGTGTGCTTACTAGACCAATGTTTGGACCTTCTGGGGTTTCAATAGGACAAATTCGTCCATAATGAGTTCTATGTACATCACGAACTTCGAATCCAGCACGCTCACGACTCAATCCACCAGGACCCATGGCGTTTAGGCGTCGCTTGTGGACTATCTCGGCTAATGGGTTAATCTGATCCATGAACTGACTCAATTGGTGAGATGCAAAAAATTCTTTAATACTAGCTACAATTGGCCTTACATTAATAAGCTGTCCAGGAACAATTGTTTCTGGCTCAGTAATGCTCATTCTATCCTTAACAATTCTTTCCATACGCAATAGTCCCACGCGGAATCTAATCTGCATAAGCTCACCAACCATCTTAAGTCGGCGGTTACCAAGGTGATCTATATCTTCTGAAGGCATAGTGCTATTACTTAGCTTAATTACCTCAGTAATAATGCCTATGAAATCTTCTTTTCGCAAAACTCGACCTTCTTGATCATTCTTGGCATTTAAACCAAGGCGTTTGTTAAGCTTATAGCGTCCTACTTTGCTTAAATCATAGCGCTTAAAATCAAAGAACATACTATCAAGCAGTGCTTTTGAGTTTTCGACAGTGGCCAAATCACCTGGTCGAATACGTCTATAAACTTCCATAAGTGCTTCAGCGGTACTGCTCGATGAGTCTTTTGATAGTGTCTCATCGATATGCTTTACTTCTCCAGTATCAACTTCCTTAAATAGTTCTTTAATTTCAGTATCAGTACCGAATCCAAAAGCGCGCAGCAAGGTAGTAACAGGAAGCTTTCGCTTTCGGTCAATCTTAACGCTCATCACGCCATTTTGGGCTGTTTCAATTTCGAGCCAAGCACCACGGCTAGGTATTATTTTAGCTGAAAAATAGTCAGCTGAGGCATCACGGGTGAAAAATACACCAGGACTACGCACGAGCTGAGACACAACAACTCTTTCGACGCCATTGATAATAAATGTGCCGCGACCAGTCATAATCGGGTAATCTCCCAGGAATATTTCTTGGGTCTTAACTTCACCTGTTTCTTTAATTAGCAGCTCAATAGTAGCCTTAAGCGACGCTTCATAGCTTAGGTTCTTTTCTTTAGCTGTTTCTTCAGTAATCTTTTCTTTATCAAACTGATAGCTCTTAAAGTTTAGTTCGTATTTCTTACCAGTAAAGTCTTCGATTGGCGAGAGTTCTTCAAATAGTTCCTTGAGACCTTCCTCGAAGAACCAATTGTAAGAATCCAATTGAATTTTAATTAGATCTGGCAACTGTAGCGGTGTGTTTTGGCTGTTAAGATACTTCCGTGTTGTGCTGGCGGATTTTGGCATGTACGAGTTTTCTCCTCTTTCATACTTTAATTATTTAATAAGATGAAGAGAGGTATTTCTAAACTGATAAAAATTCGGCACTTTCCAGATCCCACTGGAAAACTCCGAATATAGTCTAAGCGTCCTCTATGAGATATACATTAGACTATTATCTGCCCTTAGTCAAGGGTTTTAGGGGGTAAATTATTTAGTCTTCTCGACGACTTTATCGACTATACCGTAGTCCATGGCATGAGAAGCATCCATCCAATAGTCGCGATCGCTATCGTTTGCAATTTTATCAACTTTTTGGCCAGTCTTTTCAGCAAGTATTTCATTGAGTTTATGTCTGATTTTGATTATTTCATTGGCTGTTATTTCGATATCAGATGCAGTGCCCTGAAACCCACCGCTTGGCTGATGGATCATAACTCTACTATTAGGTAGCGAGAAACGCTTTCCTTTTTGGCCACAGGCCAGTAGAAATGCGCCCATACTAGCAGCCATACCGACACAAATCGTACTTACGTCTGGCTTTATAAGCTCCATAGTATCAAATATTGCCATACCTGATGTAACACTGCCTCCAGGGGAATTTATGTAGAGCTTAATATCGGTATTCTTATCTTCGCTTTCTAAAAATAGTAACTGAGCGATTATAAGATTAGCTACGTCATCGTTTACTTCGGTGCCTAAAAATATAATTCGCTCTTTAAGGAGGCGGGAATAAATATCATAAGCTCTCTCTCCCATATTGGTTTTTTCTATAACTGTTGGCACTAATATTGAATTATTCATATACCTATTTTAGCACGATTATTTAGATGCAAACTCAATAAGTTGCCCGATTGCTTTTTGTGTAAGCAGATGGTTGCGCAAATCGTCCTGAAAATGACCGTGAGTAAGTTCTTCTTGGATTTTAGGGTCTCCCTTATACTGCTCCGCCATTTTAGCCAGTTCCTGTTGCATCTCCATGTCGCTTACTTTTATATTATTTTTCTTTATTACGTCTCGGAGTATTAGTGCGGCCCGAACTCTCTTGTTGGCTTCTTCTTCTACTTCTTTTTTCATGTCTTCTTCTGTAATCTTCTGAGCTTGCTGATACTTTTTACGATCCATACCGGCGTTATGTAAGTTCTTGTCCATCTCTGATTCAAGCTGTGCAACCTGCTGATTAATTAATTGCTCTGGAACGTCGAATTTAGCTTTTAGCAATACTTCTTCAAGAATTTTATTCTCGTAATCCTTCTTGGACTGCTCTTCGTCTTGCTGTTTTAATACGCCACCAATATCTTCGCGGAGCTCTTTGATATTTTTCTTATTGCCGACATTTTTAGCAAATTCATCATCTACAGTTGGTAGTTCGGCGTTTGTAATCTCGTTTATTTTTACGCTAAATTCAACTTTAGCATTTTTCAGATCACTTGCGTGGTAGTCTTTTGGGAAAGTAATATCAAAAGTTTTTTCTTCATCTTTCTTGAGGCCGATTAGTTCTTCTTCAAATCCTGGGATGAATGTTTTACTACCAATAATCATAGTATGGTTTTTGGCGGCTGCACCTTCGACTGGCTTACCTTCTCTTTTACCTTCAAAGTCAAACCTAACTTCATCGCCATTCTTGATTGGCTTTTTTGACTCACTTCGCTTGGCCATTTGGCTGCGTAGCGTTTCGATAGCTTCATCAATACGTGCTTCGTCAATTTTTATTTCTGGCTTTTTAACACTCAGCTTTGAATAATCAAATTTAATTTCGCTCATTATCGGAAAGGTTGCACTGAATTCTAGCTCGCTATAAGGCACAAATTTCTTAAGATCAATCTCAGGAGAACCAAGACTCTCGACTGTTTGTTCTCGCATTTGGTTTGAGTAGGCGTGGTCTATAACTTCTTCTAGTACTTCAGCCTGCACGCGAGCCTCGCCTAGCTCTCGAACTACAATATTATCTGGTGCATGACCTGGCCTGAAACCATCGACCTTAAGGTCTTTTTTGAGTCGCTTTAATACTGATTTTTTGTACGGATCAATAAACGCCTCATCGACAGTTACAGTTAGTGTTGCGCTTGTTTTGTTATCTTTAAGTGTGGATTTAATCATAATCGCTAGAGTATATCAGATTATTATGGTTTTTTCTAGACGTCCAATTCGAGATTATTGCCGTTAAAAGGCAAACATAAGACTGTGGTGTAGGTTTGGTTTTGAATAAATACATGCAATATCATTACATGCATAGCTCCAGAATAGTGATATGATAACCATATAAAGTAT
>Ga0194055_10000315_pt1 | contig 38319 bp, 26 predicted proteins | sample SepL449m_MetaG_FD_155482 | JGI IMG/M metagenome (GOLD analysis project Ga0194055, IMG submission 155482) | Anoxic zone freshwater microbial communities from boreal shield lake in IISD Experimental Lakes Area, Ontario, Canada - Sep2016-L442-9m | ecosystem: Environmental > Aquatic > Freshwater >... | reverse complement strand
GTCTCGTTCATGTGCTTGTGTTTGCCTATGTCTTCGGTGCAAGAGCGTCGACGGGAATCGTACTGCCGTTGTTGATAGCGGGCGATGTCATGGCGATGTGGATCTACGGGAAGGATGCGGACTGGACGTACGTGCGTCGCATGTTGCCACCGGCAATGATCGGCGTGATTCTCGGATGGTGGTTGATGGGGAGGCTGAACGAGGCCTATTACCGGCCACTGATCGGCGGCATCATTCTCTCCCTCGCGGCACTGCAGTTGCTAAGAATCCAGCGCGAGGCATGGTTTGCTCACGTACCGCATTCACAGGCTTTTGCTTGGGGGATGGGGATCTTGGTTGGTATCACAACCATGCTGGCCAATGCCGCCGGGCCTGTCTTCGGATTGTTTCTACTTGCGATCGGATTGCCGAAGCGCGAGTTTGTTGCGACATCAGCCTGGTTCTTTCTGATCTTGAACGTGAGCAAGCTTCCCTTTAGTGCGCACCTGGGATTGATCCAGAGGGAATCATTGATTCTGAATCTCTTGTTGCTTCCGATCGTCGTGGCGGGCTTGTGGATAGGACGCATGGTCATCAAACGCATTCCGCAAAAGACGTTTGATGCGGTCATCCTTTGTTTTTCGGCAGTGGCGGCGGTGCATATGTTGGTGAGCAGTTGGCTGGTTTTGTGAGTTGCGACGATCAGAGCCCTAATCGCGAGTTTTTTAGTTGCGATGCTATGGCTTTCTCTCCTGTTCGTGCTCGTGCTCAATCCGCCTAGGCGGATGGTGCTCGTGCTCGTAATCGAACGGGCTTCGTCGAGCACGAGCACGAGCACGAGCACGAGCACGAGCACGAGCACGAGCACGAAAAAGCCAAGGGAAACATGGATGGGCGCTCTAAGACACTTGAAAATCGCAACTTCAAAAGTCGCACCGTCCTGTCATCGCTCGATACAAAGCATGGGTGCAGAAACGAAAAAGGGGCTCTCCGAAGAGAGCCCCTTGAGCTGTTTTGAACCATTCTATGGTTGACGATTTTCCTAATGGGCAGAACCGGCTGCGATCGTCTCCGTAGGGGCGACAATTTCGCGGCTTTCGCCCTTGAAGTCCAACCGAATGATCTTGCCTTCGGCATCTTTAAAGACATCGACGACAATGGTGTTCTTGCCTTCGAATGCCCCGCGTAGAAGTTCCTCGGCAAGAGGATCTTCGATCCGCTGTTCGATGGCTCTGCGAAGCGGACGTGCACCATAATCAAGGTTGGAGCCTTGTTTGATGATGAACTCTTTGGCTTCTTCGGTCAGGTCGACTTCAAAGCCTCGTTCGCGCAATCGATCACGCACCTTGGCCAATTCGAAATCGATGACCTTCTTCAAGTCCTCTTTATTCAAGTGCCGGAAGATGATCACATCATCGAGTCGGTTAAGAAACTCAGGTCGGAACACCCTTTCGATGGAATCCATAACGCGTGCCTTCATACTTTCGTAGGATGCATCGTCGTTAGGCTTTTGGAACCCAAACGCCGACTCATTCTTGATCGCTTCTGCCCCCGCGTTCGTGGTCAAAATCAGAATCGTATTTCGGAAGTCGACGTTGCGTCCAAAGCTGTCGGTCAGACGACCTTCTTCCATGACTTGGAGGAGCATGTTGAAGACGTCTGGGTGTGCCTTTTCGATTTCATCGAGAAGGACCACTGCATAGGGTCTTCGGCGAATCTTTTCGGTAAGCTGCCCACCTTCTTCGTAACCGACATAACCTGGAGGGGCACCGATCAGGCGGCTGACATTGTGCTTCTCCATGTATTCACTCATGTCGATATGAATGAGTGCTTCGGGATCGCCGAAAAGCGTTTCCGCAAGGGCCTTTGCGAGCAAGGTCTTGCCGACGCCGGTCGGGCCCGCGAAGACAAAGCAACCGGTCGGTCGCTTGGGATCCTTGAGACCGCTTCGGCTGCGGCGAACCGATTTCGCCACGGCTGCAACGGCCTGCTCCTGACTGACGACGCGCTTATGAAGATCCGCTTCCATGTTCATCAATCGGAGGGAGTCTTCGGTGGATAGGCGAGTCAACGGAATACCGGTCATCTTGGAGACGACTTCGGCGATCACTTCCTCATCGACGACACCATCCGTTTCGCGGCTCTTTTCGCGCCACTCACGATGGATTTGATCCTTTTTGCGTCGTAGTTTGTCGGCTTGATCGCGAAGAGCTGCGGCCTTTTCGAAATCTTGATTGGCAACGGCCTCTTCCTTTTCCTTGTTGAGGCGTTCGACATCTTCGTCGATATCCTTCAAGTCGGGAGGCTTGGTCATGGTACGAAGACGCACACGCGCACCGGATTCATCGATAACGTCGATCGCTTTGTCCGGTAGGCAACGGGCGGTGATGTAGCGTTCGCTCATCTCGACAGCGGCCACGATGGCATCATCGGTGATTTGAACGCGGTGGTGCTCTTCGTAACGTTCCTTAAGTCCTTTCAGGATTTGGATCGTTTCGTTTTTGGAGGTCGGTTCGACGATGATTTCCTGGAATCGACGAGCTAACGCATTGTCCTTCTCGATGTACTTGCGGTACTCGTCGAGGGTGGTTGCGCCGATGCACTGGATTTCCCCCCGTGCCAGTGCGGGTTTGAGAACGTTGGCAGCGTCGATGGCCCCTTCGGCACCACCTGCCCCCACCAGCGTGTGGAGTTCGTCGATGAACAGGATCGTATTGCGAGCGCGGCGAACTTCGTTCATCACGGCCTTGATCCGCTCTTCAAATTGACCGCGGTATTTTGTACCTGCGACCATCATGGCCAGATCGAGAACAACGATCCGTTTGTCGGCCAAGATCTCAGGGACTTCGCCGTTGACGACACGCTGAGCAAAGCCTTCCACAATAGCGGTCTTGCCGACCCCTGCTTCTCCGAGGAGAACGGGGTTGTTCTTGGTACGTCGGCAGAGGACTTGTGTGGCCCGTTCGATCTCTCGTTCGCGACCGATAACCGGATCGAGCTTGCCTTGGCGGGCAAGCTCGGTCAAGTCGCGACCGAAACTATCCAGTGCGGGTGTTTTGCTCTTGCTGGCTTTCGCGGTTTGGCCGGTTTCGCCGCTGGCTGTCGAAGGTTCTCGGCCACCTCGTTCGCTATCTCCACTGTCCATACCATGGCCAAGCAAATTGAGAACTTCCTCGCGGACATCCTCAAGCTTCATCCCCAAGTTCATGAGGACTTGGGCCGCAACACCTTCTTGTTCGCGCAACAGCCCGAGCAGAATGTGTTCGGTACCCACGTAGTTATGGTTGAGGTTTCGAGCCTCTTCCATCGAATACTCGATTACCTTTTTCGCTCGCGGGGTTTGTGGCAGTTTGCCGATGGTGACCATTTCCGGGCCACTCTGGACTAACTTCTCGACCTCAAGACGGATCTTTCGCAGGTCCACTTCGAGGTTCTTCAAGACGTTAGCAGCTACACCGCTCCCCTCTTTGACTAATCCAAGGAGGATATGTTCGGTGCCAATGTATTCGTGGTTGAACCGCTGTGCTTCTTGATTAGCAAGTTGCATCACTTTTCGAGCGCGGTCTGTAAATCGTTCGTACATATCAATCCTTCCTTTTGGGATCGACGGCTGGCAGGATTGCCAATCGCCAAAACGAGCTAGGTCCAACAAGGTAGGGGTAGGCCCAACGCTGCCTCAGCCATTCTCCGAATCTGCCGAGCCAACTTCGAACCGACCCTCACGGTAGGTATGTAGCAAAAGCTGTTCCAAGCACCCCAGCTGCCAAAAAAATTGGACGGCCAAGCGGACTTCGGAAGTTCTTGCTCACACCAAGCGTCGCACGCAAGACGGAGCTGGCCATGGTTCGTAGCTTTGCCGCAAGGGTCCGTTCCCTGCTCGCATCGTTGCTACGTTTCAATGGGAGGTCGCATTTCCGTCCGACGTACGCTTGGGAATTATAGGTTCAAACGGAAGATCGCAAACGGGCGGGGAGGCTAGGTTTTCCCAATTGCTTCAGTTTGCGTACGAATTTTTTGTTTTAGGACAATTCGTTTTTCTTGCTCGATTTCTTCCAGCCAGCTTCGCGCTCGGTCCAGCAAAGCAATCCGATCAAGCATCTCGAGCGATGCCTGATAACGCTCGGTTCGTCGCAAGATTGAGGCGACTAGTAGAGCGGCTTCTACGTCGCATTGCGGCGCTCGACAATAGGGGCTCAATATCTTCTCGGCTTCGAAGTATTCAGCCCGTAGGTAATGCGATTGGGCTTGTAGCAATCGCGCATCAGGACACCCGACAAACGTCCGGTATGGCGACAAATAGCCATGGATTGCACAGAATGCCATCGAAACGCAAGCGATCGTCCCCAATAATCCCCAAAGTAACCCAAGTCGGATGGGGGAGAACCACAATGGCCAAACCAAGCTGGCAATCCAGGCGATGTTCAGCCCCGCTCCAAAAGCGATGGCGATTAATAATCCCCGCAAGTCCCCATCCCGCCAAGCTGGCAAGCTTCCCGGCCAGAATCCAAACGTCATGCGAGCAATAAAATACATCGTCAACGGACTCCGAAACGCGTCTCTTACCAAACATGGACCCCAACGAGACACCTGTCCTTGGAGTTAACCCACACACGAATTCAATGACATCCGGAACAAATGCCGAATCGGCAGGACACTGCCATTCTTGGTGTTTTTCATCCGGGCGAGAGGCGTGGTTTGATCCCGCTGCGCAATTGCGCAAGCTTCGCGAGTGCGTCGCCACGATCGTGTTTTCCCGTTCGCAATTCTCCGAATCTTGTTTGGAACAGTACCAAAAAACCGATTTGTTTGGCAATAGCGACCGAGATTGCTGTAGACACGAATTCTCGAAATCGAGACTATCCGCGAGATCCAGTTCCGAAGCGGGGCGGTTCATTAAGAACGCTGCCTACACCGCAGAACGGCATCGGAAGCGGAGCGGCGTGGTGGTAAGTTTTGATACATGAGTTCAGTCGCGAGGTGCAACATGATACGACCCCAAATGATTCGATTCCATCGCATCGCTCTTTGGTCTCGAGTTTCGGCAATACTCGGTCGCAGTCTTGCGCCATGCTCCTTTTTTGCAGCTTTGCTTGTAATCAGCGGTCTTGCAGGTTGCACTAGCCCGAACACATGCCCGCCCTATCCGCAATATCCGGCTTACCAAGCCTATCCAGGCCAGCAATCGTTTGGTGTTCCCACCGCTGCGGCACCGCCGGCTGGAACCTTTCCAGCGGGAGCCGTTCCCATGACAGGCCAACCACCTGTCTACGGCCAACCGATTACCGGAGGCGTTCCAACCTATCCAACAGCACCTGCTGTTCCGCCTGGATACGCGCAACCAATGGTGGGCAGATAGCCAATCGCAAGACGGGACCATCGCGAAAGCAATCCATCAGAGCCCTAAGCGTGAGCGCCGGGCAGTGGGACGTAAGAACCTAAATCTTCGAATGGGATTGGCAATGTCCTAGGATCTCGCATCGTCATCGCGCCGCCGCTGGCCGCTAACGCTCGCGCCTCTGACTTGTTTTCGATGATCCATCAGGTCCCTAAGCGTAAACGCTAGGCAGCGGGGCGTTGCATCTCTGTCCGAAGACGGCTTTTTCTGCAATGCTACCTCGAAGTTCGCTGCCGTTCAATGGAATGGCGGCACATCAATCGAGCCCTTGTGGAAGGTAACGCCGAGTGAAGTCGCGAGTCATGGTGCCCGAGCAAATGGATGATCCTGGATTATGTCCCAAGGAGCATGCACGAGCATTGGCTGGGTTGCGGCGCATCAATCGTTTATCGGGAACAAGTTCCCAGATGGTGCGCGAGATCCTCGACATCGCAGCGCGGCACCCAAAGCGGGAATGGCGGATCCTCGATCTGGGCTGTGCCAATGGCGAACTGGCGCTGGAATTGGCTCGCGACTTGGATAGCAAGCTGTCGTATCGCATCACCGGTTGGGATATCAGCAGCAACGCAATTCTACAAGCCAGAGAAAATCTCGCGGACCAGTCGTCCCTGAAAGGGCATTCCACAGCGGAGCCTCTTGTTCAATTTGAGGTGCGCGATGTGTTTGCAATGGACGAAAAGCAGGAGGTGACGGGCGGGTCCCAGTCGGTTCCTGCTCCTCCGTTCGATATCGTCTACTGTACCTTGTTCTTGCACCATTTTGATGATGAGTCCAGTGTACGGCTGATGAGACTTATGAAACGATTGGCATCGGTGGCGGTGATCGTTGATGATTTGCAACGGACTCATGCAGGTTGGTGGCTAGCCTATTTGGGTTGCCATCTCTTATCGCGGTCCCCGGTAGTGCATTTTGATGGTCCTCAATCGGTGCGAGCGGCATTGACCGTCGAAGAAGCGCGAGCGTTTGCAACAAAAGCACAGTTGGAGCCAGTCGCCATCCGCAAGCACTGGCCGGAGCGCTACCTACTGCGATGGGAGCGTCCGCAATCATGATGGAGAATCTCACGATCGAATCCAACATAAAGCTGCAGGAAGCGACGGAGAGGACTTGGGATATCATCGTTATTGGCGCGGGAGTCGCGGGAGCATCGACTGCGATTCTAGCGGCCCAGCGAGGATGGAACGTTCTCCTGATCGAATCCAAACGTTTTCCGCGCGAGAAGGTTTGCGGTGGATGTCTCAATGCGCGAGCCACCCACTGGCTTGAACAACTCGGTATCCTGGAGAGAGTTCGCAAGGCTGGAGCCGTCGACTTGGAGCGGCTGAACGTGCAAATCGGTTCCACCGGATGTTCATGGAAATTACCACGGCTTCTAAGCGTTCGGCGATCGACGCTCGATTCCCTATTGGTAGAGCGCGCGATGGAAGTAGGGGTGCGATTCCTACAAGAAACCACCGCAACCATCGATGAAGAAACAGTGACCGACGGAAATAGTATTTCTGTTGATCTTCAATTACGTTCGGTGGGTTCAACACAACTCGGTACGGCGCGAGCTCACTACACAGTAGTCGCTTGTGGCCTGACCCGTTCGGCGCTAGCGAGTCGCGACGATTGGCCGTCCGTCGTGGCACCGAATTCGAGGATCGGTGTGCACTGCTTACTCCCAGTGCATGCAATTCCTGAGGACTTGCTTCATGCGGACAAGCTTGGGAAGGATCACCCAAGTGTCCTGCATATGTTGGTTGGACCCAATGGATATGTTGGAATTTGTCGTGCGGATGGGGACTTTTTCGATTTCGCAGCGGCTTTGGATCCCAAAAAGGTCTCGGGAAAGTTGGGGATTCCCCGATGTGTGGATGAACTGATGATCTCGTGTGGCTGGAATAAGATTCCCGCAATCTACGACGTGCCATGGTTATCTACACCGCATTTGACCCGAACGACAACCATCGTTGCCCGAAAACGACTATTCTTAGTAGGAGATAGCGTGGGGTATGTTGAACCATTTACAGGGGAAGGCATGTCGTGGGCATTGGCAGGAGCATTCACACTCGTTCCAATCCTGGACTCTGCCATTCGCACCGGTGAGAACAATGCTGCGGAGTTTGCGTGGAATGCATGGGTGTCCCGGCAGCGACATGTGTCGCAATCGGTATGTCGATGGGTTGCTTCGCAGGCTCGGCGACCCGACCGCGCGCGGTGGGCTTTGAGAGTTTGCGATTGGATTCCACCACTGCGACATTTTTTGCTTCGAAAGGCGACTCAATAATTTTACAAGACACCGAAGTGACTGATTGGGTGCCGCAGCCTGCTGGAAGCGCAATGAGCAGCTCGCAGAATGCGGCTCCTCAGATATTAGGACTTTCTACGGCGCTCCCAGCGGGATCGATAGCCCAAGCGGATTCCGCAACACTCGTTCAATCGCTCGGAATTACCCAGAAATTCCATCGATTGCTGCCCGGGCTGTATCGCAAGTCAGGAGTGGAACGACGCGCCAGTGTTCTTTTGAATCCTGTTGGGAGCGATCTGAATGATCGCCAATCGTTTTATCGTCTCGCGACTGCGGAAGCGCCGAAAGGTCCGACGACCGCCGAGCGGATGAAAGTCTATGAGGAGCACGCAGGGCCACTGTTGCTTCGTGCTGCAGCGACGGCGTTAGATCGCTCTCAGATCTCGGAGAACCAGCTGACCCATTTAATTACTGTCTCCTGCACGGGCTTCTACTCACCAGGTGTCGATCACTATTTGATGGATCAACTGAACTTGCCGCAGCGAGTTCAACGCGCTCACATTGGGTTCATGGGTTGCCATGGGTTATTGAATGGTTTACGCGTCGCCGAATCGATTGCGCGAGCAAATCCTCAGGCAAGAGTTCTCTTGGGGGCGGTCGAACTTTGCAGTTTGCATCAACAGTATTGTGAGGACAGTGAGCAATTGGTCGCCAATGCATTGTTTGCAGATGGTGCTGCAGCCATGGTTCTAGGAATGAACGAAGATTCGACGCGAGGGAACCCTCACTGGCAGGTCGTATCGAGCTTCTCGCAACGCATTCCCAACACAGCAGACTTCATGAGCTGGAAGATCGGCGATCACGGCTTCCAAATGACTCTCTCTCCCATGGTGCCTCAAGTCATCGAAGAACAACTGCGCGAACCCATCACCGAATGGCTTCAGAGCCAGGAAGTGGATCGTGAATTGATTCGGCATTGGGCAATTCATCCGGGTGGCCCTCGCATCCTGGATTCCGTCGGCCGCTGTTTTGACTTGAGCGACGAGGCGATTCGCCCATCGCGCGAGATTCTCGCGCAGTATGGAAACATGTCCTCTCCAACCGTGATGTTTATCCTTGATTCTTTGACTTCCCAAGTGGCCGATGGAGAATTGTGTGTGATGATCGGTTTCGGCCCGGGACTGCATGCCGAAGCCATTCTGCTGCGTCGGTCTTCGGGAATAATCCGCAACCGCTGATTGCATTCAAAAAGGTGCTCGGGAAATCGGTTCGCAGAGTCAGATTCCCCCGTCTTCCATAGAGAACTTCTAGTCGAGCACTTTCCCTGCAATCGATGTTACATTGTTGAGATGATGGAAATCCTCGAAACATTGCGAGATCTTGTACGCATCAATAGCGTGAACGCATTCTATCTGGATGGGCCAGGGGAATCCGCGTGCGCCAACTACGTGGCTGATTATTGGAAGTCGTGCGGCATCGAAACCTGGTCGAGCGAAGTCTTACCGGGTCGCTCCAATGTGATCGCACGATTGCCTGGAAAATCGGCAACTCAACGTCTGATTTTGGAAGCCCACATGGATACTGTCTCGACTGCCGGGATGAGCATCGATCCTTTCGATCCACGGATCGAAGGAGGGCGGATTTACGGTCGCGGTGCGTGCGATACCAAGGCTGGATTGGCAGGCATGATGTCGGCTGTCGCACGTGCCAAAAAAGAACAGTTGATTCCTCCGTGCGAAGTTTGGATGGCTGCCGTCATCGACGAAGAGTATTCCTGCCAAGGGGTGTTGCATTTGTGCCGCGAACTCCGTGCCGATGCTGCGGTCGTCGCTGAACCGACGGAGATGAAGGTAGTCGTCGCGAGCAAGGGAGTCTTGCGATGGCGAATCCTCGCGCATGGGAAATCTGCGCACAGCTCCAAACCCCATCTGGGTATTGATGCGATCTATCCAATGGCAAAGCTGCTGATCGAGCTGGAATTGGAACACCGGAAATTAAGTGCGACTTCGCATCCCTTGTTGGGGCCTGCCACAGCCAATGTGGGGCTGATTCGAGGGGGCGTTCAAGTGAATTTCGTTCCCGATCAATGCGCCATTGAAATCGATCGCCGTTTGCTTCCCAGCGAAAGCGTGCACGATGTCTTGAAAGTCTATCAAGCCTGCATCGATCGCATGAGGTTGGAATTCCCTCTCGTCGTTTTCGAGATGGAACAACCGATGCTGATCGACTACGGCCTGGAAACCCCGATCGATAGGCCGATCGTACAAACGGCTATCCAAGTACTGGAGCGTCTCGGCTTGGATTCGGCTCCAGTCGGAGTCCCCTTCGGCAGCGATGCGAGTAAACTGCACTTGGCTGGTATACCCTCGATCCTGTTTGGTCCGGGTAGCATCGATCAAGCACACGCATCGGTTGAATTTGTCAGTGTGGAACAGGTCCAGCAGGCAGCCGAGTTTTATTATTCGATACTTAGCGAGTTCGGGAAATGAAAAAACCATCACGGCATCCGAGACAATCCCGCAGGGTGTGGCTAACACAGACCGGCGCGCTAGCCGCTGGGTGCATCGTGTCGCGCGAAATCATGGCATCCCCTTCCCATGATTCACGGGCAATGCTTGATTTGGCTGAGGAGCCTTCCGAATGGATCGATGCGCATGTGCATGTTTGGCCTTCGTTTGGCACAGAGTATCCACTTGCAGATGGCTTTTCCGAAAACGACGTCCGACCTCTTTCGTTTACGCCGATCGAGTTATTCGCGCACTGCGCGCCGGCCAATGTCACTCGTATCGTTCTGATCCAAATGAATTTTTTTGGGTTCGACAATCGTTACATGCTGGATTGCATCGCCCGGCATCCAGGCGTCTTCGCTGGGGTGGCCGTCGTCGATCACAATGATGCGGACGTCGCATTGGAGATGAGAGAACTTCGAACCCAGGGAGTCCGTGGATATCGACTCTATGCAAACGCCAGCAATGCAGCGCAATGGAAACGTTCGAGCGGAATCCATCGCATGTTCGAATGCGGCGCGGAAACTGGTCAAGCCATGTGCATGCTATCCGATCCAGAGGCGCTTCCCGCCATCGATGCTTTGATGGAGCAGCATCCCGATACGCCCGTCGTCATCGATCATTTTTCACGTATCGGCATGAATGGTGATGTGAATACCCGCGCCCTGGAAACCCTTTGTAGGATGGCCGAGCGAAAGAATCTCTACGTCAAGACATCGGCGTTCTATGCGCTGGGTGAAAAGAAACCACCTTACGATGACTTGGCTCCGATGATTCAAAAACTGCGCAATGCGTTTGGAGCGGAGCGGTTGATGTGGGCATCCGATTGCCCGTACCAAGTTCAGGCACCACACCATTATGCGGCGTCGATCGCGCTGATTCGCGATCGACTGGATTTCCTCAGTGAATCCGAACGGACCGAGTTGCTTCGAGGGACCGCAGAACGGGTTTTCTTTAGCCCGTGAGCGGATCGACCCTTTCGTTGCTCAGCGAGCCAAACCTTGCGATTCCCCTCCTGGCGGAGGTGGTAGTTGGATCGATGAAGGGGCTGGGTTCAATGAGGCTTGGTAGTGTTTTAGCAAGCTGTAGACCGATTGAAATTCAGGGCGTGCCGATAGAGTCGCAAACTGGGGATCGCGTGCCACGGAGTCGTAACGTGTCACGACGGCATTGATCTCTGCCGGATTGGGAGGTGCCCCCCCGAGAAATATCCACGCAGGCAATCCCAAGAACTCTTTCCATGAGGGGTCTAGCAAGTCGAACAATTTGGGGGCGATTTGAACCAGTTGTCCTCGGACGACTTCGGATTCACTGGCGCCGACTTGCAAGGCCGACGTGCCAGAGGCGACTCCCGAGGCCAAGGATGCCGCGTAACGTGCGACCGTTTCGGTCAACTGCTGTCCCGCAGGTGGAACGATCGGCGTTTGGTTGGTCGCAGAAATTTGATAGTACGCACCGGTGCTGATTCGATCGACTTGCAAAACCGATCCATCGATCGAGACTCCAGCGAACAGCCCGCGGCTTCGGGAGTAGGTATAGATTTCCGCTTGAAGCTGACCGTCTGTCGCTACGGCACCTTCGCGGCCAACAGGTCCTGCTGCAGCAGCCACATCCGCGCCGAGTGTCAGTTTGCCGTTCAGGATGTTTTGAATGCTCCGTTCGGATTTAAAGACCAAAATGATATCGGAGGATTGCACACCGACTTGCCAGCCGATGTTTCCGCCGGTCAGAGAAACGAACACAGGGGCATGCCAAGTGCCATTGGGTTCTTTGATAAAGAGTACCCCTTTGCCGTAGCGAGCCCCAACAATGAAGCTTCCTTTAACGACATTCGGGATGATGGCGACACCGTGTGCGTTCTCCATCAACGATTGCGGGACGCGAGCCATCGGTTTGGCCATGGTTTCATTGAGAAGCAAAGTCGCGTTGGCGATCACTTCGTCTGGCCGTTGGTCCGCGTGAGAGGGGTTCGTCCATCCCGCGCAGGCCAAGAGACTGCCGAGGACAACGGTTAGGAATCGCAACCCGCCGTTAGGTACGTGTTTTTCATGCATCCTGCATTCTCCGAAAATGGATAGTGACCAGCAGCATTCGCGTAGGACTGATCATCGATTCGGAGAATAACGAAACTGCGTGGCTTGGGTAAAGAGCAGTCGCCAACAGGAACGGACCAGATCGTGCCCCTTATCTAACAACCTCAAGCCGAATCGGTGGAACCGCGGAAGCAGTGCATTCATTGACCGAGAGGATGCCGGATCGGCTAGGCTACGCAAAACGCATCAGCAAGATCAGAGAGCCGATGGCCATGAGAATGCCGAGCACCTCGTAAGCATTTAGTTTTTCGCCAAATTGGGTTGCTCCGATCAATGCCAGCATCAGAATCATCGCGACCGAGTAAATGACTCCCATCGTGGATAGCTTGAGCGTGCGCATCACGATGACCCATCCGAACGCGGTCGATGCATAGAGGCAGAAACCGACGTAGAACCAGACGGACGTCAGTGGATTGCTTTTTTCGCTCGAGATCTTGAGAAAGTAGTCCCCTGCAATGCCGATCGCGCTGAACAAGAGGGTGATGCAGACGGCTTGAGTGGTTTTGTCCATAAAAATCGCTGAACTCTTGCAAAGTAAAGGGATTGGAAAAGAAGGGGTGAGGCTCCCATGTTCTAAACATCTTTTCATCGGCCTTGCCCAATCAAATCATTGGTAGGGATCAAATCATTGGTAGGGAGGGCGACGCTCCTGCGGAGCCAGAACAGCCAAAGCTCGGCAGGAGCCTCGCCCTCCCATAGTGTTCTAGACGGTTCAAAATCCTGTAGGATGCTTAGAGCTGTGGGGTCTGGCTCCCATGTTCTGACCGTTGGAGATCGAGCGAAGTTGCACGACGAGGTGTCTATTTCGCGGTAGTCGCGAATCGCGAAGTAGGCGATTCGTAGTATACTAGGTGGTGCGGATAGCGAGTGCGATGATTCGGGATGTGCCACGTCCGCAACGCATATCACGCCGGAAATCATTCGCCTCAACCCCTCCCCTCCCTGCCGCCCTACCCTTCCCACCGTTCCTCTCTTCTTCTGGAACAGTTCATGTTGGTCCGACCGTACCCTGCCTGCACTAGCGTGTTCGTATCCTTTCGAGACATGCGATCCAATTGGGTGCCTCTCATTGGATGCCTCGTTTTTGCGGGTATGATTTCGGCCATCGCCTGCAGCCAAGTTACCTTGCAAAGCTCCTATCCCAACGGAGTCGTGCCTGGACAGACGACCCGCTTGGAACTGATCGGTCAGAACTTCAAGGCCCCACTTCGACTGGGAGCCACAATCCCACTAAGCGTTCAGACGGTCGGACTGGAGCCCACCAAAGCCATCATCGATGTTGCGGTGGCGAAGGATGCAGCGATTGGTCCCATGGGGATCTGGTTGGCCGGCGACGATGGAATTTCTGAACCGTACCAACTCTTGGTCGATGATCTGCCCAGTCTGGTTGATAACCAAGCCAATCACCAACGAAATGTCCCTCAAGCCGTCATTGCTCCCTGCGCGATTGACGGAAAGTCCGACGCTTCCCTGAGCGACTATTATTCGGTCCATTTGAGTGCAGGAGCCGAATTGAGCATCGATGTCGTTGCGGAACGGATCGGTTCCAGCCTTGATAGTTTCGTACGTATCTACGATCCAACAGGCAAATTGCTTTCACAGAACGACGATAGCGATCCAAGCCCCGATAGCCAACTTCGTGTCGTTGCACCCGTCGAAGGGGACTACGTCATCGAACTGTTCGATAGTCGCTATGCAGGAGATGGGCGTTATCGATTGCGATTGGGAGATTTTCCCATTGGGGTCGTTCCGTACCCTCTGGCGGTTCGGGCGGGAACTCCATCGGTCATTCAGTGGTTACCAAGAGAAACCGTCAGCCAATCGACCGGCAACGTCACCCAGGCAGTAGCCCCATCCTGGAGTCAAACCGTATCGGTACCAACGGATTTGATCGCGGATCGATTTTCGATCGGGACCTCTCTTGCGGATCGTCCGGGAGGTGTTTGGGGGGAGGTTTTGGTGCGATCGATGGACCTCTATCACGAACCCTTCGAAGCTGCTACTTCGGCGCATGCTCCTCAAGCACAACCTCTCGCGGTACCGGTTGGGATCTCGGGGCGATTGGCCGCTCTCAATGAACAAGACTCGTTTGCATTTTCAGGTAACCAAGGGCAAGTGCTACGTTTTCAGACGCGCACTCGAAGCCTTGGGTCCCCCGCAATCGTCCGATTGCAGCTGATCGGCCCACAAGGGCAATTGCTTGCAGAGTCCCCGATCAACGATTCGGACGAACCAGGCCTGGATGCAACACTCCCGGAAACGGGTACGTATCAATTGCGTGTTACCGATCTTCTAGGTCGAGGTGGTAATCACTTCGCATACTACGTAGAAATCGTGCCAACGGGTGGATTCGTTGCCAGCATCAAACCGGATGCCAACACGCGCGACTCGAAATGGATCGAGGTGGGTTCCGGTGCGACGTTTGTCGACTTCCAACTGCAACGCCAGGGATACGACGGGCCTGTGCAGTTAGAGATTAGCAATGCCCCAGCGGGTCTACGTATCCTGAATCCGGTGATCCCAGCCAAAGTCAATGAGCAGCGTGTCTACCTGAGCGCGGATCCCCAGTGGGAACCTGATCGCATGCAGTCTCTGACCTGGATCGCCAAACGGACCGAAGATCCGACGCTCGCTATTCCGGTTCAATCGATTGGGCTGCGGCGCTCCAAATGGCCTGGGCAACCGTACCCTCCAGCCTGGTTGGAAGGGCGCAATTTCTTGGCGGGCGGAGCGGCCCGCGGGCCTCTCTTCGCCTTTGATTATCCAGCTGTGATTTCCGTTCCGAGATCTGTTAAGCAGCACAGTTTCACGGTTCAAGTGAAAAGGTTAAACGATAGTTTTAAAGATCCTATAACCGTACTTTCGGCAGCCGGGCCTCAAGGGTGGACCGTTCAGCCCGCTTTAGAAAAAGAAACCATCAAGGTCACTCTATCGCGAGGTGACACTGCGACTCCGTTACCCCCCAACAGCGCGATCAGCTTGAGCGCTTATGGTCAGACGACTTATGGACGGATCGAGTCCATGTCGGTGCCGATGACAGAGTTTGACCCACTCGAGATCGACGTCCAATCCCCCTCGTCAGTACTGGCGGGCGGGGCGTTGCAAATCAAGGTTCGGGTCAAGCGGTCTGGTCCTGAAGTGGGATCCGTAACGCTGCAGTGGGGTGGTTTGGCCAGTAGTTGGGCCGCTCCGACGCCAGTGATCATTCCTCCCGACCAATCGGAAGCCATCCTGGCACTGAATGTTCCTGCGGATGCCTCGATATCTGTCCCCTTTGCGTACCAACTGGTTGCCACTAGCAAGTTCGGGGAATCCGAATTCCAGGTCGCTAGCGCAACGAAACAGGTGGTCGTAGAAACTCCCCCCACCCGCTTGGAAACGTTTCCGACTTCGATTGCCCTCCGTCGGTCTCGTGATGCGCAGAGCGTGGTCGTCATGGGTTTTGACGCTTCGCATGGATCCAGTGAATGGACGGACCGAGCTTCGTTTCGTGTTGCGGATCCAGCGATTGCGAAGTGGGAGAATGGCCGCGTGATTCCGGTCAGCAATGGCCAGACCGAACTCATCGTCGAAGTGGCAAGCCTTTCATCCAGGATTCCAGTGTCCATCGAGCACGCCGATGCACCTAGCCGTGTTGAATTCGAAAATGAAGTGTTGGTCGCCCTGTCCAAGCAAGGGTGCAATTCTGGGGCATGCCATGGTTCGCCAAGCGGCAAAGGAAATTTTCGCTTATCGCTGCGGGCCTTTGACAAGCAACTCGATTCATTGACTCTGGTGCACGAAGAAACAGGCCGCCGACTCAATTCCATCGAACCGGATCAGAGTTTGTTGCTGTTGAAGCCTCTCATGAAGGTTCCACATGGTGGTGGTGTCCATTTGCACAAAGCCGATCCCGCGTATTTGGCGTTGCGAGATTGGATTCAACAAGGAGCTAGCCTGGATCCACCCAATCAAGCTCGCTGTGTCAAGTTGGAAGTGTTTCCGAATGGCCAACGCATCCTTCCAACCAAGAAGGGCCAGCAGCAACTGGTTGTGCTCGCCCATTTTGCGGATGGCACATCGCGTGATGTGTCGTTGGTGGCTGCATATGAAAGCTCAAATACGAGCGTTGCAACGGTCGATCAACGGGGTCGCGTTTCTCCCACGGTCCAAGGAGAAACAGTGATACTGGTTCGATTTTTGGAGCATATTGAGTCGGTTCCGTTTCTCTTTATCGATGACGCTCCCGGATTCCAATGGCAGTCATTGCCGCAGCACAATTTCATCGACGGTTTGGTCGATCAGAAATTGAACCAAATGCGAATCCAGCCGTCGGCTGCATGCACCGACGAAGTGTTTCTGCGACGCGTCTACTTGGATGTCATCGGAATCCTACCTGCCCCGGAAGAGACGACGTTATTCCTCAATGATGCCAGCCCAGACAAACGTGAGAAGCTCATTCAGACGCTACTCGATCGTCCCGAGCACGCAAAATTCTGGGCGCTCAAATGGGGAGATCTGCTTCGATTAACCGGTAAGAGTGTCGGCAATGAAGGGGTCTACAAATACCACCGTTGGATCGAACAAGCCCTTCGCGATAACGTTCCCTACAACGTGTTTGCGGAACAATTATTGGTGTCAGCCGGGAGTACATTCTCAAATCCACCTGCGAACTTTTATCGCACGGCAGGAGACGTGAATGACTGTGTCGAGACGATTTCGCAGGTTTTTCTTGGTGCCAGATTGCAATGTGCCAAGTGCCATAACCATCCCTTTGAACGTTGGACACAGGACAACTATTATGGCCTGGGAGCTTTCTTTCAACGGGTTCAAAGAAAGAAAACGCAACGACCCAACGAACTCTTTATATGGAATGCAGTGGCTGGTGAAGTCGTGCAACCGCGCACGGGTCAAACGATGAAGCCCTGGGTTCCAGTTCAGGGGGAGTTAACCCTGAATGCTGCCGATGACCGACGCAAAGCCTTTGCTGAATGGTTGGTGCGTCCCGACAATCCTTATTTTCCGCGTGTCGAAGCCAATCGTATTTGGAGTCAGTTTTTCGCGAGAGGTATTGTCGAGCCTATCGATGATTTCCGCGATTCCAATCCGCCGACGAACCGCCCACTGCTCGATGCGCTTACCAAGCATTTTGTCGAATCAGGTTACGATCGCAAGGAATTGATACGCACGATTCTGCTCAGTCGCACCTATCAAGCGTCGTATGAGACGAATCCTTCGAACGACAAAGATGCATTGTATTTCTCCCACCAACAACCGCGATTATTGGGTGCGGAACAATTGCTCGATGCCATCAATCAATTGACCCAAACCGAACAGTCGTTCGGCACGCTTCCGATTGGAACTCGAGCCACACAAATTCCTGCCCCCGATGTGGCGAAGATCGATTTTCTCAAAGTCTTTGGGCAACCTGAGAGGTCGACTGTTTGCGCCTGCGAGCGTTCCGAAGACTCCAATCTGAGTATGGCAATCGAATTGTTCAATGGTGCGACTATTTATGACAAGCTACGTAATACCAACAACCGTTTCCGACGCGGAATCGCAGAAGGGAAGGGAGTCGACGAAATCGTTCGATCGTTGTATCTCGCTGGATTGTCGCGTTCGCCCACGCAACCGGAACTCGCAGAGGCGATAAAGCATATCGAATCCAGAAGCGATCCGATCGCTGGTTTGGAGGATTTGTGCTGGGTCCTCATCAACACCGATGAGTTTTTATTCCAACATTGAAAATGGTGTTCGCTACTGAAAGTAGTTTACCCCCCCCCTTTCCATGCGAGTCCCTTCGCTCGACGAACCCCACCACGCGATCTAATACCATGTTTCCCGTTGACTGCCGCTTCGCGATCTTTTTCTTTCCGTTCCTCGCAGTCTCAAGCGTGTGGGCCGGAGAATCGCAACAGACGCCCGTTACTTTTGCAGAACACGTTGCGCCCTTGTTGCAAGTGCACTGTGTTGCTTGCCATGGAGCCAAGAGAGCCGAGGGAGGCTATCGATTGGATACCATAGGGCAGATGATGCGAACCGGAGAAGGTGGAACCGCTCCTGTCGTGGCATCACAAAGCAAAGAGAGCGAATGGATCGTACGATTGCGTGCGCACGATCCGGATGTACGCATGCCAGCCGAGAGTGAGCCATTGGATCCCGTTCAAATCGAAACGATTGCAAGATGGATCGATGAAGGGGCGAAGCTTGACGGAGTTTCATTGACAGATCCATTGTGGTTGGTCATGCCACCTAAGCAATATGCTGCTCCTCCAGAGCGCTACCCAAACGCATTTCCGATCAGTTCCCTCGCATTTACAGCCGATGGCAGCCAGATACTCACGTCGGGCTATCACGAATTGCTAGTTTGGAATACATCCGATGGCATGCTGCAGCGTCGCATTGGAAATCAAGTCGAAAGGATCCATTCGATTGCGGTTCTTCCACAGGCTAATGCGTTTCTTGTGGCAGGGGGTTCCCCTGGAACATTGGGAGAAGTGCGTTGGGTCGATGCAGCAACAGGAATGGTTGTTCGCACATTGGTACGCGCCAACGATGTCGTGTTGGATTTGGCTGTTCGACCTGGAAGAAATGAAGTCGCGGTTGCGATCGCCGACAACACCATTCGATTGATCGATTTGGATCGCTTCGAGCAACGCCAGCTTATTGCCAGCCATGCGGATTGGGTGACACAATTGGCTTACAGCGATGATGGCAAACGATTAGGTTCGAGCAGTCGCGACAAGTCCGCGAAGATCTATGATGCGGATTCGGGAGAACTATTAGTCAGCTATCCCGGCCACTCTGCCGCTGTACGAGGAGTCGCGGCAATCGGAGACGGTGCTCAATGGATGACGGTCGGTTCCGACAACAAGTGGCACCGTTGGGAACTCGAGGGAGCGAAGAAAGTTGCCGAGATTCCGTTAGGAGGCGAACCAGCGAAAATCCAGCGCGCCGTTGGAGGATTGGTGATTCCGTGCAGCGATGGTCAATGGAAGAAGATGGATGTGGAAAAAAATGCGCTCTCCTTGCAACTGCCGGGACATACGGGTTGGGTGACCTCGATCGCAGTGCATTCAGAGAGCGGTCGCGTTGCGACTGGAAGCTTGAATGGAGAAGTCCGCATCTGGAACTTGGCGGATGGAGCCCTGATCCATTCTTTTTCAGCCCGACCCTGAGAAGACCAAAGAAGCCAAACGATTCCAGTAGCCTCTAGAGAATGGCTTCGATTGGGGTACCTTTGCTAATGACCAATGGGCGTTGCAGGCGATCTCGAATTTCCGTGCTGGGAGAAAAGCCCAAGCAATGATAGATGGTCGCGGTTAGATCTTGAGGTTCCACCCGGCCGTCGAGCGGAAAGGCGCCTTGTCGATCGGATGCTCCGTACACCGTCCCACCGCGAACGCCTCCACCCGCCAGGGCACCGCTGAAGACATGCCCCCAATGGTCTCGCCCACCGCTCGGATTGATTTTTGGAGATCGACCGAATTCCCCAATCAGAACCACCAATGTTTCGTCCAGCATCCCCTGCTGATCCAGATCTTCTAAAAGTGCGGAGTACGCTTGATCCATGGGAGGCATTAAGGCCGTCTTGAGGCGCTCGGCATTCTTTGCGTGCGTATCCCATGCGGGAGCGACATCTTCGTCCGTCTTCCATCGCGTCCAGTTGACCTGTACCAGAGATACTCCGGATTGCACAAGACGTCGTGCTAGGAGCACACTCTGCCCAAAACGATTGCGTCCGTATCGATCTCGAATGGTTTCGGACTCTTGGTCGATGGCAAAGGCTTCTTGGGCTTCGCGTGTTCGAATCAAGTCGATGGCCTTCGATTGCCAATTCCCCCATCGTTCGAGATTCGGGTGGCCTTGCAGGGCATCCAGTCGGCGATTGAGATTCGTCAGGAACGACCGCCGTTCCGCGAAGCGTTCGGGTGTCATGTCGACTGGGAGCGCAATATCGGGAACTCGAAAAACGGTTTGGCTCGGATCGCAGGTGAGCAGCCAAGGGTCGGCGTGACTCCCCAACCAACCCGCGTCTTGACCTGGCCAAACGATACGACCGGTATTCCAAATCTCCTCGGGTAATCGAACCGAGCCGGGCATGGCTCCTTGATCGCCTCGCAGATGCCGGACGACTGCCGCCATACTGGGCCAATCGTTCGGGGCACCGGGGAGCGAGTTTTCCTGGTTCTTTGGGGAATGCGGTGTGCCTGTCAGCATCCAATAGCCGCTGGAAGAGTGCGCGTTATCGTCGGTGGACAATGCACGAAGGACCGCGATCTTGTGGGTCCACTTGGCCGTCAAAGGCATCAACTCACTGACGTGCAGGCCAGGGGTTGCTGTTGGAATAGTTTTAAATTCCCCTCGGACTTCAACGGGTGCATCCGGTTTTGGATCCCATGTCTCATGTTGCGGAGGGCCACCCAATAGGAACAGGACGATGCAGTTCTTTGCCTTGCCGAAGGATGCAGCGATATTCGATCCGACCAGTTCTACTTTCGGCGGACTCGCTTGCGTCGATCTCGACGCCAGCAACGCCGGTAATCCCACGCCGAATGCCCCGAGAGTACCGGCCTGTAACCATTCGCGCCGTGTGAAGCCATCACACAAGCGAACGCCGTGGCGTGAGGATGAACCATGAAAGGAGAGCATATTGGCAAGGGCTCCGATCAAGGGCCGTGGCGGAGGAACCACGAAGGTGGGAGGGGATGGATTGGACCGTAAGTATATCGTGGGTAATCGAGCGATGGGGTACTGATCCACGCGAATTCCAGTGGGAATGCTAGGGCTGAAATGCCGAGCTTCCACTGCATGGGGATCGCCAGAAGAGCCTGAAACGTTCCGGATCTCTCGTATCTCTCGTTCCATGGCTCCGCCTGGAACGCACTGAACGGAGGCTCTGCCTCCAGGCACCCTTCCTAAACGATCGAGCATCCTTTCCCCGAATGACTTCCCCTGGATCGACGTTATCATTTACCTCGAGATAGATCTTTTCGCACAACGCGATTCGTTTCGACGAATCCGCAACGAAGGAACCGATCGCGAATGTGCCGATACCCGCATCGATGATTAGGGCAATTGCAAGGTTCCCAGAACGATTCAACGTACATGCTTCTATGAGAACGATTCAAGATTTTGTGTGGGACGATGGTGGGCGTTCGAAGGCGGGCTTCGTGGGGTTGACCGGTGATTGCGTTCCACGGGCCATTTCAATCGCGACGGGCATTGCTTATCGCGATGTCTATCATGCGCTCCAACAATCCTCGCCACAGAGTCCCCGCTACGGTGTTTCCGAAAGCGTCTATTCACAGTATCTGAAGCAGCGCGGATGGCAACATCGGAGAATCGATGGGGGATTGGTCGACGAGGAGAAGTTTCCGGATGGGTTGGTGATTATCGGTTGCCAAAAGACCTATCCATCCAAAGGTCACTTGTTCGCGCTTGTGGAAGGATCGATTCGAGATACATGGGATGTCCGTGATGACGGAGCGTACTTGACCAAGGAAGTTTGGGTACCTGGAGATGGGGCTTGCGTTCTCGATCCCACTCCGGCCTCAGCAAGCTTGAACGGCGAGGATCTGACACAGGCAGAGTTTGAGAAAATCATTCATCGATTGCGGGCCATCGATAACACCGCCCGCAACCATGCGGCAACGGATGGCGAGCGTGAGAATGCATTGCGAATGATGCAGGCACTACTCCTGAAGCACAACCTGTCTCGAGAAGACTTGTCGGAGGATGGCAACGACGAATCGGGTGCGTTCACGCGGCGTGCGTGTCCGGTCAATGGGTCCAAGGCGTTGTCGTGGGAAAAGGACCTTGCGTACTACGTGACTCAGCATATCCTTCCGATGACTCAGTTCTATACGCATCGCCGAGGGCATCGGACGTGGTTCTACTTTTACGGTCCCCATTGGGATGTGGACAACGCGATCCAATTATTTCGCGAACTGCTGTTAACGATCGCGACCAGTGCGCGTCGTTTGTACAAGGGCTACGCACGAGGCAGTGGTGCTTCGTATGCAGAAGGCTATGTAGCGTCATTGCCCAGGAGCGATCAGCTTTCGGGAAGTTTAGAACCCTCGAACGCGGTGACCGAACGAGGGATGGATTCGTTGGACAACCGTACGCAGACGGCTGTGGTTCAGCACCGGCGACTGATTGTTCATAGGCAGTCGAAAGACTGGCTGCGGGCTGAGTGTGGAATTGAACTGGTGAGTGGGTATCGCCGATCGCGGGATTTTCACGATGCGGCCGCGGAGAACATGGGGAGGATTCACGGAGCCAAGCATCAAATCGATGTGCGATCTCGTCCGAAAGGACTTCCCTTTCGCCCGGATGCCTAGCGGAGCCAAGCATAGCCGTGCAGGAGGCTCGCTCAAAAAGCCATACGACGGACGGAGAGAGTGATTGGCCTGGATTCTAGCCGGTTTGGACTTCAATCCATGCAAAAACGGCGATTGCTTTGGCTCGCGTGACCTTTTGTAACCCCTTCCGTTTCGTTCCAACGCGATCACTTGACCGATGGCAAGCTCGGCTCGTTCTCGGTCACCTTGACCTCGGGCACCTTGACCGACTGGGTATTGGCTCTGATAATCCGTCCCCTCTACGTAGAGATTGTCACCCCCCCTAGAGAAGAATCGCGTCGCGATCGCGTTTTTCCGAGTCACCATTGAGATCCGCTCGATGAAAATCCACGAATACCAAGCAAAAGAGCTGTTTCGAAGCTTCGATGTCCCCATTCTACAGGGCTTTGTTGCAAAGACCCCCGCGGAAGCCAAGGCTGCTTTCGACAAACTCGGTGGTGCGTTGGCTGTAATCAAGGCGCAAGTCCATGCTGGGGGACGAGGCAAGGGAACCTTTGTCGAAGTTCCATCGCAGCGCGGTGTGCAATTGGTGAAGACGGCTGACGAAGCGGCAACGGCAGCCAAGAATATGATCGGCAATCGTTTGGTGACGATCCAGACCGGAACCGAAGGATCGATTGTCAACCAAGTTTTCTTGGAACAAGGCTGCAAAATCGCCCGCGAGTTGTACTTGGCTGTCGTCGTCGATAGATCTGAAAAGCTTCCGCTACTCATGGTCAGTAGCGAAGGCGGGGTAGAGATCGAAAAGGTAGCCGAGGAGTCCCCCGAAAAGATCTTGCGAGAGCACTTCGATCCGGCGTACGGTCTTCAGCCTTATCAAGTCCGCAAGCTATGCAAGAAGCTCAATATCACGGGTAATGCCGCCAAGAGCGCTGAGCTGTTCATGCGGAAGCTATGCGATCTGTTCGTCAAGCTCGATTGCGCCATGGCTGAAGTCAATCCGTTGGTGATCACCGAAGACAATCAAGTGATCGCTCTCGATGCAAAAGTCACCTTTGATGACAACGCTCTCTACCGACATCCAGACTTGAAAGCCCTCCGCGACATTGACGAAGAAGAGCCCGCCGAACTGCGGGCTGCCAATTCGGGGCTGAGCTTTGTGAAGCTCGAGGGGAATATCGGCTGTCTTGTTAACGGTGCAGGTCTCGCGATGGCGACCATGGATATCATCAAATACCACGGCGGAGCGCCCGCAAACTTTTTGGATGTCGGTGGCGGTGCCAATACTCAACAAGTGACCGAAGCGTTTCGAATCATTCTGTCCGATCCCAACGTCAAAGCGATCTTGGTGAACATTTTCGGGGGAATCGCGCGTTGTACGACGATTGCTCAAGCCATTATCGATGCTTCCAAGGAAGTAGGGTTCAATGTTCCCCTCGTCGTTCGGCTCGAAGGAACGGAAGTCGAAGAAGGAAAGAAGATGCTGCGTGAAAGTGGTTTGGCCATTATCTCTGCAGATAACTTGACCGATGCAGCCAAGAAAGTCGTCGGCTCCATTGCCTAGTGCATGTCCAGATCCTGCGTAACGCACTCCTCTCTGTGCGACCAAGTTTCCAACAACCATCCAGAATCAATCCATCGATCAGAACACCAAGCCATGAGCATTCTTGTTAACAGCAACACACGCGTTATATGCCAAGGGATCACCGGCAAGGCGGGCGCTTTCCATACCAAGGGGTGCAAGGAATACGGGACCAAGATGGTCGGCGGGGTAACTCCCGGCAAATCAGGGGAAACCGTCGAAGGTCTGCCGGTTTTTGACACGGTACAAGAGGCCGTCGAAAAGACAGGTGCCAACGCCACCATGATCTTCGTTCCACCCCCATTCACAGCCGATGCCATCCTGGAAGCGGTCGATGCAGGGATCGAAGTGATCTGTGCGATCACAGAAGGAGTCCCCGTGATCGACATGGTCCATGTGTACGATCGCGTTCAGCGCAGCGATTCAGTACTCATCGGTCCGAATTGCCCGGGAGTCATTACGCCTGGCGAGTGCAAGATCGGCATCATGCCGGGATACATCCACCAGCCTGGCAAAGTCGGAATCATGTCTCGCAGTGGCACGCTGACCTACGAAGCGGTATGGCAGACATCGAATTTGAAGCTCGGTCAATCGACCTGCGTCGGCTTGGGCGGAGACCCGATTGTCGGAACGTCCTACATCGATATCTTCCGTCGATTTCAAGACGACGATCAAACGGAAGTCATCTTGATGATCGGCGAAATCGGCGGGGATGCCGAAGAGCAGGCGGCCGAGTACGTGAGGAACTATGTGACCAAGCCGGTGGCTGCGTTCATCGCCGGCCGCACCGCTCCTCCTGGCAAACGGATGGGGCATGCGGGTGCCATCATCACCGGTGGTAAAGGAACTGCCGCAGAGAAGGTCGCCGCATTGGAAGCGGCAGGGATTGTCGTCGCTCCTTCACCGGCCGAAATGGGCGCGGCCGTCGCAGAAGCGCTGCGACGATGAAAGCAATTACTGATCCGATGATGCGATGACCCCTACCGATCGATTCCGACGCCAGACTGCGTATTCCCATGTCGGGATCGATGGCCAGCAATCCCTCGCCGATGCACGGATCGCAGTCGTTGGATTGGGGGCGCTGGGTTCTACGATTGCAGAGCGACTCACGCGCGTCGGAATTGGCTATGTGCGATTGATCGATCGGGATTGGGTGGAATTGGATAATCTCCCACGGCAGGCTCTCTATACTTTGCACGATGCGGAGTACCACACACCGAAAGCGGTTGCTGCCGCAAACCAGCTTGCCGCCATCGATCCAACCGTGCATCTCGATCCGCACGTCATCGATGTGAACCACCGAAACATCGTCGAGTTACTTCAAGGGATCGATCTGGTGCTCGATGGTACGGACAACTTCGAAGTCAGGTATTTGATCAACGACGCATGCGTCTCAGCAGGCATTCCTTGGGTGCATGGAGGGATCGTAGGGGCCAGCGGTCAGTGCATGTTGATCGACCCAGCGCGAACGGCTTGCTTCCGATGTTTGTTGCCCGATCCTCCTCCACTTGAAAGTATGCAGACCTGCGACTCAGTGGGAGTTCTAGGTCCTGCCGTCGGCGTGATCGCAAGCTGGCAAGCGATGCTGGGAATGAAAACCATCATCGAGAGACCTCGGCTGGGGCCTGGAGAAAATCAGGCGCAACAATTCCAGGCTCGGCTGACCGTTTTTGATCTTTGGTCGGGCGACGTTCGCACCATGAGTCTCCCTCGCAGCGAGAACTGCGAGTGCTGCATGCAACGTCGTTTTCCGTTCTTGGACGGCGAATACGCGTCCGATGCAAAAATTCTTTGTGGTAAGAACTCGGTTCAGATTCAAAGTGCCTCTGGACACCCGTTGGACCTGGCAACATTAGCCCAACGACTTCGGGGGCATGGCACGTTGATGGAAACTCCCTATCTGCTCCGATTCTCGGCGGAATCCTGGACGATCAGCATCTTTCGGGATGGCCGAGGGATCGTTCACGGGACCGAAAATCCTGACCAAGCCCGAAAAATTTATCAGCGATGGATCGGCGGTTAGCGGTTTTCTGCTATTGTATGTAAGGTCGGGTAGAATTTCCTTAGACTACTCTGGACTTGATTCAATGGGTAGAATCTTCACCTAGAGCATGGATCTACGGCTGACGGTATCCGAAGCGTCAGCTCCTCATCGTTATCCCCGCAGAGCAGAAATAAGCAGCAATCATGAGGTACGCCTTTCGACTCGCAGAATTGCTCGGGCATACACCTGATCGCAGGAAACGCCCGGGCACGATCAAGGCTATCGTTGAGTACACGGGGCTCGATCGACATCAGGTCGCCGCCTTGCTCAAGAACGAAGCCAAGTATATTCCGCTCGAAGCCTTGTCCCGCCTGTGCGATTATTTGATCGAACATGGTTATGCCCGGGCCGAGGAATTGCCTGGGGCACTGTTTGCCGTCACGCCAGAGAACTTTTGGGAACTCCTCGCGCGGCGTTCTCGACTGGAGGTATGCGTGGGGGTCCGCAAGCCGCCTGCAGACGACTCCGCGGATACCGCATGGATCGTAGCTTCTGATAGTGTCCTGGCGGGTGAAGTTCTCAACGGCGTTTCGACGTTGGGTGGGACAGCCAAAGCCCTATCTGGCAAGCGGGTACCTGGGAAAGAGATCCCGCACATCGAACATCTGCGGCAGACTTTGGTATGGAGTCCGGGAACGATGAGTGTGGATCAGGTGCACGCGCGTGCACAAACGGTCTACGATGATTTTTCGGAAATCAGCGGGGACAAGGCGCTCGTCTGTTTAGGGAGCGTGAAAAGCAACCCGACCGTAGAGCTGGTATTGGGTGGAGCTTTCTCCTGCACTCCCTTTGCCTCGCAGGACGATGTTGCCAAGGCGACCGATCGATCTTTGCCATTTTTCTTGCGTTACCGGGATCGCGATCCACACCCACCTGCTTGCTCCGCAGGTTTACGATTGAGCAAATCCGAAAAGTTAGATGAGCCCGGGCTTTATTACGAGCAAGCCGATGGCAAGTGGGCCTTTGCCGGTGGTTCGTCACAAGGCAAGGATGCGGCGTTGGTGTTCTATATTTTTCGTGAGTCGCTCGGACGACTTGACATGGTACTGAGTGGATTTTCCGGTCGTGCGACCCGCTTGTTAGCAAGAACGCTCGCTCACCGCGCGGAGGACTTCTGGCCTCCGGTGTTCCATGAGAATTATCTCCAAGTCGGTGCGTTCATTGTTCAATACGAAGCATCGGAAGCCGTAGATGATCCAAACGATATCCTATCGACCGATCTGATGGCCAACGCCAAAGTCATCCCGCTCCCGGGCGAAGCGATTGAACGGCGATTAGGTAAAGGTTCACATTGAGCAACATGAGCTCAATACCATTCGACGATTCCCCGTTGGGCAACGCCCCATCGGAAAAGAGCCCATCGGAAAACACCGTGACCGCAAATCTTGGGGTTTCATCCGCCGACAGCATGATCGAACTCGGTGTCCGCCTCGGTCGTTTGCATCTTCCGAACCCAGTGATGGTGGCATCGGGGACCTTTGGCTATGCCAAGGAGATGGAAGGGCTCGTCGACCTGACCAGGTTGGGAGGTATCTTGCCAAAGACGATCACCCGTGCATCCCGTGCTGGCAACGCACCATGGCGTACGGTCGAGACGTCTGCGGGATTGCTCAACGCGATCGGATTGGACAATGATGGGATCGATTATTTTATCGCGCACCATTGGCCTTACCTGCGGAGCACCCGTGCGAACATCATCGTCAGCATCGCGGGTAAATCGCACGAAGATTTCGTAGCGTTGGCTGCTCAGTTAGCTCCCCTCGAACCGTTTGCAGTGGAGCTCAATGTCTCCTGCCCGAATGTCACCGGAGGGATAGATTTTGGGACCGATCCCATCGCTTGCCATCGTGTCGTATCCGGCGTTCGCGCCGTCCTCGATTGCCCGATCTTGACCAAGTTGACACCGAACGTCACGCAGATTGCTGAGATAGCCAAGGCCGCCTACGAAGCGGGTACGGATGCGGTGACCTGCATCAACACCGTGCTGGGTATGTCGATCGATTGGAAGAAGCAGCGTCCGTTGTTGGCGAACACGGTTGGCGGGCTGAGTGGTCCCGCGATCAAGCCGGTTGCACTTCGCTGTGTGTACCAAATTGCATCGCGCGTTCCTGTTCCTATCGTCGGAGTTGGTGGAATTGCGACGATCGATGATGCGATGGAGTTCCTTGTGGCAGGTGCTTCCGCCTTCCAAATCGGCACTGCCAACTATTACGATCCTCAAGTCAGCATCAAGATCCTTGAACAACTTCCCGGTGCCATTGCAAGTTTGGGAGCAAAGCGTCTGACAGATGTGGTAGGGACGCTGCAAGTACCCAAGCCGAGTCCAATACCCGTGAATGCGGTCCTACCACCTTAAACCAGTGCCACCACCTTCGGCAGAAAAATAGTTCGTCTTCTTTTCAGGTACCGGACTATTCGTCGAGAGATCAGAACCGTTTCGTTTGCTACCAACTTTTTCGTTCCCCAGCAATCACTTTCGAACATTATCGAGCGACATGCGAGTACTCAGCGGCATACAACCTACTGGTCGGTTTCATTGGGGGAATTACTTCGGAGCTATCAAGCAGTACATCGAGCTGCAGGTTGACAACGACGGTTTTTACTTCATCGCCGATCTCCATGCGTTAACCACGGTGCGGGCTGCTGCCCCCCTGCGAGAGTATGTAAGGGATGCTGCTATCGACTTGCTCGCCCTCGGATTGGATCCCGCTCGAGCGACATTGTTTCTGCAGTCGGATGTTCCCGAAGTTTCGGAACTCTATTGGATATTGATGACGGGCGCACCGCTTGGATTGCTCGAACGATGCGTGGCCTTCAAAGATAAGGAAGCGCGCGGGATCAAGGCCGATGCGGGCCTGTTCACCTATCCGGTTCTGATGGCCGCTGACATATTGATGTATGACTCGCAATGCGTCCCCGTCGGCGAAGATCAAAATCAACACATCGAAGTTTGCCGCGACTTGGCGCGTAGCTTTAATGCGCTTTATGGCGAAACTTTTGTAATTCCGTCCGCGCGAATTTTGAAGGAAACGGCCAAGGTCCCCGGAACCGATGGCCAAAAAATGAGCAAAAGCTACAGCAACACTCTGGGCATGTTCGAAGATGCCAAAGAACTCCGTAAGAAGATCATGCGGATCAGCACCGACTCACGTCCTATGGAGGAGGCAAAGGATCCCGATTCCGATCACCTCTACCAGTTGTATTCCTTGTTTGCAACCGATGAACAGCGCGAGGAAGTGCGAGCGCTCTATTTGCGAGGCGGCTTTGGATACGGTGAAATCAAAAAGCGATTGGCCGATGTGGCCGATGGATTCTTGCAACCTTTGAGAGAGCGCCGTGCGGCGTTGGTTGCAGACCCTTCGGTCGTTGACGCTGCATTGCATGCAGGAGCGAAGCGAGCTCGCGAAGTCGCTGCAGGCGTCCTTCGCCGTGTGCAAAGGGCATGCGGACTCAAACCTTAGTTGAATCTCTTCCAACGATTGCCAGTGCATGTGATGAACACGACGAGATTCTCATTCCTACTCCGAAAACAGTTCTCAAAAAGAACCAACCGGTCCTGCCGATGAAACTAAAAAGCACTCCGGAGGATTTTCAAGTCGACGAACAGACGGACGTCAGGCCATCGGGTGGCCCGCACGCGTTTTATCGACTGAGCAAACAAGGCCTGGGAACTCCCGAGGCAATCGCTGAGATATTGAGGCGTTGGGAGTTGCCTCGCCATCGAATCAGTTACGGAGGGCTGAAAGATCGACACGCGAGCACCACGCAGTATATTTCGATCGCGCATGGTCCGAAGTCGAATGCAGAAGATCGGTCGTTTCGGCTGGAGTATCTGGGTCAGATTCCACATCCGTACGAAGCCAAAGACATCGCATCCAATCGGTTTGAGATTCGGTTGAGGGCTATCCCTGTTGCTCGTCGATCAGAACTGGATAGGCGGCTCTCGCAAATCTCACAGTTCGGTGTCATGAATTACTTTGATGACCAACGCTTCGGTTCGATGGGTGTTTCCGGGGATCTAATTGGCTTGCATTGGTGCAAGGGGGACTACGAGCGGGCTCTGTATCTGGCTCTGGCCGAGCACAACTCGCACGATCGGCCGCGCGAAAGGGAGCAAAAGGAGATCCTGAGGGATTGTTGGGGGCAATGGGAAAAGTGCAAAGCCATGCTCGATCGTTCCCATCGCCGAAGCGTCGTTACCTACTTGGTGGACCATCCTACGGATTTTAAACGAGCCCTGGCGTTGGTCCGACAGGATCTTCGCAGTATCTACATCGCGGCCTTTCAAAGCTGGATTTGGAATCGCTGGGTATCGAACTTGGTCGACCAATTCAATGCGATGGATGGGGACGATCCGAAATCCACCAAGACGATGCCGAGTCTCAGCGGAGCCCTCAGTTTGCCGCAATGGACCGGAGCGGAATCGGCAAGCCGTTGGGCTTCTCTTACATCAATCCCCATTCCGCTTCCGTCGGCTCGGCAGCACTCATGGCCGGAAGGAACCTATGAGGCACTCATTGCGGTGCTCGAACCATGGCAAATCACCCCGCGTGAACTCCGCCTCAAGTTTCCCCGCGATACGTTTTTTTCCAAAGGGGTGCGAAGCATGGTTCTTAAGCCAATGCAGATGGTCGGAAGTTGGGAATCGGACTCATCGCGTCTCGATACGCTTGATTTGATTGTGAAATTCGAGCTACCTCGGGGTGCCTATGCCACGATGGTAATCCGCCAGTGGATGGACAGCGATGCAGAAATTGCATGGGAGAGTGATGATGACGCAGCGATCGAATGAGGTCCGTTTTGAAGCCGTCGTCTTCGATTTGGATGGAACGCTGTTGGATTCCCTGGTAGATATTGCAAATGCAGTCAACGAGGTTCTACAGGCTATCGGTCATCCTCAATATCCCGTGGCCGACTTTCGATACTTGGTTGGCGATGGTGTCAGCCTTCTATTTCAGCGGGCTGTGCCGGATTGTGTCACCGACGAAACACTCAGAGCCGAATGCATGAGGCGATATGAAAGTGCCTATGCTGCCCGGTGGGATCAAACATCCGTCCCCTACCCTGGCATCCCCGAATTGCTTGACGAACTCGCGACAAGAGAAATGCGGATGGCTGTTCTATCCAACAAGCCGGATCCATTTACGCAAAAGTGCGTATCCCATTTTTTCCCATCGGAGCCCTTTGAATGTGTGCTAGGTCATTCCGATCGATTTCCACGAAAACCGGATCCTGCGTCGGCTCTCTGGATCGGTGAATCGATGGGTTTGCGACCTGAATCCATTGCTTATGTGGGGGATACAAATACCGATATGCGAACGGCAGTCGGGGCTGGATTCTTTCCAATCGGCGTTTCCTGGGGGTTTCGTTCGGAAGCCGAATTATGGGAAAGTGGTGCCGCCAAGGTCGTGACATCGACGAAAGAACTCGCAGCCGTACTTCTACGGCAATCCTAGTAGACAAGTTTTCAAGTTGCGCTATTTTGGCTTCTATCGTACTCGTACTCAAGGAAATGGTACTCGTACTCGAAGATACGGCATCGAGTACGAGTACCGCTAACGCTGAGTACGAGTACGAGTACGAAAAAGCCAGAGAAACATGGACTGGGGCTCCGAGTGGCTCGGATAGCGCAACATCTTTAGCCTATATAAGCGAGAATGGATACCCACTTAGAATCATCAACGAACACCGTTGCGCAGATCGATTCGAATCGGCCAAAGTCCGTAGGCCTTTGGTCTCAGCAAACAAGAATATCTTCGCAAGCACAGTTATTGGATCGGGCTGTTCGTATAATCACAGGGACATGACTTCTACTCATTCGATAGGAAATCGGGGCTGCCATGACCAGCAAACCTCCTAACATCCGTCCCCGTTTTGCCAGTTCTCAAGGAGTGTTCCTGATGCGATTGCAGCGATCGGCGCTGCGAGGATTGAACGATCGCTGGATTGGATTGCAGAAAGCCCGCTCCGTCGATTCTTCGTTGCTTCAGTCGCAATGCGATGAGGAGCGGAGCCATTACGAGGCGAGTAGTGAGGCGCAGTTGCAGCAGCACCGCGCTGAACTGCAGCATGCGGTCACTCGCTGGGATCAAGCGATCGATGATACCGTTGGATCTGCGGAACTTAGGACTTTGGAGACTATCCAGTCGGAGCAATCGAAGCTCGCGAAACTCAAATCGAATTGGAAGGATTCGCAGCAAAAGCAGAAAGCCGAATATGAGGGGCGAAAGCAAAAGCTTTCACAGGATTGCGACGGGGCCAAGCAGGTAGCGATCAAGACTCGGGATGGCTTGCGTCAGCGACTGGAAAACGAAAAGAATGGCATCGACCATCGCATGCATGAAACGCGTGAATGGGTTGGAATCAAAACGTCCAATCCGGTATTGATCAACTGGACAGCGCACGACGCTCCTGCGAACTCGGAAAAGATCCTCGCCATCGAGTCCCTCGGAGAGATCGCTAAAACGCTCGATGCGTGCAAGAAACAATGGTCGACGGCGATCGCCAGGATGGAATCTCACCCTATCGCGAGATACATCAATGTGCCGATCTTGGCGGTGCTGGGAATCGTTCTTGGAGCGGTCGGAACAGGGGTGGCGTATTCCTTAAAAACCCCTCCGCTGATCTGGGTTGCTTCGGGCTTGGTGTCCGCCATCGTCGCTCCCGCCTTGTTGGCTCTGGCTGCTTCTCCTCTCATCAATCGAACTATTCGTCGCTTATTCCCGCCGATTGTGGATCAAGAAAAAGAGGCACATCTCATCCTAAGTCAGGGGAAACGCTTGGTCGACCAACAATGCACCCTCGAATGCAACAAGCTGGACAAGCAACACCAGGAAGACGCGAAACGCCTCGAGGCAAATCACAAAGAAATCCTGTCCCAACTGCATGTGGAATACGAGCGCCAAAAGGAAGAAGTGATTCGAACCTCCAAGCAAAGACGCCACGAGCTGTCACAGGAACGGGTCAGTGGACTTGAAAGGATCGACACCAAAGCGAAACCTAAGCTGACCGAACTAAACGATTCGCAAAAGAAACAACGCGTGGAGGCAAAGAATGCGTTTGAGGGAAGGTTGAAACGCTTGCAATCGGAATACGAGAAGTCGCAAGCGCACAGCGTGGCCCGATGGACGGGAGGTATCGATCGCTTTCGAGACCGAGTTCAAGCCGCTCGAGAGGGAATCCAGGCCGCTTATCCAGATTGGAATTCCTCCGTCTTCGAGGCGGATGCATGGGCTCGCTCGCCTAGCAATGTGGCATGGCCCATCGGTACCATTCTTCCCAAGTTCTCATACCCGAGCGATCATCCGGATGCGAAAGGTTTGTCCGGCTTAGAAGAAAAGCTGTCGCTTCTAGGTGAAGTACCGATCGCTTTTGATTTGATCGGACACGGGGCCTTGGTTTTGGACGCAGATGCTCCTTCACAGGAACGCTCTCATCAAATGATGCGAGAAGTACTCCTTCGAGCCGTAACCTCTCTCCCCGCAGGATCCTTGCAGACCACCATTATCGATCCCGAAGGGCTGGGGAAAAAGTTCACTTGGTTGATGCATTTGGCGGATGTCGATCCGAGTTTGGTCAACCATCGTGTCTGGACTCAACCTATCCATATTGCAGACCAACTAGCACTGACTGCCCGGCATGTGGAAGACGTCATTCAACAGAGTCTCCGAAATCGCTATCGCAACCTCTATGAATACAATCTTCAGGCCGGTCCAATGGCCATCCCGTATCGATTGATTGTGTGGTCGGGATTCCCGTTTGGACTCGATGACCATTCTTGGCAGTCTCTGTGTTCGATCCTGTCTTCGGGGGGAAGATGCGGAGTGGGCGTGATCCTGCAATTGACGGATCACTGTGCGTGGCCGACGTTTGCCGACAAACGCAAACTCGAAGAATTTGGTCTCCATGTCCGCTTCACGTCCGAAGCGTCGTCGACCGTAGCGGGTTCCAATTCCAATCCGAAGTCCAATTCCATCGTGCGAATCTCGACTCCCGAGCTTTCTGAGTATCCGATCTCTGTTGCGGAGCCACCCGATGAAGTGACACTCAGTCGCATCATGAAGAAGCAATTGATCGCCGCAGAGAATATCGGCAAACGGATTGTTCCCTTCGAATCGATAGCGCCCGCATCCGATCGGGTACAGAAAGAGCATGCGCACGATGGGTTGGAAATCCCTATCGGAATCTCAGATGCAGGGCGCATCCAATCGATTAGCCTGGGAACGGGTACTTCGCAGCACGTGCTCATCGCAGGCAAGACCGGATCGGGGAAATCCTCGTTGCTGCACACGTTGATCAGCAGTGCGGCTCTGAATTACCCGCCCGAAGAGTTGCGTATGGTTCTCCTCGATTTCAAGAAAGGGGTCGAATTTCAGGTCTATGCTGAGTTGGGATTGTCCCACGCCGATATCATTGGGATTGAAAGTAAAAGAGAATTTGGTCTGAGTACCCTTGAGTATTTGGATCGGATCATGACCGCTCGTGGCGAAGCGTTTCGCGCCTGGGGCGTTCAGGATTTGCCGACGCTGAAGAGAAAACATCCGGAGGTCACGCTGCCTCGCGTCTTGATTGTTATCGATGAATTCCAAGAAATGTTTGTCGAGGATGACAAAGTATCTCAGCATGTTTCTATGCTGATGGACCGCATCGTCCGCCAAGGAAGATCGTTCGGCATGCACTTGATCCTGGCATCCCAAACGCTCGGTGGAGCCTATTCTCTGCCCCGTACGACCCTTTCGCAGATGGCCGTTCGCATCGCGTTGCAATGCGATAGCTCGGATGCGATGCTCATTCTTAGCGAAGACAATACCGCTGCGGAAAGGCTACGCCATTCTGGACAAGGGATCTACAATGAAATCGGTGGGCGACCTGAGGGAAATCAGAATTTCCAAGTCTCGTACTTGCCAAAGATCGAGCAATTGCAGCGACTCGGGGAATTGCCAAACCAGCCAGTGCCTTTCCATCCTACGACGAATGCTTTGGGACGCAGGATTGTCTTTGAAGGGCACAAACCGGCCACTTGGGATCGGGATACAGTCATTGCGGCGTTTCGCGATATCAAACTTTCAGATCCATCGTCGGCCCCTTGGGTGCTTGGAGACAGCGTCTCCATTGAACCCCCAATCATTCGGCAATTCTCGCGAGCTGCAGGGCGAAATGCGATGATCGTCGCGACCGAAGAAGGAGTGGCTGCAAGCCTGATCGCAAGCTGGCTCGCAGGTTGGAGAGAAGTTCACAATGCAACGCGGAACCCGGTTGTGAAAGAGCTTGACGGTGTCACAACTACGGCATTTTGGATCCTGGACGGCAGTCGCAATGAAGATGCACGCATGCAGCAAGTCGTCCAGTGGAGTAGCACCCAAGCGCCGGTGCGCATTGCCGCCGCGCGTGATCTCGATGTCCTTTTCCAGGATCTATCGAGCGAACTTGAAAAGCGCTTGGCAGCTCCGAATGAGAATTATCCTTCGCTGTACTTGATCGTTTTGAATCTGTCCCGTTTCCGCGAATTGCGTCGCAGCGAGGAGTTCTCGTATTCAGGAGATGACTCGGGTAGCCCGAAACCGGATGCCGTTCTTAGCAAGCTGCTGTCGGATGGACCACCGCTCGGGATCCATACCTGCATTTGGGCGGATTCCGCGTCGTCGCTAGGGCGCTGGCTATCGCGAGGATCGCTCCGCGATATTGAGCTTCGCATTCTAACGCAGATGTCGACGGCAGATTCGAATCAATTGATCGACTCCAATGTGGCCAATCGATTGGATCGATACTTGGCACTGGTGCACGACGATGCCGACGGTAAGTCGATCAAGCTTCGGCCATTTCTCTTGGAGAGCATTATCGAGAGTAGGAATGCTCCGTTTGGTGACTAGCGATTCATGGCGGTGAGAAAAATTGCGTGTGTAGAAGTCGGGGGGACGCAATTGCACTTTTGAAGCCGCGCTATTTTGGCTTCTATCGTACTCGTACTCAATGAAATGGTACTCGTACTCGAAGATACCGCCACGAGTACCGCTAACGCGGAGTACGAGTACGAAAAAGCTGGGGAAAATGGGACTGGGGCTTCGGGAGGCTCGAATAACGCAACTTCAAAAATTGCACCGGACGCGGTTTTGACCATCGCGAAAGAGACCGCCAGGTTGGGTAAACAAGATCCTTTGCGATGAAGTGGAACGATTGAGTTGATCTCCTAGTCTATGGATTCATGCCTCATGTCATCTATGAGATTCTTGCCTTACAATAGGACGGAAAAGGAGTTCCGCATGAACCAATATGAAACACCTCATCCGGTGGAAAAGGCCAAGATAACTCTCGATGGCGCCGTAGTGATGTTAGTCGGTCCCTACGATGTAGACCGAATTGGCCTGGAAGCCATATTGCAGGAGATGGGAAGTGCGCTCGGATACCATACAGAACACAGTGAGTCCGGGCTGGAGCGAATCGCCAACCAACGCTTTGATGCGGTGCTGGTCGATACGCACAGCGTCGTTCAGGATCCGCTCGTATGGATCGAATCGATCTACCGCATACGCCCCGAACAGGTCGTTCTAATCCTTGCGGATATCGAGAATCCGAAAGCATCGACCCTCGCATCGAATATCGGAGTGCGTGGAATACTGTTGAAGACCGATTCCCCTTCAACGATTGGTTCGAAAATCCAGATGGCTTTAGAGGGACGGAGTGCATGGTCCAAGCGGGAACTCCGCAGTTTGTCGGTGAGCGCCGCTGCAATACGTAACGATGCCAAGTTCGATCACTTGCTCACAGAACGCGAAGAGGAAGTGTTATCCCTCATCACGCTTGCGAAAACCAACCGACAAATTTCAGAGGAACTTCGGATCAGCTATGAAACAGTCAAGGAACACGTTCAGCGCATTTTGAAAAAGATTGGTGTGAACGATCGTACGCAAGCCGCGGTTTGGGCCAAAAGACGAACCTCGGCTGTTTGAGCTCGCATTGATCGGCTGGAGAATCAACCCCCAACGTCATCTGCACGGGTGAGTTCGACCCCTTGTTCCCAAAGCGGAGGAGCTTCGTTTTGAAGTCGTGCCCCGATTTGGCTGATCACCTGAGAAGCCATGAAATTAGCCCCTCTCGCCGCTACCATGGGAGAGTATCCATGGGTAATGCCATAAAGGAATCCACCCGCGAACATATCGCCTGCACCGGTCAAGTCCTTTGGATGGCAAGCGAAGGCGGCCACGTGGTCTTCTTCACCCTCGTAGCGAACAAAGGCACCGTGAGGGCCGTCGGTTACGACGGAGTTGGGTACCAATCCCCTGAGAGCTTCAAAGGCGGCACCGCTCGAATCGGTTTTCGTGACGGACATGGCTTCCGATGCATTGCAAAAAAGGAGATCAGTCTCTTTGAGGGCCTCATGAAACGCATCCGCAAAAACAGTGGGGACAAACGCTTCGGAACAGGTGATTGCGATCTTGGTGCCGTGTTGTTTTGCAAATTGGATCGCCTTGCGAATCGCGTGCTGTCCGGTTTCCGGATTTGCAAAAACATATCCTTCGATAAACAGCCAAGTCGATTGGGCAATCCGTTCTTCATCGACATGGCGATCGGAAAGGTGACTCGAAATTCCGAGGCATGTACGCATCGTGCGCTCTGCATCTGGAGTGATCAATGCTAGACACGTGCCAGTGCTCTTACCAACGATGATTGGGTTTCCGATATGGATCCGCAAATCTTGGAATTCCTCGGCGTAGTGCAATCCGTACCGATCATCGCCGACGCATCCAATGAAAGCGGAGCGTCCACCGAGCTGGGACAAACCGATCACCGAGTTCGCCACCGAGCCTCCGCTGGCCAATTTCAAGTCATGAATGCCAGTCGAAAACTTCTCAAGCAATTGATGTTGGTCCTTTTGCTCGACCAATCGCATCGTTCCTCTTTCGAATCCGAGACTGGCAAACTCGTCGTCGCTCAGTTCCAAAAAGATATCGACGATTGCATTTCCAAGTCCGCAAACATCGTAGGTTTTCATCGCGTCTAGCTCTCTTTAGAGGGAATTCAAACAGGTCGAGTTACGAGGATTCGCATGGCACGAGTCGGAGGTGGTACTATCCTCCGATTTGATACATGGCTCTTTCCGGCGGTACAAAACCGGCATTCGAGATGCCGTGAGACGCAAACTTGGCTCGAACACACTCGAGCGCGATACGAAGCAGTTCCTCATCGGTTGCACCATTGTTCAGAGG
>Ga0194055_10000314_pt1 | contig 38465 bp, 25 predicted proteins | sample SepL449m_MetaG_FD_155482 | JGI IMG/M metagenome (GOLD analysis project Ga0194055, IMG submission 155482) | Anoxic zone freshwater microbial communities from boreal shield lake in IISD Experimental Lakes Area, Ontario, Canada - Sep2016-L442-9m | ecosystem: Environmental > Aquatic > Freshwater >... | reverse complement strand
CCATAACACATGGCAAATGGCTCCATACCGGGAAGCAGCGTATGTCCAGAAAACGCGTTTAAAAATGCCTCTCCGTGCATGGTCGCCTCATCGATTCCCAATCGTTCCGCCACCTCGCTGGCAACCGCCACCAATCGTGGCTGGCTCGGGACGACGGGGCTTACACGCGAATAGCAAGCCCTAAGCACTTGGCGGGAACCTTGCGAGGTGTCCGGATCGCCTGGAAGTTCTCGGACGAAACGATTATCAAAGGGATACATCTTCAAAGTTCCAATGGGTTCTCAATCGGCGCATCTTGAACAAAACGTTGACGCACTGATTGTTTCTACTTCAGTCGAAAACGCTAGCCGATTTGAGATCACGATATCGACGAGTCCGCTTCGATGTTAACCAATTTTGGCTTTCTCTCGTACTCGATGCGCTGCTGGCTCGACGACACCTTCACCAACAGCAACTCCAGCTTAAGCACAATCCGCCGCTGCTCCGAAAGTGGCGCAATGATGAACGGCGCTTCGGAGAATCGGCCTTTGTTGATGATGGCGACCGTAGTTGATGACGAATTCTCGTCCATCCACGGGCGAAGAGTATTGCAGAAGTAAAAGCCGAACTTTGGTAGTACGATCCGTTCGTCAAAAACGACGGCGTTGATTTGCTGGTTTGTTGTCAGAATCGTCCCGGCAATTCCGACTTTGCCAAGCAGGCCGATGCACGAAATCATGACGGAACCGGGAGGGAGGAGTCTTGCTTGTTCGGCACCGGCTTCGGATAAACACTCTGCGGTTGACGTAATTGGAACGTCCGTTCCCAAGTATGGTGGCTTCACCCAAGGATACGCCCGTCCGTAATTGTTGGCATCTTTCTTCGGTGGCGTGTTTCCTGTGACGATTTGTCCGACATCAGACAACTTGCATGACGCCCATCCTTCCGGCAACACGCCTCCATCAATGTCCGGCTCGGCGGGAGCCTTGCGCTCCCGGTTGGGTTGTGACCGGACGCTCATACGTCGACTCCCTTCCACAAAACACTCTGGCTCCCTTCGCCCCTGCGGGGGAGAAGGGCTGGGGATGAGGGGGCTGATGCTGCAACGACGCTTGACTTGCTGCGTAAACCCCTCACCCCCCGACTCCCTCTCCCCGAAGCGGGGCGAGGGGGAGAAAGAATGTTAGGCGGCTAAAGCCGCGTTCAGTTCGATCAATAGTTCCTTTAAGTTGCCGTCAAAGACTTTGTTAGCCTTGCCCCATCTCCCAGCACCTTCGAGTGCTGGGATGTATTCAAGGAAAGTCGTATGAAAGAAATCTTTATGAACGGCTATTTGTCGCATAGGCCTGAGTCAGCCTACCGGAGATCTTGGTTGCGAGAAGTGTACCGCGTTTTATGCGGCCTGAGTTGCAGATCCTTTTTCGAGCATACCGACCGATTCAATCCGAGTTTCTTTCGAAATCTCGTTGTACGCCAGAAACTTGACTTCCGGCAACGATTCTCGGAGGAGTCGATGCAGCGCCCTGCGGATACGTGATCGCACCAATACCACGCGTGGCAAACCGAGCGCGTCCAATTTTTCCAGCTCGGACGAGAAGTGTTGGCGCAACCATTGAATCGAAGCCGAAGGAATGCGAGCCCACAACCCTTGTTCACCGGAACTCGCTGCGGATGCGATCCATTCTTCCAACGCCGGATCGAGAGTGATGACACGCAATACCCCATGTTCATCTCGGTAGCGTTGCGAGAGCGTGCGAGCCATGCGTTCCCGAACTATCTCCGTCAACGCTTCCGGATCGCGTGTTCGATGGGCATGATCCCCGAGCGTCTCAATGATCACGTTTAGCGGTCGAATGGGCACGTCTTCGCGGAGTAGGTTTTGCAGGACATGCTGCACCTCGGCTAGTTTCATCACCTCCGGGATCAATTCATCGACGATCGTGGTATGTCCTTTTCGAAGCTGGCTGATCAATTGCTTCGTAACTTCGCGAGTCAGCAATTCATCGGCAAAGCGTCGCGCACTTTCCTGGACGTGCAGGGCTAATACCGTCCCACAATCCATGACTTCGTATCCAGCCGATTCCGCTTTCTGTCGCTGTTCGAGCGCTATCCAATACGCTCGATGTCCGCCAATCGGTTCTTTGACTTCCTCCGCATCGAGCGGTGCACATCGACTCCAGCGATCGACCGCCAGCAGCTTGCCCGGCCGCAATTCGCCTTGTGCAATCCGGGTCCCAGACAGAGATAACTCATACTCATACGGTGGTAAACTCATCCGATCTTTGATTCGGACCATGGGCAATAGGATTCCCATGTCGGTAGCCAGTTCCGCGCGAACGTTCGCAATGCGCTGGATCAGATCGCCATTGCGATTCGGATCGGCCAGGACGATTAGACGTGCACCCAATTCGAGTCGCAGCGGATCCACATCAAGGAGTTCTTCGGCTTTGCGCTCGGCACCGCTCGCCTGCCGCTTCGCCACTTCCTTTGCTTGGTCTTGTGCTTGAAGCTCTTCCGCACGCTGTTGCTTTTGCAGAATCCAAGCCAATCCGATACAGCCAGTGCCCATGGTCAGCATGGGAATGGCGGGAAGAGACGTGAAAATCATCAAGCAGAGAAAAACGCCACTGACGATCAATGGAGCTGGCTTGGAAAATATTTGACGAAGAAACTCTTGAGAGAAGTTCGAAGTCTGCGTGCTTCGGGTGGTCAGCAAAGCTGCCGCGAGCGAAATCAAGAACGCGGGCACTTGACTGACCAAGCCATCCCCAATGGTCAGTTTGCAATACACCTCGGCAGCGCGGGACACGGGCATACCGAACACCATACAACCCATGTACAGTCCACCCACGAGATTCAGGAAGGTAATCGCAATCCCCGCGACCGCATCCCCGCGCACGAACTTGCTCGCACCATCCATCGCTCCGTAAAAGTCCGCTTGTCGCGTGACATCGTCGCGACGACGACGCGCTTCCTTGTCATCGATTGCACCTGCGCTCAGATCGGCATCGATGGCCATCTGCCGACCTGGCATTCCATCCAGTGCAAACCTGGCTGCAACTTCTCCAATACGCGTTGCACCCTTAGTAATCACCACAAAGTTGATCAAAAAGATCATCACGAAAAGGATGACACCGACCTCGATGCGATCCCCCGATACAAACTCTCCGAACGCGGCGATGACATGCCCTGCCGACGTAGGTCCGCCACTGGCGTCTTGCGTCAGAATAAGTCGAGTCGATGCAATATTTAGTACCAGTCTCGATAGCGTCGTGGCGAGTAGCATCGACGGGAAGATGTTGAATTCGAGCGGGTTTCCGACGTAAATCGTCGTTAACAAGATCAGCACGGCGATGGCAATGTTTCCCGCCAAAAGCAGATCGAGCAACCACGGAGGCAACGGGACCATCAGCACGGCCAGGCAAGCCACGATCGAGATCGGCACGATCGCATCCCGATATTGGTTCAAGACTTTTGCCACAGATGCCATGCGAATACGCGTTCCCTGGAATTCGAGTCAATGCGCAACCCATATTGCGATCAGACGCATGGGAAACTACCCTCCCAGTCTGCATAATGTCTATATCGGTTTCACTCTCAGGTGAGTTTAAAACGGGTCAGATGTGTCTAAAATCAGGCCACTGGCAGGTTCAATCTCTCCTCGATACGGCGGCGCTGAATCCGCAAACTTCTCTCCAGTTCCTCGATATTCGCTCCGCCCGTTCGCCGTTCCCACTTCGTGCCAAATCAATCCTATGCCTCCGGTTGCCCGACCCAAAATCAACGAATACTCTCCTCTCGTTCCACGCTTCTGGCACGGAATGCCTGCTCATGTGTGGTTTCCTCTCCTGGCCAAAAATGGATTTCGCATCTCCCCTTCGCGCTGGCCTTTAGCAATCAGCGTCTCCCTCTTCACTGCCTCGACAGCAATGATGTCATTGGCCCAACGCCTTTTCTTTGGAAAAGCGATCGCCAACACCACCATTGAACGTCCCCCCATTTTTGTTCTTGGTCACTGGCGCAGCGGCACGACCCTGTTGCATGAATATCTGTCGTTGGACGACCGTCTGGCCAGCCCGACCACGTTTCAATGCTTTGCCCCTTGGCATTTCCTGTTGACGGAAGGTTTGGTCACTCGATTCGGAGGTTTTTTACTCCCCGAAAAGCGTCCGATGGACAACATGAAAGCGGGCTGGGCTCTGCCGCAGGAAGATGAGTTTGCGCTCATGAACCTCGGAGCGCCGACACCCTATTTGCGGATCTTGTTCCCCAATCATCCAGTCCCCTACATGGATACGCTGAGCACCCAAGACTTCGAGCCCGCGCACCTTGAATCCTGGAAGCGTCACCTCGATTGGTTCCTCAAAGCGGTCACCTACAAGACTCAAAAACGCCTGCTCCTAAAAAGCCCTCCTCACACCGGCCGCGTCGGCATCCTGCGTGGGATGTATCCCGATGCCAAATTCGTTCACATCACGCGCGACCCACGCAAGCTATATCCCTCCACGCTCAAGCTATGGAATTCACTGGACACCGTTCAGTCCTTGCAGTCCACGACGGAACCATCGCAACTGCAAGCCTTCGTGATTCAATCCCTCAAGTCGATGTACAGCGCGTTCGAGATCGATCGCGCATCGCTTGCGCCGGATCAGCTCATCGAGGTGACCTACGAAGAACTCATCGCGGATCCCGTGGCTGTGGTCGGAAGAATCTACGACCAATTGGAAATGGGGTCCTACGACGACGTTCGAAAGCGACTGACAGAACGGGTTCAAAGTGAAAAAAACTATCAGACGAACAAGTTAGAATTGTCGCCCGAAGAAGAGGCGTTCGTCCTGAACGAATGGCATGATTACGCGGCTCGCTATGGCTATCTGAGATAGGCACAACGGCGCGGCAAAATCGCTCTTTTCGGTCGCCGCTAAATCCAAGGTTCAACCCATCGTATTTGGCATAACGATCGTTCCCTATGTCCTTGCCATCACCTTCCCAGCCATCGGTGATCGAGTCCCCAATCCAGACCAAACGGCAATCTTTCAACTTGGATTTTTCCTTGAGCTTTTCTGCGTGCCGAGGCATCCATGGTGATGATCGCCCCTTTGAGTTCAAGCTTCCTGCGTGAGTTCAAGCTTCTTGATTAATTCGGGAATAGCCGTGATCTCATTGGACTTCTGGTCGACCGATTGGCATCTCCCAAAGCTTGTTGCAGAACTCTTCGCGTGTAAACGTAAAGTCAACTCGATCTGACATTCGAAAAGCCTCACCGTTGGATACGCTTCGCTACGTGCGGTTGGTTTCAGGATTGCCGCGGTAAATCACACGTAGACACAAAGGCACTGAATCGAGATCGAACCGAAGATGCTCTTACTAGAGTTGACGAGATCCAGCGGAGCACTTGTCTGTTTATCATTTTTTAATTGCGGTAAAGAGCGCAACTCGATAGCCATTTCGTTTCAGAATGCCGGCGAGATTTTTACGCAAAACCAACAACACCAACCATCCGACAATTGTCGCGGAGATGAACCCACAAAGCATTCCTACCAAGAGGCCATGCAAACGGTTGGCAATAATAAATGAACATACGGCGAAGATGACAGTAGGTACGATTGCACACACAGGTACAACCGCATTGGCCGTCGAAGCAGGTAAAGACAACCCTGCAAAAAAAAGGACGACACATCCCAAAGCTACAAGAACACAGGCATTGAGACATGCGTACGAGCGTTGGAAAAACAACAGATCTGCGTCAGTACGGCCAGTCAAAGTCTTCCTTGCCACATGCGGCTTTGGTTCGCTAGTGCTTACGTCGTTTCCTGCATCCATAAAACGCCTCAATTAGGTAGGTAAATTCCGATTACGGGAATAAGCAATGCGGGAAGGTCTTTTTGCCGTTCGGCGGCGGTTGGAAATCCTTGCAATTCAACATGCATTTCCACGTGCAGCGATTGCCAGCACTTCCAGACCTGCGATCTTTTCGACAAAATTCTGAACACCTGCATAGTCAAAGAGTATCCGTCAAGATGCGGTTCACCGAGCGCTTACAATTTGAGTGAAAAAACGCCTTGTGGATAGATTACTCGACGAATTTGAACGATACTTTTATACTGTCTGGCAAAGTCATCTTGCTCCGCACCAGCACTTTCAGCACTAGATCTCGGACCCATCAGCGCCGCTTATCCAGTCGCCATGCTCAAATAGAGCAGCAAACAGAAGTCGATGCTTCGATGTTTGCGTCTGACAGTTCCATCACTCGATTCCGGGATAGCCAACCGAAGGTCTCGGATCGCTCAATTCTTCAATGAAGGTTGCCAGCGGCTATTTAGGGATCGCATGGCTTGTGGCGAGAAGACTGACTCTCAACGTCAGATAAGTTCGCCTAAGGGCGGTTGGTTTGCGGTTTGTAGTGATTGTAGTGGCCGAGTTCGAGTCCTGTTCGGGGAGACCCTACCTTCTACGTTTCCGAGTTGATCCATTCGGCGGTTCGAACTCCAAGCCGGAATAGAATGCTTCTTGTATGACTGACTCGTCGAAAACTCCTAGACCTTCTCCGCTCCCCAGAGACCCTTTGTTGATGAAGTTGATCAGTTCGAGGATATCGAGCGGATCGACACGCTTATCCCCGTTGACATCCACGTAATCAGGTGGTCCAGGCAATCCCTCTACAGGAAGCGACACTCCTTTGGAGTTCAACAGATTGATGAGCGACAAGACATCCAACGGCGATACTGATCGATCGTTGTTGACATCGTACCGATTGGTCGGATTCTGATACGCCGATCCTACCACCGTCACTCTAACTGTGGCTGGATTGCTCTCTGAGTACATCGAATCTCGGACGGTATATTGGAAACTGATCTCCCCGATATAACCAGCAGCGGCCGTGAGCTGAATCAAACCATCTGTTTGAACCTGGACAAATCCATGGCTCGATGGAGATACTATTACAACGGTCGCTGGATCGATCATGCCTTCGCTATCGATATCGTTACCGAGGATATCCAGCAGTTTTGTCGATCCCATGATCATCCAGAATTTGTCATCCTTGGCCACTGGTGCTTCATTGACATCCTCGATCCCAATCGAAAACACTTCCTCGGTATACAGCCCCCGTCGGTCGGTTGACCGAACACGAACGCTATACTTGGACTTGGACTCATAGTCGAAACTTTGAATCGCTATGAGCTTACTCTCTACAATAGTGAATGATCCATTGTCTAAATCCCCTGGTCCTCTCACAAGCGAATATACAAAGGTGTCGTTTGGCTCTGGATCGTTCGTACTGAGAGTTCCGACGGTGTTCGCAGGAATGAGATTTTCCTTGACAAATCGTGGAGACAGACTGATCCCAACTGGAGCATTGACCTCGACAACTTGAATCAGGCCACTGCTCGACAATTTCGATAAGTCCCAAAGCAATCCTGAATCGAGTGCTGGTAGGGTAACCGAAGCAAACGAACCGGCAAACGTGGGAGCTGAGAACAGTTGGAATCTATCCTTGGCGTTGAACCTGCCCCCTAGACTGCTGACGATCAGCGAACCACCCAAGGCGATCTTTGAACCGGCTACGATTTGATCGAATTTCTTATTGGAAGGATCGATCTCAAAAAGTGAGGTTCCTGCTAGAGACAAGCTTTCACCGAGCTTAAGCTGCCCGATTCCGTTGGGTTTGGGAATGATCTTGGCACCCGGGTTGACTGTCAGTTGGCTTGCAATCATCCCAATACCACCCACTGTTGCTCCATCGCTTACACGCATGGTCCCGGTCGCGGCGCCTGCTCCTCCTCCATCATCAAAGAACATCGCTCCTTGTTGAACAATGGTTCCGCCTGTGTAAACAGCAGGACTGGAAACAAGCAATGTTCCTTTCCCGGTCTTGGTTATAGAAAATGGATTGAGGATTCCGCCAGCAAGTACCAAATCGACATCTGGAGAACCATCACCCACATCGAGAGTCGTCTCGTAAGTGAATTGGACATTGGACTCAATTCGGGCTGTTTCTTCGGATGGATCGATCGGGATCGTTCCACCGAGAAGTTCTAGGTCTCCACCAATCACTCGGCCACCAGTCATCCTCAAATCATACAAGTAATTGTCGGCACCCAGTTGTAGCGTACCACCATTGATCCAGATGCGATTGTTCGCAACACCCAGAGATTGCGAACCCGTTGTTCTTAGCGTTCCATCGCGATTCACTAGGATCTGATTGGATTGGGTAAACGGATTCGAATTCCATCCGCCTGCGGAAATCTCATAAACTCCTTCGTCAATCGTAACACCACCAACGATATCGAAATTGGCATTTTGTTTCAGGGTGCCTTGACCGGTCTTTCGCAACCCATCGCCGCTGGCCAAACGCCCCGAGATCGTTGCTTTCCCGTTTGCGACAAAGATTGTAGGCTGCCCGCTATTTGTATCGAGCGTCAGTTTTCCACCGGTCCCGGTTTCCAACGCCCAGTTCTGTCCGGGAACTTGATCCCCAAACAAAAGACCACCTGCGATGCGATCTCCGTCAAGTGTGACCACTGCGTCTTGCGTTAAATTGACGCGGCTAAAGTCGGCGACAACATCCGACTTGCCTGGAGCTATGCCTGATGCCCAATTCGTACTTGCTGTCCAACTGCCACCACTCCGTTGACTCCATGACGAAACTGAACCTGTTCGAACCGTAGAATATGCTGCTACACTGCCTTGCGTTGCGACGATCGTGGCTGAGTTTGGGTTTGCCGGTGCGGTATACAGACCACGGGCATCGATCGTTCCGAGGTCAGAAATCACACTCCATTGCACATTCGTTGGCGTTGTCAGAGGGTTACCAAATTGGTCGGATAGATACGCCCGGAATTGGATGCGATCCCCAGGGTTAACCACGCTAAGCTCGGGAACGATTGAAATCCCAGAGGGCGTGGGAACGACCGAGACGGTTGTGCTTGAGGTTTTGAAGGGAAAACCTGTCGCGTATTTGTCGACGATCGTGGCTGTCAGCACATACGTTCCTGGGTTATCGAATTCAACGACGGTTTCCTTGGCCGCATTGGAACCATTCGTACCAAACCGGGGCATCGTCGCTCCTTGCGGTAACTCCGTGGCAGTCCAGTGATAGATGAGGCTCGATGGATCGCTGCCGTTGGTCGAAGTTGCAGAAACAGACAACTGAGTACTGGTGGTCGTAACGATGCTAGGTATTGCGATGGCCGACATCGAAACATTGGGCGCCAAAGGACTGAGCACTTGGGTGACTTTCCCCTTGTTGTCGACGGAGAATCGGTATTCACGCCCATTGACGAAAACTCCGTCGATAAAGCCCCACTGATTCCTGCTCAGCTTAGCAAAGGAGATGACTTGATCTGAATATCCATCATTTTCGCAAAGTAGTATCTTGCTCAGGCCCAACGAGAGTACATCCATAAAGAACAGGACTTCGGTGATATTCGTATCGTAACCCTGATACCAACGATTGATCGCCACCTGCAGTCGCCCTTCGCCGCTGTTCCAGTACTGATTGCCTTGGGTGGCAAGGCTCTCTTGAGGATTGTCGAGAAACCAAGCGATATCTCCTCGCATAAAGCCTCGCTTGTTCCAGTCTTTACCCAATCCGCTGTTAAAGAAATCAGTGTAAGTAGACCGCCAGCTATCCGTTCCGTTCCACCAGCCTTGATTCCTCCAGTGTTCCTGAGTTAGCGGAACGCTGAACCAACCTGTTTGAGGGTCGGCAATGATAAAACTTGTGCCGTTTTTGTCCCGCCCGGCTGCACGCACCAACATTTGACCCCAGCGGCGGTACAGATCGGGTGAGCGGCTGACAAAAGCGTCCATATCATGCATGATCTCATGATGAATGACGGTCATGTATTGGTTCTCGTAGCCCCTACCACCGATAACCGCTATGGCATCGTATCCGAATCCAAACTCTGGATATCCTTGGTCTGGATAGCCGTTGAAATTGTTTTTCAAACTACCACGGACCAGATAAGTTGGTGCTCCTAGCCAATCGTTCATGGTAAGACCGGTTCCCGGATACACATTCCGAGGGATATTCCGGACGCTCTGATAGATCGCTTCGGCTCCGCTAGGACTTTGATAATTATCGATTAGAAATAGCCCAAGATCCTGTACCAGTTTTCGATACGCTCCACCCGGCTCGTCAAGTTGTGGAAAGCCTGCCGCATCACAGATAGCCTTGCGTGTATAAGGATCGTAATAGTTGGTCATCAATGCCGTCAGCCACAACTGGGCGGCAAGGGACGGTATACCAGGTTGCAATGTGAGATCCAGAGTCTGCAGCTTGAAGTACTTCGGATTGCTGTTTATCAAATGATGCAGCCGTTCGAAAATCAATTCCTTCTGCTGTGGCATTGCCCAATAGACGACATCGTCATACAGACCTCCGAGAATCTGCTTTAGGCGCGCTTGATCTGCAGCATTGGTTGGTGAATTCAAGAATTGTCCAAGATCTTCCGGATGTTTAGACACCAGTGTCTCGATCTCAGTCAGATAATCCAATCCGCTTTGCCCATACGCTAAATAAATCGTTCCAGACAGTTCACCTCCCGAGATCAAATCGAGAATTCCATCTCCGTTGAAGTCTCGGAAATCAACAATAGGGCCATCGATTATCGGGTGCAGATCCACCCTAACCCCATTTATATCGGTGATCAACAACGTCGAAGAATCGGGTAAGTCAGGAAGCCTAGCTGTACCTTGATTGATTCGAAAGTTGATATTTCCCCAATTGTAGGAATCGATGAATTCCGGCCTGCCATCTCCATTAAGATCAAAGACCCGCGGATTGAGGTTATAAGCACCTTGAATTGTGCGTCCCCGGGAATCGATGACATTGGTCGGTACGGCGAACCGGGGGCTCATCGGTGTTCCGATGTTATACGCAACTAGAAAGAACCCATCGAACGATCCGGTGATGATATCTGCAAGGCCATCGCCGTTCCAATCGGCGACTTCGACCCGAAGGTCCGCGGCGATATGATCGTTAACTCCGTCTTGCTGCTTGAAAAGGATCGCAGAATTGAAAATCGGATTGGTCGCCGTTCCTACATTTCGGTACCAACGAGTTTTAAAATCCTGAGAACTCGTAGCCACAAGATCAAATCGACCATCAGAATCTATATCTACCGTCGAGATGGCTAAGCGACCATTACCAATCGAGATGTCCGTTCCAGCAGCCTTCAACGGCACACCGGAAGCAAAAACAGGTGCGTATGCGGTCCCGATGTTTCGGTACAGAAGAATCCTTCCATTGGCTCCAGCAAGAATATCGTTTCGGCCATCAGCGTCATAATCGATCGCGCGCGGAGCAACCGTGGAGGATTGCCCAAAATCCACATCGATACCGCCAGCTTGTATCTTGGCAAAGCCTGTGAAACTGGATGTACCTCCAGACTTCCCCGATGCGATTACCTCGATAGAAAACGTCCCAGTAGACAGTCCTCCTCTGCCATCACCAATGGTGAACTGAAACGAATCCCGGCCAACATAGCCATCTTCTGAGGTGTAGTTTAGCGTTCCATCGCCGTTGGAGATGACCCTCCCATGGGATGGACTGGTGTAAGAGACCAGTTTCAAAGGATCCGATTCAACGTCGAATTGTCCCAGGACCACACTGGGAGTTCGTAAAAGCGAGCCAGAGATTGCCATGGCCGATCGGTCGAAGATCTTCGGTGCCGTGTTCTCATAGGGATCTGGAAGAAAGGTAGTCGTTAGCGCCAACAAACGTCGGCTCTCTAGTCTTTCAAAAACCAATTTTCGACGACTTTTGGAATGCATGCTGATGGACTTTCCCGCTTGGAAGATGGCCAATGATCCGCGAGGGGATAACGCTTGGGAACTGCGCAAATAACCTTACTCGAAGTAGCGATCCGAACTATTCCGGTCGCTGAAAAAAAATGCGGTTTTATGGCAAAAAAAGAGATTTCCTAGTTGAGTTTGTTCTTCATGGATCTGTTTAGACAGCCACTGGCATAGAACCTGTGACTTAGAGCCTATCCGAAAACCTAATTGGTATTGAAAGAAGCGAGCCAACCTCGGAAATGATAGTTACCTGACTTTCACCGGCCAAGAAAGGCTCACTATGGAATCGAGGGGTATTTTTGATTCGTACCGTATGCCAAGTGCGATGTGGGAAAGGCAAGTTATAATCTATCACGCGCGGTACAAAATGTCGCCACACCGAAACAGCGTGATACGCTGGCTCGGTTGCGGCTAGTTGGGCGTTTCGCATCGCCACTCCAGAGGCCGATCGACGTTACATTCAAGATCGGCGCAGCAGCGAACTCAGGTTATGCCATCGTTTTTAGCGTCAGAAGATCAAGCCGCGGCTTGGTATGACTTCAGGTGCCCACCAAGTTCGGTGTCGCAGACGAGTCTAGTCCATCAGCGGGGCGTCGGGAGATGCCTACCGTTACGGCCCAAAGAAGAGGAACTCGACGTCAGATAACATGGCCTAAGTGCAGCTCTTTTGCGGGTCTATGCGATTGTAGAGGCCGAGTTCGAGTCCCGTTCGGGGAGGTATACACCATTACAACATTGGTTGCTTGAATCACTCGCAATACAGCCATAGCCCATTCGGCATCAAAAGTCATCTACTACGCATCTCCACGCTGTTCCACCTCAATCGGTAATGCAGCAATCGCTTGCTCGACAACTGCTGTAGTTGCTGGATCAGGATCGATGTGCAAATCATCCCAAGTCACAGGTATCTTGAGCCATCTACCAATGCATTTTGCAATGGCAATCAGCTGCTGGCTGGCATACTCGCTTTGGATGACAAGAAGCGAAGCCGAGCTTCGACTGTTGAACACGAAATCAACGAGCTTGGTCGCTTGCCGATTACAAAGCGGCACGATCACGCCGCGTGAGTTAAAGCGGAAACCATTTTCTCGTGCAGCATCAAGCGACATTGCTCGACACAGGTTGATCCTTCGGGAATGCAAACATAATGCGTACCCGGCTTGCGGATCGTGATCAGCAAATACGGATCCTCCGAAGGGAACGCTTCCTCGAAATCAAAACGATCAATGGTTTGAATACGGTTGAGCATATCTTTGGCTCGCAAGGTTCGAACTCGGTGACTAAACATCGATGTTTTGGCCACAGTCCTTCACAACTTCAAACTCTATTGAAAAAGCATTCGCGTTGGATAGATGATCAAAAACAAATCCATATTGCTTGGCAATCCCCAAGGCTTTATCACTGTTTGAGTCGATTTTCCATTGCGTTGGGCTATTTGCTTTGATGAGTGTTGCTTCTAGATTTCGCTTGATCAAGCGAACCTGAACACAATTGGTGAAATTTGTGAGCCACAAGTTATGTTTTTCGTGCACGCCGCCATTATCATTTAACAAAAGCCAGCCAACATCACCACGCTGCTCAGGATCGGATGCATTGTCATTCTCTTCTTCCAAGTTTGTAGAGCCATTCGCTGGGACAGTTGTGGCGACATGGGCTGGTTGCCATTTCGTGAAACAATCTGTATTGGCGACGTCCATTAATTCAAGTGGATCGTTTCCTATCACTCCGATACTTTTTATATCTTCAATCCAATCTTGGTGAAAAACCTTCGGAAAAACATATACACCCGAGTCCTTTTTTCCAACAGCAGTGGCTTGTCCGTTCGCGAGTGATACTGCTACTGCGAGGCAATACAAAGCCGCTACTCGCTCGTGATCCCGCTCCTCCGCTATCCCGGTGCAATCAAGCATACTCTCACATTGTCTGTTGCCACCTATTCGCCAATAGAAATCAGATTTAGCTCGAATCGCACCTTCGTTTGCTTGACCTGAAGGTGGAACAAGAGGCCTTTTTCGCGAGGGAAGTTCTCTGACGTTGTGTTTTCGATTGAAGAGTGCTAGGCCAACGGTCGGGTGTGTTTCCGCAATGAGCAATTTACTTTCAGCTTGCGAAAATGGCCAAGGCTTTACAGAATCTGCAAAGAAGTTGGCTACTCTATACGTTGCCTCGACATATGTCCCACCATCCTTCCCCTCGATATCCATGGGCTGCATGCGTCCGTTAAACTCATTACACCTGAATGCGGAATCGACTTCGCGATTTTTCTGAGGAGGCCCTTCAGGTCCCAAAGGTCCATCAATTACAACGACTATTTTTGTGTAACGTAAAGATGGTATCCTTCCGAGAAAATCAAGGAGTTCCGAGAGCCTGAATTTACAGCATTTAGTTGACGAGGTACCGCCATAGGTGACCGTCGAATTTGGCCATTGAATCTGATCCAGTGGATCCTTTATCGCAACACCACATGATGGTCTTTTCTCGCTCCATCCTACATCGATGCCAATGATCAGTTCTGTATTTTTCATTTTATGTACCTTTCAGAAATAGAAATGTTTTTAATTGTCTAAAGCAACCTGAACCGCTTTCCTCGCGATCCGCCACAGTCCGTGGTAACGAAGTCGGACGCATTCTTGGTAACGTGTGGTCCTTACCTCTGGGTGCGGCATCCATACTATTCAACGACCGCAATCATCATGTTATCTGTGACAATCCTCACGGCCAACTGGATTGTCGGATTAGGCTGCGTTCTTGTGCTCACGTGTCTCGCATTGCGAACGCCGAAGTAGGAACAGAAATTGGTGGACAAATTCGGAAGCGACTATCTAAACTACAGGGCAAAAACGGGAATGTTTTTCCCATCCATTCTCAATTTTCGCAAACGATAAAAGGGTACTCTGTCCAAGAACCACAGACTCTAATTCCGATCAACTTCCGAACAATTGCCCCCAAGGAATTACTAACGGGTAACTCGCGACAATCACCAGGAACGTCAACGAGATGCCCCATGGAACTTCTCTACTACGCCCTCCGAGCAACTTTGGTATCACGAACACCATCAGCCAGAGAGTTTTGTATATGACCTGGATCAGTAGAAGCGAAGACATCGTAACGGGATAGAAAAAGCCCAGTACCGAACCGAGGAGGATCGCGGTCCATAGTGATCCGAGGATTGTGCGAAATCCTTCGCTCTCAGGGAACTTTCCTTGACTGGCTAATTGACCGCCTCGCTCGCCACCAATTAGCGTCAAGAGACCGATAGGAACGAGGACGATAATGTTGAAAATGTATGGCAACAGCAGTGGGTTCAAGTGAGTCACTCCATTTGACAATGAGCAGAGCTTGAAGAAACTGTAAAAACGGATTCTCGCGATCTATTGGCAGATCTGCAATCTCGGATGGATAATAGTAGTGCGCTCGCGGTTCAAAAATGTCGCTACACCGAAACAGCGCGATATGCGGGCTCGGTTGCGGCTAGTTGGGCGTTTCGCATCACCACTCCAGAGGCCGATCGACGTTGCATTCAAGATCGGCGCAGCAGCGATCTCCGGTTATGTCATCGTTTTTAGCCTCAGTAGCTCAAGCCGCAGCTCGGTATGACTTCAGGTGCCCACCAAGTTCGGTGTGGCAGATGAGCTTGTGCTTTGTAAGATCGAGCCTAGGTGGATCGTCACTTTCACGCACTGGCGGCAGGTGGTCTCGACCGGAATGTCCGCGTCGTTTGTTGTACCAGTCGGCCCCGATTTTCAGGATGTGATCCAATTGCCGCTCGTTGACGACGCAGAAGCCGTTCAACACCTCGTGCTTGAGTGTCTGAATAACTCGTTCGACGAACGCTTGTAGGTTCGGCGATTGGATTGGCGTTTTCTTGATAATGCGGCGAAGCGGATCGTGTTTTACGGCTGCGAGGTTTACGCAGGCCAGCTCAAGGCGGGTGATGATTACAAGGACCTAAAACCGGTTTACTCAATCTGCCTGCTGGAAGGACGACTTTGGCAGGATTCGAACAACGTGCATCACGCGTTTCGCTTTGCGGACCACGATTCCGGACGTTTCCTGGCCGAGACCTTGGAAATTCACACTCTTGAGCTCGGATGCTAGAAACTAAGAGGGAGCGGCTTAGATACGGCGAGTATTCTGGATCGCTGGTTATTTTGGTTGCTTCACGCACACGAGTACGATTCGAAGACGCTGACCGGGTTGTTTCCCCAACCTGCGTTTCAGCAAGCGACCGATACGATCACACGGATCACCGAAATCACCGTGGATAAGGCCATGTACGATACCCGAGAAAAAGCCATTCGCGACCGCCAGTGGGCGCTGAACGCCAGCCGTGAAGAGGGCATCGAGAAAGGCCGTGAAGAGGGGGAGATCCGGGGTGAGATCAAAGGTGAGATCAAGCTGATCCGCACACTTCAGGAAATCCTCGGCGAACCGATCAGCGAGGAGTCGAGTTTCCAAGGTCAATCGTTCGATCGACTGCAGTTGATCACGGTCCAGCTACGGAACAAAATCCAAGGGCGGACATCGTGACCTTCACCATGGGCGTCTGATTCGACGATTGAATCTCGCAGCATTCCTTGCCATCGCGCGTGGTGATGTATTGCGATCTGAGTTAGGCAAAAAAGCACCGCACAAACGCTCTTTGCAGCAACGCCCCAGGCGCAGTTCGTTTACTTGAGCAAGTCGGTCAATTTTTCATCGATGGCCTGTGCCCAGACCTCATATCCTTTTCGATTCGGATGGAGTTTGTCTGGCATGATTTCGGCGGGTAGATTTCCGTCCGCATCAAGGAACTTGGCTCCGATATCCAAGAACACAACTTTCTCGCCATCGGCCAATTTGGAAATGATGTCGTTGGTCTTGATGTTCAGTTTGCGCATCGGATCTTCGTTGGTATCACCTCGTGGAAAGACGCCCAAGAGCAAGATCTTCGCATCGGGCAGACGTTTGCGCAGATCCTCGACGATGGCCTTCACACCTGCTGCCGTTTCCTCCGATGGTTCCTGGCGATGCCCGGCGTTGTTGGTACCGATCATGATCACGATCAGCTTGGGGTGCAGGGACTCCACCGCCCCATGTTGCAGCCTCCATAGTACGTGCTCCGTGCGGTCGCCGCTAAATCCAAGGTTCAGCGCATCGTATTTGGCATAGCGATCGTTCCAAATGTCCTTGCCATCACCTTCCCAGCCATGGGTGATCGAATCCCCAATCCAGACCAAACGGCAATCCTTCAACTTGGATTTTTCCTTGAGCTTTTCTTCGTGCCGAGGCATCCACCACGAGACGGCCCAATCGGCGTTTTGCACTTCGGGCCGGACCGAGATGGGACCTTTAGGAGGATCTTCGGCTCGAACAATCGCTGTCATGCTGCAGGAAACCAACAGAACACAAAACCACGGAAATCGCGTCCAGTACTCGGCCTCGGAACGGCTTGCAAGAGATCGGCCAACACGGAAAAGGCTCGATTTGGAGTTGTTGATTTTCATGCTGTGGGTCATCCTGAAGGCGACTGTGGAGAGGCAAGAATCAAAAAGATTATTCTAGTTTAACCCAAAATGGCAGTGACGGACGCGCAACTTATTTCTTGGATGTCCCATCCGGATTCTCTGGTCCGTGGAGCAGCGCTGGAACTGATCACCAGCAGTTACTGTTCCGATGGCTCTATCTTGACGGCTGTCTTTCAAGCCTGGGATCGCTATGGCCCGGAAATCGCATTCCATGATTTTCCATTGATCTCCCATTTGCCAATCCCCAAGGAAATGGTCGAGGAATCGATTCGCCGCGCAGCCACGATGTCCGCCGGTCGAAAGATCACGGACCGCGCCTGTCGCTGTGCGGGAAAACTAGTCGAAGCCATCTCCGTCGGTGAAGCCTCGACCTTCGCCGAACACATAGCCTCCATCGGCGAACTGAAGAACTCATCGAAAGTCTTCTTTCGCATTCCGCTGGTCGAGATGACGGAACGAGCCTCAGCGCTAGGTCGCTCGACTTCGTCATTGCAACTTGATTTTCAAGATGGTCAGCCGACCGATATCGCGATCGCTCTCGAGTGTCTCAACGGACGAGGGGAAGCCGATCCATGGATCTCAAGGGCATTCGACCAATGGACAGACGATGCGGAACGAACGCCGCTGGCCGTCGCGGTTCTGGAGTTGGCCTCGAGACATTCGATCCATGGGTTCGAAGCGGAATTGATAGGGCTGATGGATCGGGATGATGCGACTATCGCGGATCTAGCCACCATCGCCTTGGTCCGCAGCCGCAGCGCGAAAACGCAACAGCAAATCGCCGATCGATTTCAAAAACTGACTCGCTCGGGTCAGCTTCGAGCGATCGACGTGGTCAAACGGATGCGGTTGCCTCAATCCTCTGATTTGCTTCGCTTTTTGCTACCCTACGGAGGCGAATTCATCGTTCAGGATGCAACACGGGTTGCAGAAGTCATGGTCTACGACTTTCACGCACTGGAAGAATGGTTGGAAGCACTGCTGCTGGTCGATGATACATCGCTCAAACGAATCCGCTATTCGATTCCAATAGCCAAGCCGCTGGCCATGGAAATGGTCGCCAGCGAATGGCCTCGCATTGAACATCTGATCGAATCGCGCATGGGAACCATTTTGGCATCCGATACGAGTTCCTGAATTGCTTTGCAGATTTGGGCGATTGTCCCGAACGTTCTAGGGTACTCGACGAGACTCCGTCCGAATATGGTCTGAGTCATTGTCCAGTACCTACATCCGCGGGAACAAGGTTTCTTTTCGGCGCCCTCGGCGCAACGGCAAATGTATTCTTACCGGGTATCATGTTTGATTCGTATTGGATTGCTTCCAGCCTGTCCGTGGAAACGGGACCCACATGTCGCTAACAGATCCTCCCTCGTCCGGCACACTCGCAAGCGATTGTTTGCTCGCCATCGAATCGACGTGCGATGAGACAGCCGCCGCAGTGATCACGCGGGATGGTCGCATTCTCGGTGAATGCATCGCCACGCAGGAAGAACTCCATCAGCAGTTTTCGGGAGTCGCCCCCGAGATAGCCGCTCGGGCCCATTTGGAACGGCTCATGCCCGTGATCGATACGGCCTTGAAGCAATCGGGGCTCTCTCCAGATCGACTGACGGCCATCGCTGTCGCCACCCATCCAGGCTTGCCTGGTTCACTTCTGGTCGGATTGTCGACGGCCAAGGCACTCGCGTTTGCGTGGAAGAAACCGCTGGTGGGCATCAACCATGTCCAAGCCCATATCTATGCTTGCGGTATCGGTCGTGAGATCAACGTCTATCCATGCATTGGCTTCGTGGTCAGTGGCGGCCACACGTCGCTCTATCGTTGCGAGACCGCCATCGATTGGGAATTGCTCGGTGGCACGATCGACGATGCGGCTGGAGAAGCGTTTGACAAAGTGGCCGTGATGTTGGGACTGCCATTTCCAGGGGGTCCACAACTATCGCAGCTCGCAAACCTGGGAGACCCGACCGCAATCCATTTTCCCCGCCCATTGCTCGATGATCCGAAGCGATTGGACTTCAGCTTCTCAGGACTGAAAACGGCCGTTCGCTATCGCATTGCGGGAACCGGACAACAAGATTGGACGCGCGTAGTGATCTCGGAAACCGAGCGGGCCAATATCGCGGCAGGTTTTCAACAAGCCGTGGTCGACTGTTTGGTGGGCAAAGCTGTTCTCGCCACAAAACGAAGTGGCTTGGCTCGTATCTGCGTCGGAGGGGGTGTCGCCGCGAACCGAATTTTTCGCCAGCAGCTACAAACCGCCTGCGACCAACATGGATGGGAACTCTTCCTCGCGCGTCCGGAACTTTGCACGGACAATGCGGTGATGGGTGCACTGGCCTGGGAACGGCTAGCGCGCGGAGAAACCGATGCGCTGGATCTCGATGCTCAGCCTGGGCTCCTGCGGCCCCCAATGAAGGGAGTTCGTCCATGAAGTCCGATCGACAAGATGGGTGCGAGATAGGAACTAGATCAAGGTCTTATCGGTGGATGCTCGGTACGGTCGATGCAGTTTACTTCTTGGCTTGTTCCAACAAGATTTCGCGCGTCACTTCCTGAATCTTTTGCTGACGCACCGATAGTTCGATTAGTTCTTCACGGAAACGGGACTCACCGACTTGTCCGATCCAATCACTGGAGCTCTCGCTTTCGTTGGCAAGGCGATTCGTGCGGCGATTGACGCGCAATTGCAACGCCTTGATCAATCGCAATTCGGATAGCTTATCGACCAACGGCTGATCTTGCGGCGAACCGCCCGAGGGTTGCCCACCGTTTTGCTGTTGCTGTTTCTCTTCTTCGCGTTTCTTTTGCACTTGCTTGAGGGACTCGATCATTTCCTCGAGGGAACCGAGAATCTCATCTTCGATCGATCGCGTGCTCACGGAAACATCAGCCGCCGCCAATCGCTTGACCACGATCTGCGAATCGCTCATGACTTGTTCAAGCGCTTCTGGGAAGGCTTGGCTGGAGCCTTCATCCTTGAGCAGCATCATGGCCCTCTGCCCTTCCATGACGACTTTCAATTGTTCGATCGATAATCTGTTGGCTTGGATTTCCAATTGTCGATCGCGATCTTCACCTGTTAATGCGGACAATTTTTCAGTTTGGTCGCGGATCGTCTTCTCCCAATCGGACATCCGTTTCAGCCGCGTCTCCAAATCGACCAGGGCCCTATCAATCTCTTCCTCTCGCAATTGCGTAAGGATGCGTTCCAGTTCGGCGATTGCCCTCTGCAATTCCTCTTCGGCTTTTTGTTGTTCCTGGACAGCGTCTTTGCGCTGGTCATTGCGCAGTTTTTGTTCTGCTCGTTTCATCCGTTGGCGAGCGCGCTGAACACGCTTGCGAGCTTGTTCCTCTTTGGATTGCGGTTTCTTTCCGTCGGCAGACGCGTCGGACTCGGAATCGTCCGATTCCATCTCTGCATCGTCGGAAGAGGGTTCGTCGGACGACGGTTTATCGCCCGATTGGGAATCCTGCTCTGAGGATGGTTTCGAGGAAGGTTTCTTGGATGCATCTTGTTCCGAAGGATCGCTTGGCTTGCCGTTCGGATCGGATTGCTTGTTCTTTTCGGAAGAATTAGGATCCTGTCCCGATTGGCCCTTTGTGTCTTCGGCATTCTTGTTGTCGGGATTATCGTTCTTCGATGGGTCCTCTTTGGACGCAGACGCATCCTGATCGGATGGATTGGATTCATTTTTGGGATCCTTCTCCCCATTCTCCCCTTCCTTGGGATCTCCTGATTTTCCTTCCGATGGATTGCCTTGATTCTCACCCTCGTTCTTTTTGCCTTCGGAATTTTGCCCTTCGGAAGTTGGGTCTTCACTATTCTTCGAACGCGCGCCGTCGGGGGAACTTTTGGGAGGATCTTTGCTCTTCCCATCACCCGTTTTCTTTTCCGAGTTCTCCGAGGGATCTTGGTTGTTGTCCGATCCTTCGCTCTTGGAGGACGGGTCGGATTCGGATGAGGGCTTGGACTTGTTTTCGTTGGACGAGTCGGTAGAAGAGTCCTTGGGCTCATCGCCCGATTTCAAATCCTCTTCGGATTGTCCTAGTTGCTTTTCGAGATCGCGCTGATCGTTGGCAGCATCCTCGCGATTCTGTCCGGCTTCGGTGCGACCCCGTGTCGCGCGCTGAATATTCTCTACCCTTCGAATATCCTTGAGCACGTCCTCCAATCGCTTGCGTTCGTCTTTTATGCGCGTCGATCGATTCTCGCTCTGAAGAAGCTCCAGGAGTTTTTTCAGGTTCTCGCGACTCGATTCGAGTTCCGGGATGGCTCGTGAGAATTGACCTTTGCCGAGCAAATCGCTGGCCTGAACCATGCGTTGTTGCGTCGCCAGTTGTTTGCTGAGTTGAGCTGCCTGCATCAGCAGTCCGGCGCGCGTCGGATTGGAAGCGGCTTCCAATTCGCTCATGCGCAAGAACATTTCCTCCAGCTTGGAGTACTGGGTTGCCACTTGCTTTTGCTGCAGTTCGAGTTCTTTGTTCGTGTTCGGGGCTTCCGCCCCCTGGGGAGCGGTATTTTGGGCCACTGCGCACGCCCCCGAACAGACCCATGCGACAAATAGAAAGAGAACGGCCCCTTTTTGGCGGACGCAATGGCGCCAACAGTCCATGGTTAAAAGGAGTGCAGCAGATGACCCTGGATTCGTTTCGTGCGTTCGGTCATGCAGGCGCATGGACTGTTCCTTGGTTGAGAATTCCGATTCTATTTCAGCAAATCCAGGACGCGTTTCTTTTGTTCTTCTTTGGCGCGTTCCAAGACTTTGCCTTCACTGTCTAGCAATCCGCGAACCTGGTCGATCAGTGCCGTGAGATCCTGGATTTCAATCATGTCACTGAGGATCCCGTTCAATGCGGCGATAATCTCATTGTTCTGCGCCATGGCCTGTTCTATCTTACCTGCGATAGAAGCCGGAGCCTCTTTCGAAGCGGCTATTTCCAGCAATCGGACATTCTCCGCGAAGGGGGTCCAACGGTTATTGAGCAGTTCCGCCAAAGGTTGCTTGACCTTTGCCTCCAATCGTTCACGGCGATCCTGGCTATCGATGCGGTTGTTGATCAACTCGGCGAGAATTTGAGTTATCTCCGATTGGACACCTTTCAATTCTCCTTCGGATTTCGTGGCTTGTGACGATGCTTGTTGCGCTCGTAGGACCAGCAACCGAGTTCGCTTAGCGATTCCATCTTCGGCCTGTTCCGCGCCCGTCTCTTGGCTGGCGAGAACCGTTGGATTCGAGGGGCCATCGGGATTGGACGGGGCGGCCCCCGTTCCTTCTGACGATTCGTCGGTCGGTGCTTCGGGGATATTGGTCTTTCTCATCAAAACAAACATATCCCTTAGCTGGCCAAGTTCGCTGATGATCTGTTCGACGCGACCTCTCATTGCCGCTTCGCGGCGATCGAGCAAAATCAACAGTTGATCGACCGTGACCACGCTCAATTGGATCGGGCTCGAGCGACCGACATGCGGGCTGGACTGAAAATCAAGGAAATCGGATGCGGCCACCATGAGACTAAAAATGGATCCTACTTGTGGAGTCGCTTCGCCCCTTTCACGCATAGCCTTCAGATCGTACTCCTTGCTTCCGTCACCTTGTGCCGTAATCGCGATATCCGAAGCCTGTACCGGTTGTTCATCGATCACCGATTCGAGCCACACTCGATCCACTTCGTAATCATCTTTGATCTTGCTGCGAATCGGCAATAGAGCATTCTCCGTGATGGATGTCCCGATTCCCTCCAGAGTGAAATCCACGCTCGGCGGGTTGTCTTGAAGGGACGCTATAACAAATTGTTGCACCCGAGTCGCACTCAGGCCTAAGTGATCCCAAGGTCGGATTTCCACCAGGAGATTGTTGTCGATTTTGCCGATCGGGATGCGGAATTCCATTGCGGGTTGGTCGAGCGTGACTGTGAATTCCCTTCGCGGATTTTCAGCCGTGTCGCCGGATTGCAACAGCATCACATCGCATCGAGCGATGGGCTTGTTCGCTCGGATAAAAAAACCCAATTCGGATCCTTGGGGCAGACGCATGCCATTGCGGTAAGGCAACCGTTCGTTCCCCCAAGCGGTCTTGGTAGAACGCTGCAGGTACTTCGGATATTCGACATCGATTTCTGTCGAAACGGCCAAGGCAGGTTCAACGGCTTCGAGGAACAGATTGGAGATCCGTGCATCCCCTCCCGTGAGGGTCAACCACAGCGAGTCGTTGATCGATTCCAAAGGGGGACCATCCAGCACAAAGTCACGGGGATTCGCATCGGACGTACTGAGCATGCTGGCCCGTCCGCGATTGCCTTCACGGTCTCGGTACTGGAGTGTACAAACATCATACGGTGCCGCCGTCAGGTCCTGAGCCCACGCCTTAAGACGGGCCGATACCCCTTTTGGGACGCGCGCTACAGTCTGTTCGAATTGAACCGTGTAACGTTCTCGCGAAGATTGGTTGGTAAACGGAGGGACTTCGATTTCCAGACCGACCAAACCCAAGGATGTTGTTCGGGGCCATGGCACATCTGCTAGTCCAAAGAAACGATTGCTCCAATGGGATGCCCAGCCGGGAGCGAAAAGGAGTAGGACACAGGACAATGCCGCAGTGCATCCGAAAATCGCCAATTCCCATTGAAGGGTTCGGAATCGGATCAACGACCGAACATCAATCGATTGGATCTGTTCCAAGGCTTGACGGCTAGCGAGCTCAATCATTCCAGGTCGGACCGGATGCTCGACCCAATCCCCATCCTCCCCCAAGTTCCCTCGGGTGGGGGATGCGGCTTGGACGGTGGTGACCAACGTGCTCTTGAATTCAGGATGCTGCTTCTCGATCGCCAGCGCGAGCGTCGAATCGCTCCATCGCACCAACCATCGGTTCCAAAAGTAATGGTATAGGATGGCTAACACACCGGTCACCAAAATGGCGAGCATGATGATGCGGACGACGCGCGGGGACTCATCGGCACCAAATCGAGCAGGCAAATAATCCAATAGCCCAAAAACCCAAAATGCGATTAGCAACCAACTGGCGAGGACGACGATTCCCTGACAAGCAATCGTGCGGCTGATCAGACTCCGGAGGTCTGCCAGTTTTTGGCGGATGGGTTCAGGCAAGGAGAAACGGGTAGCTGGCTTCATACTCCCACTTTACCAGACAGTCACTCGTTTCGCACGCTCGACCGGACCGTTCTGAAGACCATTCAGTCCCTGATTGCCCTAGAAAATGGACAGTAGCAACTCATCCTACGATCGACCAGAACCGCAATTTCGGCAAGCGAAGACCAGTCGAAAAACGAAGACGGGATCCTCATCCTGGGATGTGACGGCTTAATCCCGGTCGCCGACCGATCGAGCCCCGTGCCCATGGGCCAGGACTTCACCTTCTTCGTACAGTTGTTGCATGATCAAGCTACCTAATACCACGACGTCGTCCCCTGGATTGAGGCCATTGCGCAGGATAACACGGTCTTCTCTTTCATGGACCACGTTGAGCAAGTGCCGAACGAATCTGTCTGGTTGCCCGGGAACGCGGGTAAACGCGTAGGACCGTCCGTCAAACACCACCATGGCGATGCGTGGAATAGCGACATAATTGTCCTCCGGCGCAATCTGCAGGTGGCCGTCGACCAGCATGTCCGCTTTCAAAGAACCCTCCGGATTCGGAATAGAAGATCGGATCTTGACCGCGTGGGCACGTGGATCCACGTTCGGAGAAATGTATTCGACGGTGCCAGCAATTCGATCGTGCAGGAAATTGAATTTAACTTCCCATTTTTGTCCAAGATGGACCACACCCAAATCTCGTTCGAACACGTTGCCCCAAACCCACAAATGGTCATTGGGAGCGATGACCAAAATCACATCGTTCTCGTCGTAGATGTTACCTGCAACTGCGTTTCTAGAAATGACAACTCCGTCGGCAGGAGCACGAACACTCAAGCGGGCTCGTTGGGCACCTTGTTCTTTGGGTACCCCGTCAATTTCCTCATCGGTCAAACCGTAAAGAAGAAGCTTTTCTTTGGCAATATCGAATTCGTGCCTTTGTCGCAGTTCATCATTCTGGGTATCGAGGAGCAATTGCTCGCTGATCGAGTTCGAAGACCGCAACTGGGTTCGAACTTCGAGCAACTTTCGCACATACTCCCATTGTGTCTTCTCGATTTCAAACGTCGTCTTGGCTTGTGCCAAGTCGGCGCTGTAGAGATCGACCAGTGGCATCCCTTTGGTGACGAAGTCCCCCACGGAAACGTAAACCTTTTCAACCCGACCTTTAAACAATGGGGAGATCTTGGAAAGCTTGGTTTCGTCGTGACTGGTGGTTCCCAGGATCGGAAGGAGGATGGGATCTTTCTGTTGGACAACCGGAGTCGTTGTGATTCCCATCGCCGTTTGCGCGTCTTGGAGCAGGGTGACCACGCCATGCCACGGCTCAACTTCTTTTAACGCCACATTGTGCCGTTCGACGGCATGCGTTTTCTCTTCACCAAATATCATTCCGCGGAAGTAGTACAACGCGGATCCCGTGGCAGCAAGGAATAAAAGCCAAACGATCCCATTGAGCCAAGATCTGCCCGCCTGTTTTTCGACCGTCGGTGCTTGATGGATCTGCACAACGGGTTCGGTCGAGCCGATGTCAATGGGAGTGATCGAAGACTTTGTTGGACTCATACGTTTCTATCCTGGGTCAACGCGTCATGCCGATGGGGATGCTTTGCTCGGCACAGGGAACGCTAAAGGCAATAACGATTGATTTTTTATGGAACGGGACAGGTTGAATTCTCATTAGTTCCAGCCGGAATTACCTACGACGAGACTTTGTCTCGATCGGGGGATTCGCGGTGAGGGAAATACGTATAGAGAACCGGTAACAAATATTGCGGAAGGATCATGGCGGCCAGCATTCCTCCAACAACCACGATGGCCAGAGGCTTTTGAGCTTGAGACCCGACCGACGTCGCGATAGCGGCAGGGAACAGTCCAAGAATAGCGGTGAGGGATATCATCACCACCGGGCGGAGCAACGTGATCGAACCCTCCATCACCACTTCGCGGACGGGGCGACCCGATCTGCAATTAAGATTAAAGTAGTTGATCAGCAATACGCCGTTTTGCACGACCACGCCGAAAATAGAAATGAAGCCGACGGCCGCTGAAATACTAAAAGCGGTCTTGGTTAGGGTCAAAGCCCAAACCCCCCCGATCATTGCGATGATCACGCCGCACATCACAAGAATCGCGTCCTTGAATGATCCAAACATCAGATAGAGGACCACCATGATCAAGACGATGGAAATCGGAACGGTCACCCTCAAGACCGCGTTCGCGGCCTGCATCTGTGCAAATTCTCCCGACCACTCTAATCGATATCCGGCCGGCAGTTTGGCCCCGGCGTTGGGATCGTCGACTCGCTTTTTGGCATCGTCGATTGCGGATGCCAAGTCCCTTCCACGGACACTGAATTTGATGGGCAGATACCTACGGTTGTTCTCGCGATAAATGTAGGATGCACCCGGTTTGTGAGGTTCGATTTTGGCGAGGTGCGAAAGGGGAATCTGATAGGCTGGATGACCCTCTCTCGCCGGAATATCGATCGGGATGCGCGCAATATTCTCCGGATCATTTCGCAAGTCGACCGACAATCGCAACACGATATCGTATAGTTTTTCCCCTTCGACCATTTGAGAGAAAGCCTTTCCTCCGATGGCGACCCGAACTACGTCTTCGATGTCTTGCACCGTCACGCCGTAACGTGCGCACGCAGCCCGATCAATTGTGATCTCTAGATTGGGTTGCCCGATGATGTCAAATGCACCAACATTTTCGATCCCTTCGACCGAACGCAATGCCTCTTCGACACGAGCCCCCGTTTCTTCGAGTGTCTGCAAATCAGACCCGAACAGCTTTACGGAGTTCGAGCCCTTGATCCCCGAAAGAGCTTCATCAATATTGTCCCGGATCAATTGTGAAAAGCTAAATTCAATCCCGGGAAAAGATTTGAACTTCTCCGTCAACTCATCTTCGATGGCTTGACGCGTCAGCCCTGGTCGCCACGTCTCCATCGGTTTGAGGGGGACATTGAACTCGACATTGAAATAGCTGGTCACGTCGGTTCCGTCGTCCGGTCGTCCGACTTGCGACATGACACCGCGTACTTCGGGAATCGTCGAGATGACTTGTCGCAGCCGCGGTGCCATCCGCATCGATTCTTCAAGCGAAACGGTTCTTGGCAAAAACGCACGAATCCAAAGATTGCCTTCTTCCAACTGCGGCATGAATTCAGCGCCGATGCGCAAAAGCATGATGACGGAAACAGCCACCAGAATGAATGACGAAACGACCGTGATGCTTCTCAGTCGCAATGCCAAAGAAAGGGTCCTGCCGTAAATGGATTTGAGCAGCTTGTCGAGGAGTGTGTCGTGCTCGCGCATTGGTCCAGTAAATAGAAACGAGCACATGACCGGCGCGAACGTAATCGAAATCAATAGCGCCCCGAGAATGGAAAATGCATACGTCAAAGCCATGGGTCCGAACAAGGCCCCCGCAGGGCCGGTCAACGTGAACAGAGGTACAAAGGCACAGACGATAATGACCGTCGAAAAAAGCATTGGCCTTTCGACCGAATGGGCTGCATCCGCGATCCGATCGCGCAGCGAACGCGATTTGTCGGAATGAGGATCTGCCAACTCGCGAAAGATGGTTTCCACAATGATGACCGAGCTATCCACGATGATTCCAAAGTCGACTGCCCCGATCGACAGCAAATTCGCTGACATGCCTTGGTAGTACAGCAAGCTGATCGCGAACAAAAGAGCGAGTGGAATAACGGAAGCCACAATTAGGGCGCTGCGAAGATCCCCGAGGAAGACGAGCAAGACGACGATGACTAAGGCGACACCGACCAACAGATTGTGCATCACGTTTTGGGTCGTCACATTGACTAGATCGGTTCGTTGATTGAAGTATCGAATCTTCATCCCTTTTGGGAGCAAATTATCCTCCTCAATCTGCTTGATCTTGGCCGCAACGGCTTGGGCTGTGGCAAGTGACTTTTCTCCTTTTCTCATCATCACGATGCCTTCGACAACATCGTTTTCATCCCCGCGACCGACCACACCCAAACGGGGCTGATGGCCGACAATCACGTTGGCAATCTGCGATAAGCGAACAGGGGTTCCATCATCGCTGGTAGTCAGAAAGACGTTGCGAATATCTTCAACTTTTTGAGCTTCGATCTCGATGGCTCGTTCGACATTGACCGGATCGATAGGATCCGAACCACCACCGAGCAAACCTATCGCGCGGACATTATGGGCCTGCGATCCAAGCATCATGACGTCGCCACCGACGTTGGCATTCGACTTTGCAATCGCTTCCTGTACCTGAGACATGGTCAAGTCGTATTTACGCAGCAATCGCGTATCCACCAGAATCTGATATTGCTTGATCGTTCCGCCAAAACCGACAACGTCGATGACTCCGGGAACTTGCTTGAAAATTCGATTCAGCACCCAGTCCTGAACGGCTTTCAACTGATTGGTGGTGTAGCCGGGGCCTTCGAGCACATAGCGGACAATTTCCCCGGTCGGACTCCATGGAGACAATTCGGGCCGCACACCCTCCGGCAACTGGACAAAGGCCAATCGATTCAAAACTTCCTGGCGTGCAGCCGCATAGTTCGTGCCATAGGCAAATTGACATTTGATATCGCTCAAACCAGCGATGGATGTGCTTCGGATGTATTCCAATCCCGGAATACCATTGAGTGCCGTCTCGATCGGAACGGTTACCAAGCGTTCCATTTCTTCGGGGCTTGCCCCGGGATTTTGACTGATTACGTCAATAAGAGGGGGAGTGGGGTCAGGATACGCCTCCACGTTCAAGTGAAGTGCCGCATGAATTCCTACCCCAATCAACGTAACAATTGCCAGCAGCACAATCAGACGATTGCGGAGTGCCCATACGATGATCGCATGTGTCATGAGAGGTCAGGTCTAGTCATTGGGTCCGGGGCCAATACTTCTGTCAAACCATTTATAGGGTTCTAAGCGAGTTCAGGATAGCCGCGCCGAACCATTCGAAGCAATTGGAAGAAACCATTTCATAGAGAAGATAAGGGATTAGAAAGGTTTCTTTTCTAATATCTTTTCGCGTCCGCAAGTTACCAGAAGCGTCGAAGGTGGGAATCCGAATGAGCGCTCGTCGATCACGTTGGAGGATTCCCGGTTCGCTCTTGGATGGCTTCACGAGAGCGCTGAATGAGAAGAGTCGATACGGTCCGTCGAAACCCCTTTACGGGAAGACGTCGGATTGGAGCAATCCGGATATTTCAGCCGCCGCGTTTAACCGCAATTCGAGAGCTTGAATGTATTCGAGGCTCACTTCAAAGACACTGCGCTGAGCTTGAACCAATCGGACGATATCGAATTGCCCACGATCATATCCGGATCGCACCAATTCCAACGTGCGCCGGGCATCCGGCAAGATCCCAGTTTCGTAGGACTCCACTTGGCGACCGGCAGCACGATACCGAGCCAGTGCATCGGCAAGCCGCTTTGCGATTTCCGTGCGTGCTGTACTGACTGCTGCGGATACCTTGCGGACGGTGGATTCCGCCGCGCGGATGTTTCCTTGATTCCGATTCCAAATCGGAATGTCGACATACACACCGACCAACGCCTGCTCGTGCGGTTGACTAACCGTGTATTGCGTACCCCCTTGAACTGTTACGTTGGGGATAGGTTCGACAATGGCTCTCTGAAGCAGTTCCCTGCTGCGAGCCACTTCCGAACGACCCGCGTTGATGCCCGCGTTCTGATCGATCACTTGTTCATCCAAGAGGATCGATTCGTAGTTTGGGATCGCCATCATCAAGTCGCCGAGGACGTTACGGATAGGAAATTCGGGCAGCCCAATCTGCGCGGCGAGCAACGCTCTGCGTCCTTCGAGTTCGGCGCGTGTCGCTTGCAACGTCGTTTCAGCACGGCGTCTTTCCAGTCGCAACAGCAACAGGTCGGCCTCACTCGATTGCCCCGCCTTGACGAGATTGTCACTGGTCTGCTCCAGTTCCCGTGCCACCGCTAGCAACAATTCCAAGATACGAATCCGCTCTTGCGATGCCAACACAGCGACAAAAGCTTGTCGCACGTCGGTGATCAATGCATATTGTCGTTGCATATATTCGAATTGGGATCGTTGCACGGCTCGCTCGGCCGCTGCCACATCCAGTTGCCGCTTGCCTCCGCGAATCACTTCTTGAGTCACACCGAAAGAATAAACGCTGTTCGCTCCTCCGAGTGTCTGAGGGTTGCCGCTATCGATACGCGGGTTAGGGTACAAACCAGCCTGATAAGCAAACCCCCTGGCTTCATCGATAGCTGCCCTGGCTTCTCGCAGAGAGGGATGGTTGCTGATAGCCATTGCGACGGCTTGATCCAGCGTCCATTCGACCACCTGCGGGTTCATCACTTGATCGGATAGAGCTTGCAAAGCGATCGAGGACTGCAACGTTTCGGTAGCCGCCGCTGTGTTGCGAGGTGCCGGAAGTGGGATGGGTGCGGACAGGGGATTTGACGATGCATTGGACAATGCATTTGTTGGTGTCGGCGGAACGAACGAAGGTGCCTGCTGAACTATTTGGGCCTGCGCCAGCGTCGCAATGCAGCATCCCAAAGCCCAAGGGATTGCTATTTTGCAATAATCATTCATGTTGATTCACTGGCTGCGAAGAGGATCGGTTCTCTCGGTTGGGTATCGAACCGCCGCAATGCGAATAATCACTACGTCCCAAATAGAAGCAAAGACCGACCTGTTTTGCCGGAACCCCCCAAGCCATAAAGTTTGACCATCCGCTCCAGACATCGCGAAGCAAGCTCCTCATTCGATATCTTAGTGGCCATGGAAGACACATCGCCCGAAGCCCTCAATCCGTATGCCGTGACGGGGAGTCATGACTCCGATCTGTTGTCGGATCGAGATCGACCTCCGCACGTCATCCATTTTCGCGGAACTGTCGTTGAAGCAGATCTCCGTAAATATTTTCATGATCCGATTCAGTTCGGTTGCTTGATGGCGCTTCTGGTCTTGGTAACGATCACTTGGATGGGCGTATTTGGTGTGATTTTCGGGATGGTCGCCGTGGGTGCACTTTCCGTACTGGGATTGGCGGTCGGTTTCTGGCTGGGTCATCGCTATCTGTCCCGTGCGCGCGCTGCGAAGTGCATCGCCAAACGCCCATGGCTCATTGGAAAGGTCCACGGTTCGATATCCGGATCGCGCCTGACCGTATGGCATAACGACGTGTGTGTGCAGACCACCGACAGAACCTATTTCGACGAGGCCTTTAAAGGAGTGGTCATCTATCCGCGCGGACCAAGCCCACTCGCTTTTGTTCCGAGCACTTGTTTTTACGAACACGAATGGCAAGAGATCTACGAAGATTATCGACGCGATCGAACCATACCGCTCGTGCTGGAGGCTCCCCCCGAGGGTGCATGGGTCTGCCGAATCGCCATGAATCGATTGCCCTATTTGGATGATCGCATCCTAGCGGTCCGATGGCGGCTATCGCAAAATTCTTTTTGGATTGCGATTGTCATTGGATTGCTCGTCTTTCTGTTTATTCGACCGCATGAACGCTTTGGGCCATGGATCACGATCGCGCTGCCGATCGTGGTTTGGTCGATCCTGGAAGTAGGCCGCTTCACTTGGTCGCGGATGAGTCTCCGCCGTCAGTTTCTTGCATCCGACAAGAGCGGATATCAAATCGACCTCGACCAGGTTACAGAACCATCGCATTTGGATCCCCTTTCTCGTCCATCGAGCCCTTCCTCCGTGATGCAGTGGTTTACCAACGAAACCATTCTTTCTAGCGATTTGATGTTCTGGATCCGTTGCCCGACGCGAACCATCGAACAAGTCCGAATCGATGATTTGGCGATCGAATTTTACGTAGGTGGTCTATGCATGACCTTTCATCGCGAAGGATTCGATGGCCCCGATGCGTGGCTGTCTGCTTGCCAAGCAGCACGTTCGATCGCACCCAACGCACGACAAAATGAAACAAGTTGAACTGAGCCGGATGCTAGCAATGTTCCGCACCTCCTGCTCCCTTTGAGAATTCGTCACCACGCAGGGGGCACATTGGGGAACGGGAGGGAATCGGATACTCTGTTAGGGAATACAGGGGTCGTTGAACTCCAAAAGAGCAGTCGACAACGACCCTCATCGCATCGACATCGATGGCAAGGGATAGACTCAAGGGGAAGATATGGCGGAGAATGAATCTGTGCGAGGCGACTCCGAAGCGCCGGTGGCGTGGGTGACTGGAAGTGGCGGGGCACGTGTTGGCAGAGCGGTAGCCACCCATTTGGCATCCCATGGATACCGCATTGCCTTGCACGCTCGTTTTTCCTTGGACGAAGCCACCGCAGCGGCAGAGAGGTTTACCAAAGCATCGCTTCCGTGCATGGTGACGAATGGGGATGTCAGCGACTGGTCTGCCATGTCCCACGCGGTCGACGCGATCTTCAACCGCTGGGGTCGCCTGGACGTCGTCATTCATTGCGCTGCGATATGGGACTGGAAATCGCTTGAGGAAACCACTGCCAACGACGTGCGCTGGCACTTGGAGATCAACACTCTGGGTTCCTTCGCAGTGGCCAAGTCTGCAGGCTTGAGAATGGTGCGGCAGCCATCCGGGGGAGCGATCGTTCTGATCGGTGATTGGGCGGTAGCTCGACCCTACCCTGACTTCAGTGCCTATTTTGCGGGCAAGGGAGCGATCGAAACAATTGTCCGCTCGATGGCGGTCGAACTAGCGACTCGCAATCCAGCGGTCCGGGTCAACGGCATTCTGCCCGGTCCCGTTTTACTGGATGCAACGATAACTGCCGAAGCGGCCGAAAAAATTCGGCAATCGTCGCTACTTCAAAAGCATGGCCAACCCGAGCATGTTGCGACGGCAGCCCGATTTCTGGCGGAACATGAGTTCATCACAGGCGTATGTTTGCCTGTCGATGGTGGTCGAACGATTTGGGCAGGCAATGACACCGATCGAATCGCTCATCCAAGTTATTTGCGATCCGAATCCTAGTTAGACTACAAACAAGCATGGGATTTCCATGAAGCGATGGTCGTTGGTCTAGGGATAAACGGCACAGATGGTTCATTCGTCGCGAGAACGTAACAACGCTAATTTCCACCTCGATGGGAAAATCCCGCATCGCGTTTGGCGTCGCTATCTTTGGGCGATGGCATACTATCCGATGGTGGTCTTGCTGATCGTCGTTTTAGCATCGATTCGCATGACGGAATGGCTGGGAGCGACAGCCTTTTCGATCATCCTTTTGGTCCCATTGTCGGTGATAGGAATTCTTTTCCTTCTTGATCGCAGACACAGTCGCACCGATGCTGAAGCGGCTCATCCAATCAGGATGGCAACGCCATGGATTCCATTGATGTGGATGCTGTTGATCGGAGCGGCGTACTCGATCGCACACGCTAGGTTTCGCCAAAATGTTGAATCGCAATTGAATCAATGGAGTGCATTGCGAGAATCCCTCGGCGAGGATTCCATTCTCTCTGCGGCGCGATGGCAACCGGTGGCTGTTCGAGTCACGCTGATCGAGGCGCTACGCTATCGACGCGCGACCCATCCGCTCGCTTCGCAGTCTTCGGCCTCCGAATCCTCCGACGATGTCTCCACAAGCAATCCCATTGCTTGGCAAACGATAACACAGGTCCGCATCGACCAAGTGCGAAGCGGTTCTGAGTGGCGTCCCGTCCGGATGACGAGCTCGCTGGTCATCGACGAGAAGCTGCGCGGTCTTTATTCGGGAGACACCATCGAAGTCTACGGCCAGTGGAGGCTCCCACCGGAACCTTCGAATCCGGGCCAATTCGATCTTCGACGGCGCTATGCGGAGCTGGGGATCGCCGCACAACTGAAGGCGGAATCGGGGCAGCAATTGCAACGCATTTCCACAGGCAATCGATGGAGCATCCAGCGTTGGCTAGGGCTCTTGACCGAGCGAGCGCTCGATGCCATCGACCGGTATGTGATCTGGGACCAAGCGCCTATGACAGCGGCGTTGGTATTAGGACAACGGGAGCAGGCACACTGGCAGTTGCAAGAAGAGATGCTAGCGACTGGCACCATACATATCCTTTCGATTTCGGGAATGCACATCGAGATGGTGGCATTTTCACTCCTTGCGGCTGGCTACTTGCTACGTATCCCCAAGGGCTGGGTTTTTGTTGGGACAGGAGCTTTCTGTGTGCTTTACGCGGTGCTGTGCGGCGCCAATGCACCGGTGGCCCGCGCGACGTGGATGTTGATCGGAGGATGCATCGCGCGCTGGATGGGATGGGCATTCTCCAGTCTCAACATACTGGCCGTGGCGGGTCTTCTGATATTGACGCAAAGGACATCGATTGCATTCGAAGTCGGAACACAGCTCTCGTTTCTCACTGTCGCCGTTCTTATTCTGACCTTTCCCATTCTCCATGAACGGCAAACGCCATTGGAGCGATTGATTGCGACCAAGCAGTCCACGGCCTTAGCCCTTCTGCATTGGACCCGTCGCGTCGTATGGGAGTCGTTTCGAAGCAGCTTTTGGGTCTGCTTCATCTCAGCTCCCTTGGTTTGGTATTCCTTCCACATCATTAGCCCGATTGCCATCGTGCTCAATCTCATTTTATGGTTGCCGATGTTGATCGCATTGCTTTCCGGATTGGTTCTGGTCGTTACGTTTTGGTTCCCCCCGGTGGCGTGGCTCATGGGAATTTTGTGCGGTGTCTCGCTTTGGAGCATGGCCTGGATTGTGTCGATGGCCGAGTCGATGGCGTGGGGGCATTTTTGGCTGGCTGCGCCACCCATGTGGTGGATGTTGATCTTTTATGGATTGGCTTTCACGATCGCGGTTTGGCGAGGAACCGGTCGAGCCAAAGCCCGATCCCTGCTGTTGTGGATTCTGGGAAGCTGGTTTGTGTTAGGCCTGGTAATCATTCCGAGCATCAAGCGACTTTCTCAAATACTGCAGCCCGAGGAAAAGCGAGCCCTGTGCGTTACGTGGATCGATGTCGGTCACGGTACGAGTGCGGTCGTTGAGCTCCCTAGTGGATCGGTATGGCTCTACGATGCCGGCCGGCTTGGGGATCACGAGCGGAGCTATCATCCCATCGTCAATGCTCTCTGGGGAATGGGGATTTCGCGTTTGGATCGGATGGTTTTGTCGCATGCAGATAGCGATCACTACAACGCCATGGATGGCGTTCGTCAACGATTTTTCCCACGGCGTTGGATCACGACCGAAGATGTACTGATTCACCCTAGTCCATCGCTTCAAGAACTCATTGGTGCACTCCGCCAATCCGGCATCGCCATCGACCGTTGGGAGTCGGGGACACAATACCTCGACGGGTCAAAGGCTACGATCCGAGCATTGCATCCTCCTCGACTGGAAAGTTCGGTAGTGCGAACGGGCTCGGACAATTCCCGCAGTTTGTGCTTGCTGCTAGAGCGTGCGGGAAGACGCATCCTGTTGCCTGGGGATTTGGAACCCCCCGGCACGCAACGCTTGACCGAACAACCGAGCATGGACATGGATGCAATCATGGCACCGCATCACGGGTCCCTATCGTCAAAGATTGGTTCGTTGGTCCAATGGTGTCATCCGGATACCATTGTCATCAGCGGCTCATCGAGAGCGGTTTCGCAGCGCGTGATCGATGAATATTCTCAATCTGGCAACAACCTTTGGATCACGGCACGCGATCATGCCATCCGGCTAGAAGTCTCGGGAGACGGGGCCATGCGATGGCTGCATTGGCAAGACAACCGATGGTGCTTATTGCCCAATCGATCCCAACCTCCCGACTGAGCCGTCAATTGTTTTGCGGATTGGATGGGCTGGCCAAATGCTGTTGGAGATAATTGGCTCGAAAGGTGTTCCTGGCGCTGACGCTCAGCGTTTCTCCACACAGCTTTTGCAAGTGGGCAGGCTGAGTGTGAATGAACAATTTGTTCACCGTAGGAATGGGAATATGATCGATCAGACCAAGATTGACCCCCATGCGAACCTTACTCAAGTAGTGCATGGTTTCTTCGCTGCTGATCCTTTTGGCAGTGCATAGGATTCCCAAGGCTCGACTGACATGGTCATTCAAATCATCGCGATCTTCGTTGAGCAGGAATTCGCGGGCCTTGCGTTCGTACTCGATCAAGCGTGGAACGACTTCGCTTACGCGCTCGAGCAACGTCGTCTCGCTTTTGCCCAAGGTCATCTGGTTGCTGACTTGGTACAAGTCTCCCATGAATTGGGAACCTTCTCCAAAAAGTCCTCGGACAGCCACATTGATTTTGCCGAAGGCCCGAAAGACCTTGTCGATTTGTTTTGTAGCAACGAGCGCAGGCAGGTGGAGCATCACGCTGACGCGCAGGCCCGTACCGACATTCGTTGGGCATGCGGTCAAGTAGCCCAACTTCTTGGAAAAGGCATACGTTAGTTTGCTCTCGAGCAAGTCATCGAGTTCATTCATCCGCTGCCAAGCGGAGTCGAGGGCGAGGCCACTCTGCATCACTTGCAATCGCAGATGGTCTTCTTCATTGACCATGATGCTAAAACGTTCGTTGGGGTCGAGAATAACTGCCCGAGCCCCTTCGGCTTCGCTCAGTTCATGGCTGATCAACTGACGCTCCATCAAGAATTGACGATCCAAATCCCCGAGTTTGGCGACATCGACGTATTCCGTTTCGCCCGACAGAGGTAGGGCATCAATGGCGCGGCGGACGGCGGAAGCGATTCCGACGCGATCGCTGTCCACGCATTTTCGAACGAATGGAAATCCAGCTAGATTTCTCGCGAGGCGAACGCGACTGCTCATGACGATGTCCGATTCGGGACCGTTCCCCCGCATCCACTCGCCGGTTTGTTGGGCTAAATCATCGAGCTTCACGTTCGTCGGTTGCTATCTTGGGACAGAGTGGTTGGCTTGGAACAGAGTGGTTGGCTTGGAACAGAGTGGTTGGCTTGGGTTCGGATGGGTACATCGATCCATCCATGGAAGACGAGTTCATCGCGGAGACATGGAAACATCGGATTGGACGGCAGGAGCTTTTTTTTAAGGACGGAATCGATCGGGCCACTTCAATGCCGAGCATCAAACGACGAAGCGTGGAGTCGATCGGCAACTTTGGGAGATCACTCATCGGTGGAGGGATCGCTGGACGGATCGGATTGAAACTCATCGCCAAATGGGTCCTGCTCTTCCTCCATGGACAAGGATTCTTCATCGCTATCTCCTCGCTCGACATCGGCGATACGATCGCGAATTTTTCCTGCCTCTTCATATTGTTCCTTGGCAATGGCAGCTTGCATTTCATCCTTAAGCTGTTTTAGTCGAAGTTGCCTTTGAGGAGAACCGCTCGTGTTGTGGGGGAATTTGCCGGCATGGGTCTCCGCCCCATGGATGTTCAGGAGCAAAGGGAGCAGATCTTCTTCGAACGCGACGTAGTCGTAGGAACACCCCAGCCTACCACCTTTACGGAATTCTGAGAAAGAGATGCCGCACATCGGACACTTTTTGTTGTCGGAGATCGCCAGATCTTCGCTGACCTTTTCTAATTCCAGTTGCTTGGTCAGCATGTTGCTCAAGGCCTGCGAGGGATGCTCAGGCCCGTCATGGCTAAAGAACGTTCGCGCGTGCTCCTCGCACAAATGAAGGACGACGGGGCCATCCGGACCGGTTAATTCGGTGATGTGAAACGTTGCCGTCTTTTCGCAGTGTTGGCACTTCATGGTCAAAAATTCGTTCGCCATTTCGCGGTTTCTATCGGGGCTGATAGTATAAGCAGGTCGAGCCCATCGGGCGATGCGGTTGTGCGTGCGAATCCAGTGACTCTTGGACGAAAAATAGCGGAATGAGTGCATTTCCCGACTTTCCATCTTTTGAAGACCTGTACCGTCAGTTCGACTTGGTCCCCGTCTACCGGCGACTGTTGAGCGATCAACTGACTCCCGTCGGCGCCTTTCGGTTGTTGGATGACGGCCAGAGTTCTGCAGGCCTTTTTGAAAGTGTCATCGGCGGCGAGAAGATCGGCAGATACAGTTTTATTGCCATCGGACCGAGAGCCCGGGTGGTGGCGTTTCGAAATCGAGTCCAGTGGCATGCCGATGGAC